>Ga0214473_10002095_pt1 | contig 25028 bp, 22 predicted proteins | sample RVTome_7_FD_203509 | JGI IMG/M metagenome (GOLD analysis project Ga0214473, IMG submission 203509) | Soil microbial communities from uranium-contaminated site in the Upper Colorado River Basin, Wyoming, United States - RVT98D197 | ecosystem: Environmental > Terrestrial > Soil > Contaminated >... | reverse complement strand
AGATACGGCCGATGTATAAGAGTCTGTGCAACGAATGTAATCCGCCCAGATATTGCGCGTCGATAAACCCTTACGCCAGTTTGAAAGCTGCTGAAGCGGGGATTACCAGTTGGGCGCAGATTCAGATTCAGAATATGAGTCAAAGCCGGGGCATGACCCCCAAAGATGGCAGCACGGTCTTTGGAGACGTTAAGATTGAAGCCACTCCGCCTTTGGGTGCTGCGGATGTGAACAAGGTTCAGTTCTACATAGACGGAAGTCTTGTTTTTGAAGAGGAAAAACCACTGCCACAGCCCGCAACGAATCCGGACGGCAGTGTTGATCCAACCTCTGCTCAGGGAGGCGCCGGCGGGACATCCGGCGGCACGCAGCAAGCAAGTGATCCTACGCAAGCTTCCGCCCAATCAGCCACGTCTCAGGATCAGCAGAATCAACCGGTCAATCCGGATTTTGCTGAATCTGATACTATCTTGAGTTATCTGCCTGTTTCTCCGTCCACCTACAACTGGAACACGGCGGAATACTCCGTCGGCCCTCATACGGTTCAGGTAAAAGCAATTGATGTTACCGGAAATGAGGGCTGGAGCGAGACCCATACGGTTACAGTAAAAGCTCAGGAAAGAACTGCGGCAGATAACGTCTACGCCACAGCTGCTCTTATATCTCAGAAAGGCTGGCAAGACGGTGCAAACGCAGTAGTACTGGCCAGAGGAGACAATGGCAATTTTGAGGATGCTATGATAGCTCCGCCTCTTTGTAAAAAATACAATGCTCCTCTGCTCTTTACTGATCCGTCAAATCTCTCTCCCGAAACTTCTCAGGAGATGGATAGGCTATTTGCCGATCAGAACATAAAACGAGTGTTCATTATCGGCCAGGCGATATCGCCTGCAATTGAAAACGGATTAAAAGAAAAAGGCATAACGGTAACAAGAATAGCCGGTTCCGATAAGTACGACACCTCCCTAAAAGTTGCTCAGGAAGTAGGAGCCTTATCCAAGACGGCTGTAATCCTATCCGAGCAATCTTATGAAGATGCAATATCGGTATCTTCCGCTTCCTTCACCAAGCAGATGCCTGTGCTTCTAGCATCATCAAATATCCAAGACCCGGCTAATCCTTTGCCTGCCGCCACCCAAGAAGCCCTAAAGAGTCTTGGCATAACAAATACCGTAATTATCGGAGATGAGAAAGCCATATCTTCTGATGTTCAGAAGTGGCTTACCGACAACGGATACAATCCGAGAAGAATAGGCGGCTCCAACAAATACGAGACATCCGCCTTAATCGCGAAAGATTCCTCCTTTGGCCTAAGTCCAAAAGAGCCCTTCATAATCTCCGCTGAAGAAAGAGCCTACTTTACGGATGGTTTTGCCGGCGGCGTGCTGGCAGCCCGAAAAGCCGTTGCTCCGGTTCTTCTGGTAGACGGAGACGAGCCTATGCAGCCGCAAGTAAAATCATACCTCTTCAGTCACGACGCTAGTGAGATTCACATCATAGGCGGCCTCAACGTGGTCTCCGGGTATGAGTATTACTGCGTCTCGTTGGTTGCGCCCGAAGAGGGTTCAACCGTTATCGGAAAGATCAAGATAGTGGCGAACCCACCGATGGATATCGCCCAAATAACGAGGGTCCAATTCTTCATAGACGGCACACTTGTGTCGGACGTTCCTGCTCCGGAATCCACCTACAACTGGAACACGGCGGAATACTCCGTCGGCCCTCATACGGTTCAGGTAAAAGCAATTGATGTTACCGGAAATGAGGGCTGGAGCGAGACCCATACGGTTACAGTAAAAGCTCAGGAAAGAACTGCGGCAGATAACGTCTACGCCACAGCTGCTCTTATATCTCAGAAAGGCTGGCAAGACGGTGCAAACGCAGTAGTACTGGCCAGAGGAGACAATGGCAATTTTGAGGATGCTATGATAGCTCCGCCTCTTTGTAAAAAATACAATGCTCCTCTGCTCTTTACTGATCCGTCAAATCTCTCTCCCGAAACTTCTCAGGAGATGGATAGGCTATTTGCCGATCAGAACATAAAACGAGTGTTCATTATCGGCCAGGCGATATCGCCTGCAATTGAAAACGGATTAAAAGAAAAAGGCATAACGGTAACAAGAATAGCCGGTTCCGATAAGTACGACACCTCCCTAAAAGTTGCTCAGGAAGTAGGAGCCTTATCCAAGACGGCTGTAATCCTATCCGAGCAATCTTATGAAGATGCAATATCGGTATCTTCCGCTTCCTTCACCAAGCAGATGCCTGTGCTTCTAGCATCATCAAATATCCAAGACCCGGCTAATCCTTTGCCTGCCGCCACCCAAGAAGCCCTAAAGAGTCTTGGCATAACAAATACCGTAATTATCGGAGATGAGAAAGCCATATCTTCTGATGTTCAGAAGTGGCTTACCGACAACGGATACAATCCGAGAAGAATAGGCGGCTCCAACAAATACGAGACATCCGCCTTAATCGCGAAAGATTCCTCCTTTGGCCTAAGTCCAAAAGAGCCCTTCATAATCTCCGCTGAAGAAAGAGCCTACTTTACGGATGGTTTTGCCGGCGGCGTGCTGGCAGCCCGAAAAGCCGTTGCTCCGGTTCTTCTGGTAGACGGAGACGAGCCTATGCAGCCGCAAGTAAAATCATACCTCTTCAGTCACGACGCTAGTGAGATTCATATCATCGGCGGCCTCAATGTGGTCTCCGGGTATGAGTACGCTTCGAGCAAATAGGCGATACTGCTTGTTTGGCAACGCAGCACCACCCTCTCTGTTTTCCCAAGTTCAAATGTTCTGAAGTCACCAATGTCATGCATAAGACTGTGGGTTTCGCTCCCGCGAACCGGGGGATGCATTCATTTGTCCTCTCATACCTTGTGAAATAAATTGGCCTAATTTATAATCAACCAAGCACGTTGCCTCCAAATCCATTTCGAGGAAAGGCCATGGCAGAGCAAAAAGTCTTGGTAGTTGACGATGAAGAGCCTCTTCTTGAGGTTATATCGTATGCTCTTAAGGATGCCGGTTTCAAAGTAAGGACGGCGACAGACACCTCACAGGCGGCTCAAATCATGCGGGAATTCGAGCCGAATTTGCTCGTTCTTGACGTTATGTTGCCGGGCAAATCGGGTCTGGAGTTCTGCCAGGAGGTACGCCGTCACAGCGATGTCCCGATAATAATCCTTTCGGCCAAGAGTGAAGAGGTAGACAAGGTGCTAGGCCTTGAGCTAGGGGCCGATGACTACGTTACCAAACCCTTCAGTCCCCGCGAGTTAGTGAGCAGAGTGAGGGCTCAACTTCGTCGGGCTGAAGCGCACAGACGACATCCTTCCGCTGAGATAAGAATTAAGGACATTCGGATCAATACCGAGAGTCATCAAGTCTTTCAAAAGGACAAGCTGCTTACTTTGACCAATTCCGAGTTTCAAATCCTTCTTCTCTTAGCGAAAAGCCCCGGCAAGGTATTCTCCCGCACCACCATACTCAACTATCTATGGGGCGGCGGTTTTGTCGGCGACGAAAGAACAGTCGATGTCCATGTGCACAATCTAAGAGAGAAACTCGAGGAAGATCCCCAGCAGCCAAGATACATCCTAACCGTCCGCAGCCTCGGCTACCGGTTGTGTGAACCGTAAGAAGCTGCAATGCCTCGCAGTGACCAATTCCCCTGCAATTGATCAAAATAGTTTGTAGGACAATCCAAGATTCTTGACACTACCAGGCGCTTAATCGCGCCGTAAAAAGGAACATGGAAAGATTCCCGGAAGATTTTATATTTCAACTATCTCCTGAAAAGGCGAAGAATTTGAGGTACCATTTTGACACTTCAAACTTGAAATCACATTCTGTCACCTCAAGTCGCGGCGGACGGCGCACGCGCGCCGTCGGATTTTCCACTAGCAGCCAATAGCTGCTCTTAAGAGGACTTCCAACCCCTCTGTCGAACTTTATTCAAGAATCGAACGACGAGCTCGCGGGGTTCTTGTAATGCTACAATTCTCTTTCCACAATGCCAAACCAGACAGTGAAGAGCCTAAAGAAAACAGTTAGGTGACAGAACAGTATATAAAGAAGCAAATAGTTAAAAACGAAGGCACTGAAGTGCTGTGATAAATAGAAAGTGTAAAGTGAAGATGCGACCCTGTCTGCCCATCAACCCATCCGCAATTCCTGTAGGATTCCCACACCTCTGTGGCGAAAAGCGAAAAGCAATACTTGGAAAAATGCATTTACGACGGCTGGCGTGCTATTTTCATGTTGTCAATTATCCTGTGACTTATGTGCCTGATCAACATCGGTGAAACTCAAATACGGGGGAAATCATGAGTACTAATGTTCAAGAACTCAAAGGGAATTGGAGGAAGGGCTGGGCCATAGACTTGCACACTATTTCGAGCGTGCCGCTCGGGGACAATCAATTTGACACAACGAGGACCGAAGTAGGGGAGCTGCTGTATCAGGTCAAATACCAACAGGATGTTAGCAGAATCGAAGAGTTGGTGAATATCATATGCGACTTCATGAAAACTAGACTTGTTACCCCCTATCTGGCCGCGATTCTTCCAGTTCCGCCGTCGGACACTACTCGTCCCTTTCAGCCTGTGCAGTTGCTTGCGGAGAGAGTAGGTGACCGCCTAAAAATACCTGTGCTCGTCGACTATTTGATCAAGAACAAATCGACACAGGCGCTAAAGAATTTGGAGGACGCGGAGAGTCGGAAGAGGGAGCTTGGCGGTGTTTTCTCTGTCAAAGACAAGTCGCTATGTGACAAGAAGGTCTTACTATTCGATGATCTATACCGCTCAGGGGAAACGCTTACTGAAATTACAGATGTCTTGTATAATCAAGGAAAAGTACAAAATGTTTATGTGCTGACCATCACCAAAACCAGGGTTAATAGATGATGCAGAACCTCGACTACTTTTGGTATAGACTCAATTGCACAAAGGGGCTTGGCCCAAAATCAATCCGCACAATTCACAGCCAACTCAAGGCCCAATCTGTTGGTTTGCCGTTTCTTTTTGAAAGAAACCAAGAAGCTGCGAAAAAGAAGCTTGATCTAAACGCAAGGATATTGAGCGCTCTCGCGGAGCCGGAAGATGATCGTTGCCACCAGGATTTCCGGCAACTGGAAATAACTGGGTCAAAGATAATACACCTTGATCATCAAGACTATCCTCATAAGGTGGAATCCAGATTGGGAGATCAGGCGCCGCCAATCCTATTTTGTCGAGGTGTGGCCTCTCTCCTCAATACCAGGAGCGTGGCTGTTGTCGGCTCTAGGAACATGTCTGAAGAAGCTGGAGCAATAGTCAAAAGGCTGGCAAACAACCTCGCCCGCTCGGGTTTCAATGTTGTTTCGGGCTACGCCAAGGGTGTGGACACTACTGCTCATGTGGCAGCGCTTGAGGGTGAAGGCACAACGACTATAGTGCTGAGTTATGGCATTCTTGAGTTCTCGGCCAAGAGAGCGTTCATAGATTTGCCGTGGCAGAGAAATTCGTTGGTAGTCTCCCAATTTTATCCCAGAGAGAAATGGCATGCACGAAATGCCATGATTCGAAACAAGCTAGTAGTTGCGCTGTCTGACGCAGTCATAATAATTGAATCAGGACCGGAGAAGGATGCAAGCGGGATCAGAAGTGGGACTTTCGATGCCGGAGAGGCGGCGCTCAAGTCAAAAGTACCCTTGTTTGTGTTAAGTCCCTCACTGTTCAGCCACAGGGTTGAAGGTAATGAAACGCTTATTGGCCGAGGTGGCATTGAGATTACCTCCTCAAATGCTATTGAACTGATCGAAAAGGAACTGTCCCGCAGGCGTGCCGAAGAAGACCACGACTGCTCTCAAGAACGGCTCTTCGGTTAGGAGTTCGGAGCCGCAATTCAGACTAGTGCCGGGGTCTGAAGACAGGGTTTCTTGGGCAACAAATAACAGCTAACTGGTAACAACTGCTTTTTGCATTTCTTGTAGGATTTCCCCCTCCATTGGCGAATTACTCTTTGGTCCAACAAGTTTCAGTTTACGTATCTTCAGGGGGCTTTTCTTACTTCAAGTTCCATGCTCATTTAGCCTCTAAAAAAGGAAAACGAAATTGTGGACCAAGCAATAGGAAAAAGTTGTTTTTGAAACCAGAAGATCGCTTTGGCCAGATGCTGATAGGCTCTGGAAGCAGGATTTGCATGAAGTAGCACTATTTCATCTCGGAGGAACAAATCCAAATGAACAACTTCAATGAAAAAGCCAATTTTATCTGGGCAGTTGCCGATCTGATCCGTGGTCCATACCGGCCGAATCAGTACAAGGACGTCATGTTGCCCATGACGGTTCTTCGGCGCTTAGACTGTGTGCTTGAACCTACCAAAGATGCAGTCCTTGCCAAGCTCAAGGGCATGGAGGGCGGCAAATTCGAAAAGGTGGAGGCGATCCTCGATAAAGAAGCCGGACAGTCTTTTCATAATACCAGCCGCTTCACATTTGAGAAGCTCAAAGGGGACCCCAACAACATTGCAGCAAATCTGACCCAATATATAAAAAGCTTTTCCAGCCTCGCACGCGATATCATTGAGCACTTCGGTTTCGAGGAGCATATAGCCAAACTCGACAAAGCTGATCGCCTGTATCTTCTGGTCTCCAAATTCTGCGAGATCGATCTCCATCCTGACAAGGTGCCTAACATTGAGATGGGCTACATATTCGAGGAGCTTATCCGCCGCTTCAATGAGGCGAGCAACGAGGAGGCCGGAGATCACTTTACTCCGCGCGAGGTCATTCGTCTTATGGTCAACCTCATCTTTGCTCCCGACAGTGACATATTAACTACTAAGGGTATCGTGAAGACCCTCTATGACCCGGCATGTGGCACCGGCGGCATGCTTTCCATATCTGAGGAATACCTCCGCGAACTCAACCCGGATGCCCGCCTGGAAATCTTCGGCCAGGACTACAACGATCAGGCTTACGCCATATGCGGGTCCGACATGATGATAAAGGGACAAAGCCTGGATAACATCCGTTTTGGTGACAGTTTCACGGAAGACTATCTGTCAGGAAAGACATTTGATTACATGCTGGCCAATCCTCCCTTTGGCGTGAAATGGGAGGCACAGGCAAGCGCTGTCAAAAAGGAACACGAAGAGCAGGGATTCGGCGGTCGCTTCGGCGCGGGGCTCCCGCGCATAAACGACGGCTCTCTCTTATTCTTGCAGCATATGATCAGCAAGATGAAAGACCCAAAGGAAGGGGGCACGCGGCTGGCTATCGTTTTCAACGGCTCTCCTCTGTTTACGGGTGGGGCAGGCTCCGGGGAGAGTAATATTCGCCGGTGGATCATTGAGAATGACCGGCTTGAGGCGATCGTCGCCATGCCGGATCAACTCTTCTACAACACGGGTATTAGTACCTATGTTTGGGTGGTCACTAACCGCAAGGAGAAGCAGCGCCGCGGCAAAATCCAGCTAATTGATGCCACCGGCTTTTTCAAGAAGATGCGCAAGAGTCTGGGGAACAAGCGTAACGAGGTCTGCAAAGACCAGCGCGATGAGATCACACGGCTGTACGGAGATTTCGCGGAGGGTGAGCATGTAAGAATATTCGATAATTCGGACTTCGGATATCAGCGGATAACCGTCGAACGTCCCTTGAAACTCAACTTCGCTGTCACCGAGGAGCGTCTCGCTAAAGTCCAGGAAGCGAGTGCTTTTGCCAGTCTGGCCATCAGCAAGAAACGAAAGGACACCGCAGCCGCCGAAGCAGAAATCGCTGAAGGTAAAAGGGTGCAGGCGGCTATTATAAAGGCGTTGCGGGAATTGGAACCTCAAGGCATCGTGAAGAATCGAGATGAGTTCAGCGAGCAGATGAAGGTGACGTTCGAGAAGGCCAAAATTGCAGTCCCGATGTCATTGTTCAAAGCAATACTGATGGCACTGGCTGAACGAGATGAAACAGCTGATATCTGCCCGGACGGCAAGGGCAAGCCCGAGTCGGACCCGGAACTGCGCGACTATGAAAACGTGCCACTTAAAGAGGACATTGACGAATACATGGCCCGAGAGGTCTTGCCGCATGTGCCCGATGCCTCGGTGGATGAAAGCAAGACGAAGATCGGCTATGAGATCAGCTTCAACCGCTACTTTTACAAATATACACCGCCGCGTCCGCCGGAAGAGATCGAAGCGGATTTAGAGCAAATCGAAAAGGAAATTGCTGACATGCTGGCAGAGGTCACGGAATGAAGTGGGGCGCTTATTCCAGGTACAAAGACTCCGGCATTCAATGGTTGGGGGAGATACCAGCAGACTGGGCTGTCGCCAGACTGCGCTTTCAGGCAAAGATGAACCCCACCAAATCAGAAATTCGCGGTCTCTCCGAGGATGCAGAGGTATCTTTTGTGCCGATGGAAGCCGTAGATCAGTGGGGCGGGCTCAGGCTTGAACGGACTCGCGCGCTTGAAGAGGTGGCCAATGGGTACACCTACTTCAGAGACGGTGACGTTGTCGTTGCCAAAATCACGCCCTGCTTCGAGAACGGAAAAGGCTCTATCGCGGATGGAATGAAGAATGGTATTGGATTCGGCACAACGGAATTTCATGTCTTGCGCCCCGGACCATCACTTGACCGCAAATACCTTTTCTATCTCACTATCAGCCACGCATTCCGAAAGATTGGAACTTCCTATATGTACGGCGCGGGTGGCCAGAAACGCGTGCCTGATGATTTCATCCGCGACTTCTGTCACCCGATCCCCGCACCCGATGAACAACGCGCCATCGCAGCGTTCCTGGACCGCGAGACAGCGCGGATCGATTCGCTGATCGAGAAGAAGCGGCGGCAGATTGAGCTCCTCCAGGAAAAACGCTCCGCCCTCATCAGTCACGGCGTCATCAACGGCCTTAATCCCAATGCCAAGATGAAAGATTCCGGCATCGAGTGGCTCGGGATGGTGCCAGCCCATTGGGAGGTTATGACGCTTGGACGAATAGCGGAGGATCTCCAAACAGGGCCTTTCGGCAGCCAGTTGCACGCAGCGGACTACGTCGAAGGAGGTATACCTGTCATCAATCCCGCTAATCTCCAAGACGGAGGGATTGTTCCCGATGGGGGCTGCACGATTTCAGAAGAGAAGTTCACCCAGTTGATTCGCCACCGCCTCACCGAGGGTGACGTCGTATTTGCGCGTCGGGGCGAAATGGGGCGCTGTGCGATGGTAACCAAGACGTCCGAGGGTTTCCTGTGCGGAACCGGCAGTCTGCGCGTACGTCTGAATGGCGGGATAGCGTACCCGCGGTATGTGAGTCTATTCCTGTGCATCCCAGGCGTGCGAGACCATCTGCTCTTGGAGTCCGTCGGCTCAACGATGGACAATCTCAACACTGGCATTCTTGCCCGAACCCCGGTTGCCGTTCCTCCAAAAGCTGAACAGATCGCCATTGCCGAATATGTGACCGTTCAAACAGGACGCATCAAGGCGATCACGGAGATGGTTGTCGAGTCAATGAACACGCTCCGCGAATACCGCACAGCTCTCGTCTCCGCAGCCGTGACCGGCAAAATCGATGTTCGTAAGGAGGTTGCTTGATGTCCATGCCGCATCCCACGCCGATTTTCCGGCTCATCCATGTGGATAACTTCGATATCATTCTCCAGCGCAGCGGGATTCCTGCACCGAACAACACTCTGGATGACGGGCTGGTATACAAGACGATCCACGATGTGGACATCCAATCAGAAAGAAGTATGAGGAACATGCAATGCGGCCCATGTGGTGTCATCCACGACTAGGTATCATTCTATTTCGGGTATCTGTCTCCCATGCTCCTTCGGCTTAAAACGGGGAGAGTGGAAGGATATGCCAAGGGACAAGAGCCCTTAGTTTATCTCGTTTCCACGGTCCAAGCAGTGGTTGAATCGAACGCCGGATTCGTTTTCTCGGATGGACATGGCGTAGCGGCGTATACGAAATGGTTTGACAACGTTAGCGATCTGGACAAGGTCGATTGGAACATGGTCTACGAGCGTTATTGGGCGGATACCGTAGACGACATGGACCGCCAGCGCAGGAAACAGGCAGAGTTCCTGGTACATGGTTTCTGCGATTGGGCGCTCATTTATGAGATTGGTGTCATCAATGCTAAAATGAAAGCACGCGTTGAGAGCACAATGAGTCAATTCCCTCAGGAGTTGCATCGCTCGGTGCATATCCGAAGTGACTGGTACTACTAAGGAGGACTCCATCATGGTCGAAATTACGCGGGGCAACATTCTAAGGGTGGACGCAGAAGCCTTGGTCAACACGGTAAACTGTGCCGGCTACATGGGAAAAGGGATTGCTCTTCAATTCAAGAAAGCGTACCCGGCGAACTTTGAAGCATACCGCAAGGCCTGCATTGCCAAGGAAGTGAAGCCGGGGCGGATGTTTGTATTTGAGACCAACTCCATCGTGAACCCGAGACACATTATCAACTTCCCCACAAAGCGCCACTGGCGCGGAAAGTCACACCTGGAAGATATCGAAGCAGGTTTGAAGGCACTTGTGAAAGAGGTATGTGAGCGCGGCATCAAGTCGGTCGCCGTGCCGCCACTGGGCTGCGGTCTGGGCGGTCTGGACTGGAAGATCGTCCGACCGATGATTGAAAAAGCGTTTCAAGAATTGCAAGGTGTGCAGGTTCTTCTATTCGAACCAGTCGGGACGCCGGATGCCAAAACCATGCCGGTTCACACCAAGCGGCCGCGATTGACTGTTGCGCGGGCTCTCCTGATCAAGCTCATACAACAGTACAGTGAGCTTGCCTATCGTCTGACTCTGCTGGAAATCCAGAAGTTGGGCTATTTTCTTCAGGAAGCTGGAGAACCGCTACGGCTCAAATATCAGGCGGGCTTGTACGGTCCCTATGCCCATAATCTAAATAAGGTTCTTGAAATCCTTGAAGGGCACTTCATCCGAGGCTACGGCGACAACCAGAGGCCGGATGTAGAGATAGAGTTGTTGCCGGGCGCCTTGCAAGAAGCTGACCAGTTTCTTAAGGAGCACCCTGGCTCAATGGCCCGCTTGGTGCGCGTTGCATCGTTGATTGAAGGGTTTGAAACGCCTTACGGCATGGAGCTGCTTTCCTCGGTTCACTGGTTAGCCGTCCACAGCGAGACGAAGGCAACCGATGATGAATCAGCTTCCAGGCTGATGAGTAAGTGGAATGATCGAAAGCGCATGATGTTCAGTGCGGAGCATATCGGCATAGCCTGGGAAAGATTGGCAAGTGAGGACTGGCTTCGGGGGATAGAGAAGAACTAATGCGTGGTCAACATACGGAACACACATTTGAATCCGCTATAGAAAACCATCTACTCACAAAGGCGGGATACACCAGGGGAAGCAAAGACTCCTTTGCCCCGGAGCGTGCTATGTTCCCGCAGGACGTGCTGGCATTCATTCAGGTAACCCAGCCCAAGGAATGGGACTATCTTAAGAACCTCCAGAAGGACAAAGCCGAGCAGGTATTGCTGGATGACCTCTGCCGGGCTTTGGACTCGGAGCACGAAGGTTGTCTCGCAGTGCTTCGTCACGGCTTCAAATGCTTCGGCAAGCTCTTTCGGGTGGCCTATTTTGCCCCGGCAAGCGGTCTTAATCCGGAAATCGAGAAGCTCTACTCTTCCAATAAACTGACCGTAACACGGCAGGTTAAATACAGCAACAAGCATGATAACACAATCGATGTGGTTCTGAGCTTGAACGGCATTCCGGTCGCTACCGCGGAGCTCAAGAATCCTATGACCGGCCAGACATGGCGAAGTGCGATCAAGCAGTACAGAAATGACCGTGACCCCAAGGATCTGATATTTCAATTCAGGAAGAGGGCGCTGGTGCATTTTGCCGTCGATCCCGATGAGGTCTACATGACCACACGGCTTGCCGGCAAAGCCACTCGCTTTCTGCCATTCAATTTAGGCAATGGGACCGGTGCGGGCAACCCCGAGAATCCCGGCGGGCATAAGACCTCATACCTGTGGGAACAAGTCTGGCAGCGCGACAGCTTTCTCGATATCCTTGTACGGTTCATTCACCTTCAGATAGAAGAAAAGAAAATCGGCGACAAAAAGATCAAGAAAGAGACTATGATCTTTCCCCGATACCACCAGCTGGATTCCGTGCGCAAACTTGTCGCTGATGCGCGCGAGAACGGCGTCGGCCAGAACTACCTGGTGCAACATTCGGCAGGAAGCGGCAAAAGCAATTCTATAGCATGGCTGGCCCATCGCCTTGTCTCTCTTCACGATGATGCAGACGAAAAAGTATTCGATTCTGTGATTGTTGTTACCGACCGCCTCGTGCTCGACCAGCAGCTTCAGAACACCATATACCAGTTTGAACATAAGCAGGGCGTAATTCAGAAGATCGACACTGACTCTTCTAAACTGGCAACGGCTCTGACATCAGTTACACCTATAGTTATCACTACCCTTCAGAAATTCCCTTTTGTGACAGAGAAGATTGGCGAACTGCCTGCCCACAAATATGCCGTCATCATTGACGAAGCCCACAGCTCCCAGGGAGGCGAAAGTGCGACGGAACTAAAAGGAGTCTTGGCTGCTGCCGCCATAAAAGAGGAAGCTAAGACCAAATACCTCGGCGAGCAACTCCAGGACTACGAGGAGGAAATCCTTCGGACGATGGCAAAACGGGGCAAACAGAAAAACATCAGCTTCTTCGCCTTCACAGCTACACCCAAGTATAGAACGCTTGAGGTCTTCGGAAGGCCCGGCACTGACGGTAAACCGGTACCATTTCATCTCTACAGTATGCGTCAGGCCATCGAGGAAGGCTTCATCATAGATGTGCTTAAGAACTACACAACATACAAGACATATTTTGGTCTAATTAAGTCCATCGAGGACGATCCCAAGGTTGACAAAAAGAAGGCGGCGCGTGCGCTCGCGCGGTTTATGAGCCTGCACCCACATAATATTGCTCAGAAAACCGAGGTCATGATGGAGCATTTCTATCATTTCACTCGCCACAAGATCGGGGGCAGAGCCAAAGCCATGGTTGTAACGTCTTCGCGTCTGCACGCGGTACGGTACAAACAATCCTTTGACAAGTACATTGCGGAGAAGGGCTACACAGACATTAAGACGCTGGTGGCGTTCTCCGGCACTGTTGTCGATCCCGACATACCCGGGAAGGAATACACTGAAGTCGGGATGAACAATGGTATCAAGGAGAAGGAGCTGCCCGAAAGATTCTCGACCAATGAGTACCAAGTGCTTCTCGTTGCCGAGAAATACCAAACCGGGTTCGATCAGCCACTTCTGCACACCATGTATGTGGACAAGCGATTGTCGGGCATTCAAGCGGTGCAAACACTCTCGCGCCTAAACCGCACTTATCCAGGCAAAGAGGACACCTTTGTGCTGGATTTTGTTAACGATACCCAGGAGATACTGGACGCCTTCCAACCTTACTACGAACAGACTACTGTATCCGAACAAGCCAAAGTGCAGCAACTCTACGAATTGCAGGCCAAGTTGGATGCGCAGCAGGTCTACTACAAGGGCGAGGTCGAGGAATTCAGCAGGGTCTTCTACAAGCCGAGGGAGCGCCAAACGCCCGCGGACCATGCCAAGATGAACGCCTGTCTTGACCCGGCAGTGAGCCGATTCATACAGCTTGAAGAAGACAAGCAGGAGGAGTTTCGAGGATGGCTCACCGCTTATCGGAACCTCTATGCCTTTCTCTCGCAGGTAATTCCATTCCAGGACTCAGATCTTGAGAAGCTGTATTCATATATCCGGTTCTTGTTGACCAAGCTGCCGATGCGAGACATTGGGGCCGGCATCAACTTGGATGATGAAGTGGCCCTCAAGTACTATCGGCTAGAGAAAATCAGTGAAGGGACGATTGACTTGCAGCCCGGGAAGGGCGGGGAAATCCATGGTCCCACCGAAGTCGGGACAGGAGTGATTCATGGGGAGAAGATAGAGCTTTCTGAGCTGATTGATATCCTCAACGAACGATTCGGAACGGATTTCAAACCCGGAGATCAATTGTTCTTTGATTCCATCCGCGAAGACGCTGTGGCCGACACAGGTTTGCGGCAAGCAGCATTGGCCAATACGATGGAGAATTTCGGATACGTTTTTCTGAAAGCTCTTGAGGGTCTCTTTATAGATCGCGTGGAACAAAACGAAGAAATTACAGCCAAATACTTTAATGAAAAAGACTTTCGCGAAGTAGTTGGACAGAAGCTGCTGAAGCAGGTGTATGAACAGATTCGGAAGGAGAATGAGGGAGAGGCGGGCAGTTTGCAAGATGCGGACTCAACCGCTGGTTCTTGACCTTCTGTGGATGGGGAGAAGTGACAGTATGGAAAGAAGGGGAAACCTAGCATGCAGCCGTTCGTTATTAGTTTCAATGATTGGTCGAAACCAGGGCCAGATAAATATCAGTGTGTTTTCTATGCAAAGCAAGGAGAGCTTGAGTTTCCGATAGCCATTACTCTTGACGAATTGCGTCCTGTTTTGCACAAAAAGGAAGTAATAAAAGACAAGCTTCCCAAGATAGGGCTGGGTTATGTTCTACGCAAGCTAGAATCGGGAGACTATCCAGATGAAACAACCAGGATTTATCAGGATATTTCTTTGAATCCAGATCTCTTTGAGGCTGGCATGGATGAATATTCAAGAAAAGGATGCAAATTCCAGACAAAGACATTAGCAGGCCTTATTTGTGAAGCGGCTTTTTCAGGCGATGACCTTCAGGGGTGGACGTCGCAGCCACTCTGTGATGAATGTGAAATTCCTGATTCCCGATTTCTCTGTGCTCATCTAAGTCATCCAGAAAGCTATTCATCTGCATCGAGCAAAAGTCGAATGATGTCGGATGCAATGTGTGAGAAGAAACAAGACCCCGAGAAGACAGGAGGGTGCAATCCTGGAGGTAAGGCGTGTTGGGAGTTTGTTTTCGAGTTTCCCAAAGAGGTCCAAAAGATACCGGCTGATCTTCCTGAAAGAGTAGCCGACGAGATCGACTTTCTTAATCTTGTTTTTCGAGAGGTTCATGGTTCCAGGATTTTGGATATTCTGGTTGTTCGCTCCATTTCTGATCTTCACGGGTCGTGCTCAACAAAGCAACAATTCATATTCAAGGTTCAGGTGGTTGCAGATTTGATTGACAAGCTCACAATACCGGAGAACCAGCTGAAAGAAAAACCAGGCGAGAACGAAGGCCGTCTTGACATAATTGAGCGGTTTCTCAGTGAATCCTATCCTGGTTCCTCAACTACTTTGGTCTCTGGTTTGCGAGATATCCGCAGAGTACGACACGGTTTTCCTGCGCATTCTGGGACAGAAAAGAAGCTTGCAGCAGCACTTGAAAACCTGGATATTCCATATCCGATCGATGATTACCAGAAGGCTTGGGAGAAAATTCTATGGACCTTCTACGCGAAGTTAAAAGAACTGCGACTTGTGGTAGAGACGAAGGTGGAGTAGTGATAGTCGACTGGTCGCGCTGCTAATCGACAGCAAAAGAGTCCGAGGGGGGCCGTTAACACGGCAGCAAGAAGGGAAAGTTGTTGGCAGCTGTTCCAAAAATGAAAAACACAGAGAAAGAGATGCTGTAAACTTGCTTGACTTTTTCAAGACTTGAAGCAAAAGTGCGGGTAGAGCAGGTGGCAATTAGTTTATTAAGTAAAGATTGTCCCATTAAAACAGATCCAGAATATGAAGACAAAATCAACGAAGCCTTCCCCCAAATGGGTGTTGAATTAGACGAATGAACGAGAATGGTGAAATATGACTGAAAATGCCCAGGAGTTGTTTGAATTAATCATTTCAAAGGGTGGTGCGATAATTGAGGAGTTTGTCCATGAGAACAGACCCGAGAATGTGTTCCTCGATTTCAAAGAGAAAAAGAGTGCGGATGGACGCAAGGCTTTGAGTGATGACGATAAGAATAACTTCGCTAAGGCTCTTTCGGGGTTCGCGAATTCATCAGGCGGTGTCTTGATCTGGGGGGTTGGCGAGAAAAGAATTGACGACAGCACAGTCGCCTATCAAAAAATGCCCATTTCAAATCTCTCAATGTTCATTAAGAACCTAGAGAGCTTATTGCCAGAGGCAGTTGTTCCTGATGTCGATGGTGTGAGAAATGAGGCGATAAAAATAGAGGATGACCAAGACAATGGCTACGTTGTCACCTTGGTTCCAGAAAGCGCTAGACCTCCTCACAGGGCAGAATTCAAACTACACCAATACTACAAGCGCTCGGGAGATAGCTTTCGGACTATGGAGCACTTTGATATTGAGGATATGTTTGGACGAAGAGCATGTCCCGATCTGGTTCTAGAGATTGGCCACACAACTATTGCCAGAGAGCAACATTTTCACAGATATAGCTTGACCGCCACTGTTAGAAACGACGGTCGTGCGATGTCTAGATACTATGGATTTGACCTGCAATTTCCAAAGCTTGCTTTAGATAAAGTACGAAGTAGCAGGCAAGGTATCCGGATAACCAATCCGGAAAGAATGCGAATCAAGGAGACAATCAATGATCTGGTAGTCCTGTCATACAAAACAGGACAAAAGGATCCGCCAATCTTTCCAGGAGAAAAGGTCACAATTCTGCCTAATGAAGAGCAGCCGAATTCTGCCGGGTATGTGAATTACTACGTTGACAGCGCGATTTGGTCAGCTTTCAAGAATAGGGATTTGAGTGTTGCTGTGTATTGTGATGGTGCAGCAACAAAGGAATTCAGAATCTCTTTTTCCGAATTGAATGAATTTTAATCCGGGGGGTCAGGTCTTTAATCTTGATGTTTGACAGAAATCGGAGTTCGGAGGCATAGGAGAGCAACCAAAATCCAAGTAGTTCTGGGGGGGTTGCTTGTCTTTTCGCGGAATGCGGAACGATGATGAGCGAAGACTCAGTAGATAGGGCAAAGACTTGATCTGCGGACATTTGCATGGTATTTTGTTCAGTGAAGTGAACAAAAATGTTCAAAGTTTTGAACATCTGATGTTAGGGCCCCCATATGCAGCATCTCTACATTAGAGATATTAACGAGAAAATCAGAAATCGGCTGCTTGAAACACGCCGCTTCATACAAGTGCTGCTTGGGCCGCGCCAGGTCGGAAAGACAACTTCCATCCTGCAGGTAGTGGAGTCACTAGCCACGGTCTCCCATTATGCGTCGGCGGACAGTCCCGCGTTGGTCACGGCGGCATGGATTGAGACACAATGGCAATTGGGCCGGGAGCTGGCCAAAGGTAAGGGAGAAGCCGTTCTTGTTCTTGACGAGATACACAGGATTCCTGATTGGTCCATTACGGTCAAGCGTTTGTGGGATGAGGATACCAGAAAAGGTCTACAGCTCAAGGTCGTACTTTTGGGTTCATCACCGCTGTTAGTGCAGGCGGGTCTCACCGAAAGCCTGGCTGGTCGATTTGAAGTAATCCGAGCTACACACTGGATGTTTGGGGAGTGTCGTGAATACTTCGATTGGGATCTTGACACATATGTCTATTTTGGTGGTTATCCGGCTGCTGACAAGATGATCGAGGATCGAGAGCGTTGGGCGCAATATATGAGGGATTCGTTGATCGAAACCACAATAGGTCGAGACATCTTGATCACGGCCCGTATCAACAAACCCGCGGTGCTTCGTCAATTGTTTCACATTGCTTGTGAGTATTCCAGTCAAATTATCTCGTATCGAAATATGCTTGGTCAGCTAATTGATGTCGGCAATGCCACAACACTGGTGCATTATTTGCAACTCCTCGACGGCGTGGGATTCGTTCGAGGTCTTGAGAAGTATTCCGGCTCATTCATAAAGACGAAGGCATCGAGTCCGAAGCTTCAGGTCTACGACACCTCGCTCATAACGTCGCAATCATATGTCTCTTTTGATGAGGCACGGGCTGATCGCACTGGTTGGGGTCGCCTGCTGGAATCGGCGGTCGGCGCCCATCTGCTGAAGGGCGCGGTCAAGGGACAGTTTGAGCTTCTCTATTGGCGAGAAGGTCATGATGAAGTCGATTTCGTAGTCCGGCGCGGCTCCTCGGTAACCGGCCTTGAGGTTAAGGCAGGCGCTAAGATGGGAGACTACCGCAGCATTAGCTCATTTCGTAAGCGTTTTGGCAAGAGCAAAGTGCTCATTGTGGGTGCAGATGGCATCCCGATCCATGATTTCCTGCTGGCTGAGCCTGACAAGTTTGTGGATTAGATGTGGAAGTGCTGGGGCGAAAAGTCCAAAGTTAGCACGTCTTATCGCAGTACAGGACTACTACTTGAGGGAGCAGTTAGTCACGAGGGACGCTCTTCAGTTTTTCATTTCCCTTTTCTTGTTTCTATAACTTCACTGGTAAAGCGCTAGACGGTTTATGCCGAAGAGACCAAAAACAGACGCTCCGGATCATAAGACAACCAGTTGAATAGGCAACAAGTGATAAGTGGAGGCGCGCTGGCTGCTCTCTGTTTGCCAACAGGAATACCTCAGCACCAATGGAAAGGAGCTGGCCGGAATATTGAAGATAAGCCCGCTTATCATGCGGACTCCGTTATTCGCGGTGAGTCGATAACCATGGAAGCAGGAGACATCAAGAGGTTGTCTCAAGACGGAACTGAGGTCTGAAGAAGTGCCGTCGTGACGTTCGGCAAAGACAGTCGGACGACAGGCTTTGATCGGGAGATCGGATGATGACACCATGTCTATGCCTGCAGTTCAGAAAGTTGGTATCTTAGCAGGTGCAACAAAGGTAAAATGATTAACGCAGAAGAGATCACAAAAACAAATCCCTCTATCAAAGCCTCAGTCCAAAATGTCAAATCTTACTTCAACAATTAGATCTGACAAATGAGTCCCCGTTTTAAGAGTGAATGCTAGCAGCTCATCCCAAATTGACCAGTCTCCGCCGGCATCATTCGGGGCAACCGTTTTGTTGGGTTGATTATTAACTCCTCTAAACTACCTCTTAACGGAAGCTTAATCTTCGATTAATCCGGGCTTAAGATTTGCGGAGTATGTTTGGATTAAGAAAGAGTAGTTTCGATCAGATTTCTGAGAGGAGGCCAAAATGTTGGGAGGAATAGCAGCAGGTGTTTTGATGATAGCTCCGTTCGTTTCTCTCCTCGCTGCAGCGGTCATCCTGGTTGGGATGGTTACGCTCGCAGTGGCAGGTGCAGTTGAGTCAAGAAAAGAGAAGAGAGCTTCGAGTATCACGTTGGCGGTTCCTAGTGTAGAGAAAGCAGCTTAGAAAAAGCCAAAGCTGATAATTACAGAGTGTTTGCAGGAAGATAATGGCCGCAGCTTAGCGGCCTTTTTTCTTTTAGCCGCTTTTGCGGAAAGGCACGAGTTTACCGACAAGCAGGTTGGCCTTAGGGTTTCAGGTGACAGGGATCGGCGCAGAAAGTCGAGTCATGGCAGTTCTTGAAGCAATAAGGAGCACCTTTTTCTCTAACAACAGAGGGGTGTATACTTTCTCCCCGCCTTGCCGAGAATTCAAGATTAATACCAATTTGCACGTATTGTAGCGACAAAGCTTGCTTTGTCCTGCGGATTTTGAGGTACGGTCATGTGTTGACTAGACACAGCTGCAGCTTATGCCCGTAGGGCTGACGACAAAAGATGATCTAACGCTGCTCGTGTTTTGGCGAGTCTTCGTCTTTAAGAAAGACAAAATCCTTGCCTTCTTCTTCCTTGACTCTCAGGAAGAAATTACAGGTGGTGCATGTCAGTCTTTTCTGGGCGAAGGTGCCCTGCGGCCGGCCCCCGCAAAGAGTCCCGGTTACCGCCCAGCAAAATCTTCCGTCATCAGGATGTGCAGGGCAAGTGCCCGCTTGTTTTACTCTCGTTCCACCCGGCTCACGACCACACTTCATGAACTCCCAGCATTTGACTTCACCGTGTTTCTCATTGATCGGCACTATTTGTTCTAGGCCGTTGGCTGCTTTGCGAAATGGTTTCTCCTCCATTTCACTTCACCCCTCGGTTATCCGTCTTTTAAGTGCTCAGGCCGAGACTTTTGTCTTCCGTCTTTTAGGTTGCGAGAAGAGTATAGCTAAAAAATGATCCAAATACCAGTTTTTACCAAAGCACGGTGCTTTTTCTGCATATAGCTCTTCACCAAAGAATTCTGACTTCCTCCCCGAAAATCGAGATATTCAAAACAGCAAAAAAATCAATCCGGTCGGCACTGGGATTCATCAAAGCAAACATTTGATTAGCAGCAGGTCCAAAGTACTATTGCTTTGTGTTCGCACACTCTATTAACTCTCTTAAACCGGGTCTTAACAAAAGTCTAATTGATGCTTAATCCGCATTTAAGACTTGAGGAGTATCTTTTAGCTAGAAAGAGTAACTTTCAACTAGTTTTTGAGAGGAGGGCCTAAAATGTTGGGAGGAATAGTAGTTGGTTTTATGATGATAGCTCCGTTTGTTTCTCTCTTGCTTGCAGCGGTCATCTTGATTGGGATGATTACGTTTGCCGTGGCCGGTGCAGTTGAGTCAAGAAAAGGGAACAGAGTTGGTATCAGTGTCGCGGTTCCCCGGGTTGAGAAAGCCAGCTAGGAACAACGTGACTGATAGCTTGTAAGACAGGAAATAAAAGTTGAAAATTGCAGACTGTTTATTTGATGAATGAAGGCCACCTTGGGTGGCCTTTTGCTGTTGTTTGTCTTGACATATGCCGGCACATTGAGAACTCAGGGCCGCATGATATGCGCCTAGTTCATGCAGAATGAAGTCCAATGCGTAGCTGCAAAGCTTGCTTTGCCTGCTCAGAGCAAGCTCTGATGCTATTTGCATACAATGAAAAAGAGTTCAAAGGTACCGGACAAATGTCTTGAATCCAAATCTGCAATTTGCTTGTCCTGCTTGTCCTGAGCTTTGTCGAAGGGCATTTTGAAATTTGCGTTGCGCAGTAACTAATTGGGGCTGCCGGTGACGTGGCAGTGTGAACAGTATGTCGGCGGGTGACATTCGAAGCAGAAAGCGGCGCCGCGGTCTCTGACGACAGTCGGGTGATAGCTTCTCCCCCTGACATTAGTGTACCAGGGGCCTTTTTTGGGATCATACTTATGATGGCAATTACTGCAGGTATTTGTCTCTCCATGACACGGATAGCACTTTTCGGGGTTTGCTTTGCCGATTGCGCCGTGCTCTTTCTTCCATTTTTTCTTATCGTGCGGCATCTTCGTCTGATGGCAGTTGAAACAGAACTTGGTCTCCTCGTGACATGACAGACAATATTCCTTATCAAACGAGGCCATCTCGGAATGAAGAGCTTTTGTCGTGTCCGGAGGTTGCTTGAGTTCTACTTGTGCCAGACTGTTCTGGGTGGAAGCACTATGAACAAAGCCGGCGATTTGGTGATTTTTGGGCGGCTTGATATATTGTTCGGGGTGACAGACTTTGCATTCTTTTGGTCCTTTCTTCTCTCCCGATTCTCCCGTGTGGCATTTCATGCAATATCTCATTTTTGTTCGGTTTGGGTAGAATTGTTCTTTTTCAAACCCTGCGACTATTTTGAGGTTCTTCGGCAGTGGTTTGATTTTGACTTCACTCTCATAGGATTTGATATCCGGATGGGCGACTCGATTATGGCAGATAGTACAGGCAATCCCTTTTTTCTTATGTTTGCCGTGGTCAATTATTAGATCTTTGCGGGGTGTTACTTTTCTTTGACTGAGATCATGGCATCTTTCGCAAACGGTTTGCTCCATTTCTTCTGAGATTTTGCTGGAGCCGTTTATCGGTTTTTCAAAGGAGTTTGTTAGGTGAAGAAATGGTTCTTTCATGACCTCAACTTTGTGAACGACGAAACCGACGACTCCCTGACCCCCATGGCATCCATAGCAGCTCATCTCGCTATGAACCGATTTTTCAAAAGATTCGGTATCCGGCCTCATTTCATGGCAATTAGTGCAAAACTCATTTCGCGACGTGATAACGACGGACGCAAAAGTCATGAACAAGGTCAGGGTAAGCCCTGTTGACAGATAAAGCATGAGCCTAAGCCTCTTTGCCTGATGGCTTTCCTGAAAGTAGACGCTCATAACCATTAGTAATATGATGAGCAAGCCACCGCCGGCAAAGAGAAAGAACATGAACCAAACAAGTTCCCAATTGATCATTTATTGTTGTCCCTTGAGTCAAAAATGGCAAGCCGTCATTCTGAGGGCGCAACAGCCGCCGAAGAATCTCTCGGAGTCTTGTCCCAGACTCTTTCTTAATAATTGAGATCCTTCGTTTCACTCAGGATGACAAAAGGTCATTATCATTTCCATCGCCAATCGCTAGTCGAATATCGGCAATCGTCTTCTGAACCTTCAAATAACCGAATATTAAGTTTCTTAAGCTTGTCTTTCCAGCTCTGTCTTGATTATAAATTAATGACTCTCTGAACAGTAGTTCTTTAACAGAAGTCTAACCATTTCTTAATCCCCCCTTAACATTACTAATGTATATTTCGATTCAGGATGATTGATTTATCCTGGTAGACGGAGAATCTTAACAATCTCAAGCAACTTTCTTAATTAAGATTCTCTTTCTTAACAAAAGCCTAATATTTGTTAACTCAGGGCAATGGCGCAAGTGATATGAAGCGCCCGGCTTAAGCGAACTAGGCGGCATTCTGAGAATTTGAAGAGAAGCCGGAAGAGAAAGGCTTTGTACGTGGAACTCAAGATATTTCGTTTAAGATCAAGAGAGATGGTAGCTTTCTTTTTTGCCTGCTTGTTTCTCCTTTTTCTGATGGCGCCAACAGCTATTGCCTCAAAGTCGAGCAGTGGTGAGCTCTTGTTCTTTCCATGTGACAAGTGCCATCCGCTTGGCAAAGATCGTCCGAATGGTTTTGAGCGTCATGAAATGAAGCTGGAAAAGCATGACAAATTGGGGCAGGGGAATGCTGCTTGCTTTGTCTGCCATGAATCGAGGGACAATCCTGCTCTTCTGAAGCTGGCAGACGGGAGTCTGATCAATATCGACGGTGATGTCTCCCAAGTCTGCTACCGTTGCCATTCTGAGAAATATGAAGCTTGGAAAAATGGAATTCATGGAAAACTACCGGGATGTACAGCTGAGGGTTGTCATAACCCGCATTCCCCCGGCTGGATTGGAGTAACTCCCATATTGCCATTTCTCGGTACCACGATTGAGGTTGATGTCATGTCGGAAGGAAAGCCCTTTACCGCTCTTCCGAAGCCATCGGACGCACCAAAAGTGGAGACACCGATTTGGCTAGAGATATTTGCGTTGGTGGGTGCTGTCAGTGTGGTTGCTTTGATTTGTGCCCCTCTGGTTCTTGAAAGGTTGGAGCGATGAAAGAAAGCAACAAAAAACCAGATTCTGATAGAGATAGTAATTGGACACGAAGGCAGTTCATAAAAGGCTTAGGGGTTGGGGTAGGATTAATTGCCGCGGGAACGATCCCCGGAGTTTCGACGTTTGCTTCACTTGCTTCTGAAGAAGCGGTTGAAGAAAACGTGGCCATAAATATGCCGGATAAGTCGATCTGGTATGCGCCTTCTCCACCAAAGCATACTAGATTTGGCATGGTGATAGACACAAAGGCATGCATAGGGTGTCGAAAATGCGTTTATGCATGCGTTAAGGAAAACAACATTGGAAGAACATCCGGATTTACCTACATACAGGTTTTGCAGATGGAACATGGATCACTAGAACTTGAAAATGGCGATCTCTACTACACCGAGGGTGGTTCTCCCGACCACTGGTATTTGCCCATCCAATGTATGCATTGTGGCCACCCGCCTTGTGTTTATGGTTGTCCGGTTAAGGCCACCTGGAAAGAGTCTGATGAACTTGTCGTGATGGATTATAGAAAATGCATAAGTTGCAAGAACTGCATGATTGCCTGTCCTTACTTTGCCAGACATTTCAACTGGGTGGAACCCCGAGTCCCCAAGAGTGAAATCAATCCGGCGGTACCGCTCCACGAAAAAGCAGGAGTTGTTGAAAAATGTACGTTTTGTATTCACAGAGTAAGGAAAGGGATGGTGACGCGTTGCACGGAAGTTTGTCCGGTCCAAGCAAGGCACTTTGGTAATCTGAATGATCCAAATAGCAACGTGTCCAGACTTCTCAAAACCAGGCGTGTTTTTAGGCTAAAGGAAGAGCTGGGCGCTGAGCCACGAATCTGGTACGTGGGGTGATTAGAAAAGTGTATGAACGATCAAAAACAGTAAATCTGGCCGGAGTTGAGATAAGAGTCGGGGAGTTATTGAATGCAAGTCCAAGGTATTGGATGTTTGTTGGCGCTTTGGGTGTCATGCTGGCTCTCTTCCTTGCTGCCTGGATTACACTGCTCACCAAAGGCGGTGAAGTCCTGGCTGGGCGGGATGTCTATCCATGGGGGTTGTGGTTTGTTGACTATATGTTCTATGTCGGTTTGTCAGCGGGCGGTCTTGTCGTTTATTCCAGCGTTCATCTTTTTGGAGCAAAGAAATTTGAGCCTTTGTCTCGATTGGCGGTCTTGCAGGGGTTTGTCTTCGTTACCATGGCACTCCTCTGTATTGTCACCGATATGGAACGTCCTTGGAGAGCAATAAATTTCTTGCTGTCTCCAAACCTTACGGCACCATTTATTTATACAGGCAGTGCCCTCAATATCTACATGATAGTCTGCGGTCTGGATTTATGGATTCTAATGGCGCGCAAAGGTGGCGAACGCCTTGCGCTGACCATGACTTTGATCGCATTGCCAACAGCTGTGTATATGCATTCTACGACGGCCTGGGTCCTGGCGCTGAACAAAGCAAGAGAGCTTTGGAATGCAGCTATGATGGTTCCAATTTTCCTTTCATCGGCTACCGGTTCCGGTATCTCGCTGCTCTTTCTCTTTGCCTATGCATTTCAGAAAGTAACAAGAGTCAAGTTTAAAAAGAGCATGTTCAGGAGTCTAGCTACTTTGCTGGCAACAGTAATTGCAGTTGATTTATTTCTTCTTTTTGTTGAAATAGTAACTGTTTTTTGGCCAACAGCAGCAAAGCCAGGTCATACAATAAGATTGGC
>Ga0214473_10002094_pt1 | contig 25029 bp, 25 predicted proteins | sample RVTome_7_FD_203509 | JGI IMG/M metagenome (GOLD analysis project Ga0214473, IMG submission 203509) | Soil microbial communities from uranium-contaminated site in the Upper Colorado River Basin, Wyoming, United States - RVT98D197 | ecosystem: Environmental > Terrestrial > Soil > Contaminated >... | reverse complement strand
ATCAAGCCGGTCGCCAGCCCCGCGCCAGTGGGCAGCCAGATCCACATGCTCCGGGTCCCCCACCATCGCATCACCCGGCGAAGCAGGAACGCGAAAAACAGCGTATCCACCGCGCCGAAAAACAGCGCCACAAAATAGATCGCCAGCAGTGTCGCGACGCCCACCGGCGCCCCCGTTTGCGCGTCGCTGATCCAAACCAGCAACGAAGACACAAAACAGCCGATCACCCATGCCGCCAGGTAATAGGCCAGACTGCCGCGCCGCGTCATATCCGCCGTTCGATCTTGGGAAATTCCTGCCAGACCTTCACGCCGCAGAAGTGCGAGCCTTCGGTGCAGATGGGTGAAGCAATCCCCGCGCGCAGGTAGCAGGGCGGGCCGAGATAGCGGCCGACTTCCGGCAACACCGCGCGCACCTGCTCGACCTCTTCCATGGAAGCCTGGTAAATCTCCTCCTGCGCGTTGAAGCAGGTGCGCATGGTCCACTTGTGCAGCAGGTGCAGCAGCGAGCCGGACTCCACCAGGCGAATGGACTTGGCGTTGGGCAGCAGGTACAGCGCGATCTCCGGCGACACGCCGCGATCGAGCAGATCATTTTTCGCCGACCAGGCATCGGCCATAGCCTGCTCGTACACCTCGCGGGCGCGCGCGTTTTCGCGGATGAGCATGGGCGTGATGAAATCGGGCTTACGTGTATCGGTCAGCGACAGCAGCGGCCGCGAGCCGGGCACCATGCGGTGACGTTGGTCCTGGCTGTCGGCGGTGTGGCTGATTTTCTTGGCGAACGTGAAATTGGCGTGCTGCAGCGGACGCATCAGCGGCGCGTGCACGCCCACGTTGAGCGTCTCCAGCCGATACGCATTGCGCGCCGGGTTGAGCATGCGGTCAAGCGCTTCGCCGTCAGAACAGGCTGATTCGGTAAGCCCTACCACGGCGCGATAGGCTTCGGCCATCACCCGCGCCGCCGCGGCGGAGTAATCCAACAGCAGCGAGGTGCGTCCCGCCAGCCGCGCATCGAATTCGCGCGCCTGCGCTTCGCCATCCCCCGACGGCGCCTGCCATTCCGGCAGCTCCTCCATCGGCCCGCCGTCGAAGCGATCGAAAAACTGCGGGTCCACTTCGCGCACCCGCGCCACCATCTCGCCGATCACCGCGCGCGCCTCGGCCGGCGTGTCCGACGCATTCTGCATGCGCCACAAGCGGTGCAGCACGATGCCCGAAAGCGTGTGCACCATGGTCGTGGCCGCGGCCACCGGCAAAACGTATCGCGCCACTTCGATGCCGCGCTTTTCGGCCTGCTTCTCCACCTTATCCACGCGCTTGGGATGCGACATGGTGCCCAGGTGCCAGATGTCGGCCAGGATGCGGCGCGCATCGTCTTGCAGCAGCGCGCTCAAATCGCGGTAAGCCTCCCAAGCCCGCGCCACGGCGCGCTCGAATATCTCCCGCTCGGCCGCTCCGAAATGCCCGCCCTCCGCCGGAACATACGCCAGCGCGCGATCCAGACGCACATACCGCTGGCTCTGCTGTTCGGAATTGTAAAAAGGGTGCGCGTGCAGAAACGACCACACGAATTGCCGGCTGATGTTTTCCAGGCCAAACTCGAAATGCGCGTGCTGATAAACGGTGTGATGCCCGGCGTAGAACGTCGCCGCGCCGATGGTGGTGCGCTGTTTCTCGCTGATCTCCTCAGCGGAAATCAGCCGGGGCGAATAGCAGGTGCGCGCCGCCGCAATCGCGGAATCGAACGGATGCGCGAACGAGTTGCGCAGCGTGACGCGGGGTACTGCCCGCTCCACCACGGCGGGCATTCGGGCAGCCCGGGAATCGCGAGATGGGGTTGGGGAAGGCGCAGCCATACTCCGCCACGCATTCTACACCGCGCGCGCAGCCGCCGAAATAGCCGGACCGGCGCGCGGCATGCGCCGCCGGACGCTACTTCTTGTCCTTGGCGGCCTTTGCGGCCGCCACAGCCTCGGCGGCTTTCGCGTACTTCTTCGTGAAGCGCTGGACGCGGCCCTCGGTGTCCAGCAACTTCTGCTTCCCGGTGAAAAACGGGTGGCAGTTGGAACAGATTTCCACCCGCATCATGGCGCCCTTGTAGGTCGAGCGGGACTTGAACGCATTTCCGCAGGCGCAGTGGATCGTCAGTTCGTGGTAATCGGGATGAATTCCAGCTTTCATGAGCGCTCCCATCCGCCGGCCGGTCTGCACGGCCTTCCGCCTGGGGCGGACACCTTCAGCCGCGTCGCTAGGCCAGCGGGAAACTCAAATCATACGCGAAGCCAGCCGCGTTTCAAAGCGCGGGTTGAGGCGTTTGATGATGTGCCGCTGTCCAGCGATTCTTTCCCGGCCGGCGAATTTCTCTCAGCCCCGAGACACGATGATCCCGGCGTATCCCACAACTTCCTCCCGGTCGCCGCTGACGTCGCCGGAGGTGGCGTAGCGCACCAGCTCGGCGCGCGTGCCGCCCAGCAGCCGCGCCGCAATCAGCATGCTCACTGCCGGCCCATAGCCGCACATGCTGATGCTTTCGCGGCGCACGGTTTCGTGCAGGCCGCGCGCATCCAGCCCCAGCAATTTGTCGAGCGCCTTCGAGTCCTTGCGCCGGGTAATTTGGTCCGACTCGTAATGATTCATGTCCGAGCTGGCGACGATCAGCACCGGCTCTTTCTGCTGCGCCACGACCTGGGCCATGACCTTCCCCAGCTTTTCCAGAGTCCTAAAATCCGTGGTGCCCAGCGCGATCGGTACGAAAGAAAACTCGCCCGCTAGCTTCTGCAAAAACGGCAACTGCACCTCCAGCGCGTGCTCGCCGCGGTGCGCCACGTCGTCCTCCACCAGCCCCAGACAGCCGTCCTTCAGCTCCGCCGCCAACGCCGCATCAATCGCGGCTAGGCCCAGCGGCGTCTGCCACGCCCCTTCGGAGAGAATGGCCTGCGCCGCGCCGCGCGGATAGTGCCGGGGACCGATCAGCAGAAACCGGCGCGGCAGCTCCAGGCGTGCGTACACCGCGCCCGCCACATGCCCGGAATATCTGTATCCGGCGTGCGGCGTCATGCAAGCCACCGCGCGCCGGCGCGTTTCGCCCGCCGGCAGCGAGCAAAGCGACTCCACCTGCCGCGATAATTCCTCTGCCTGATTGGGATAGAAGCAGCCGGCGACAGCAGGGAGGCGAACCATAGCCTGCCTAACTCAATGGGAACTTGGTCGGGCCTTGGTAGCACAGGCATTCCTGCCTGTGCTCGCTGGTGCCGCAAACAACACGTTGGCACAGCCAAGAGTGGCTGTGCTACCCAAGAACTGTCCCACTACCTGGTATCCGGAGGCGTCCGCGCCGTCAGTCCAGTCCGTCCGCGGAAATCTTCAGCGATTTCAGGAAATTCAAGTCCTGGGGAGTGATCTCGAACTTCGGCGCCTGCCGGTCTTCCTCGAGCGACTCATGATCCACCTGGATGTGCAGCGACTCCAGAAAGCGGCGGTCGGTGGAAGTGATGCGGGCCGACGAAGGTTCGCGGCGCGCCAGGCCAATGGTGGCATCGAGCTTGAGCACGATCTCATAGCCCGCCGCGCGCACTCCGGAGATCGCTTCCGTGATGCGATCGGACTCCGCCACGGTGTCGTTGATCGCGTGCCCCAGTTCGCGCAGCAACCGCTTGAGTTGGTCGTCGAGTTGCACGGAGAATCTCCTTCCTCGAGTGTTCCTAAAAACCATTGTAGGCCGACGCGCGGTGCGACACAAGTCTCCTGCATTCTCCGTCGTGCTCAAATTGGTTATGCCGCCGTTTCACTGCGGCCGGCTCTGCGGTAGAATCGCGCCATGGCGGCGCAGCGCGGCACACCCCAATCAGTCGCCCACTCAGGCGGAGGATTCTTCCGCACTCTGTGGCGCGTGGTCCGGCAAGTCTTTCATGAGTCCACGGGAGCCATGTTTCTGATCCTGGCTCTATTCTGGTCTGCCGCCGCAGTGCGCCAATGGATGCGCGGGTCTTCGCCCTGGATGTGGATGGCGCTGGGCGGCTTTGCCTTGGTGCTGATCACCTTTGGCGTTTCCTCATTCCGCGCCGCCCGCCGCGTGCGCTGAGCGCCAGCCCGCCAGACGGAGTGCGGGCCGCACATGCCTGAATCAAATTCTAGAACAACGACGCCACCGGCCCGCCATCTTTCTGGCGGGCCGCCGGCTTCCCAGGCGGCCACGCTCTCCGGCATCCCACTGAAAACCGTCTACGCCGGGCGGGACCTCGGCGCCTGGGACCCGCAAGTTTCTCTCGGCGACCCCGGCGAATTCCCATTTACGCGCGGCATATACCCCACCATGTATCGCGGCCGGTTGTGGACCATGCGGCAGTACGCCGGTTTCGGCAGCGCCGCCCAGTCCAATGAACGATTTCGCTACCTGCTGGCCCGCGGGCAGACCGGCTTATCCGTGGCGTTCGACCTGCCCACGCAAATGGGCTTCGATTCCGACCATCCGCGCGCGCGCGGCGAAGTCGGCAAGGTCGGCGTAGCCATCTGCTCGCTCGAAGATATGGAACGGCTGTTCGAGGGCATTCCTCTGGCGCAGGTCTCCACCTCGATGACCATCAACGCCACCGCCGCGATTCTGCTCGCGCTGTACGCGGCCGTGGCCCGGCGGCAGGGCGCCAGCCTGCGCGAACTTTCCGGCACGGTGCAGAACGACATCCTGAAGGAATACATCGCCCGCGGCACCTACATCTATCCGCCGCGGCCCGCGATGCGCATCATCACCGACCTCTTCGCCTGGTGCCGCACCGAGCTGCCGGCCTGGACTACCATCTCGATTTCCGGCTACCACATTCGCGAGGCCGGCTCCACTGCCGCGCAGGAAGTGGCTTTCACCCTGGCCGACGCCATCGCCTACGTGGATGCGGCCATCGCCGCGGGCCTGGCAGTGGACGATTTCGCTCCGCGGCTTTCGTTTTTCTTTAACGCGCACCTGGACCTGCTCGAAGAGATCGCCAAATATCGCGCTGCCCGGCGCCTGTGGGCGCACATCATGCGCGATCGATTCGGCGCGAGCGACCCGCGCTCCATGATGCTGCGTTTCCACGCGCAGACCGCCGGCTCGGCGCTCACCGCCCAGCAGCCCAACAACAACTTGGTGCGCGTGGCCATCCAGGCGCTTGCCGCGGTGCTGGGCGGCTGCCAGTCCCTCCACGCCAACGCGCTCGATGAGGCGCTCGCTCTGCCGACCGAAGCGGCCGCGCTGCTGGCCCTGCGCACACAACAGATATTGGCGCATGAAACGGGCGTGGCCAACACCGTGGACCCGGTGGGCGGCGCCTTCGCCATCGAGCGGCTCACCGACGAAATCGAAAGCCGCGCACGCGAGTCCATCGAGAAAATTGACGCGCTGGGCGGCATGCTGCGCGCCATCGAGACCGGCTATGTGCAGCGCGAGATTCAGAACGCCGCCTACGATTATCAAAGGGCAGTCGAGCGCGAAGAGCGCGTGGTCGTCGGCGTCAATCGCTATCGCGCCGAACAGGAATTGCCGATTCCGACGCTGCGCGTAGACCCCGCAATTGAGCGCGAGCAGGCCGAGCGCCTGGCGGCCTTGCGCGCCCGCCGCGACTCCGAGAAAGCCGAATCGGCGCTGGCCGCCGTCGAAACCCGCGCGCGGACCGGCGAAAACTTGATGCCCGCCATCGCCGCCGCCGTAGAAGCGTATGCCACCGTGGGCGAAATTTCCGACGCGCTCCGCCGCGTTTTTGGCGAGCACCAGGAGTCCGTCGCCCTATAGAGACTCGGTGAGAACGGGCCGATCTTTGTGGGTGGCGCGGGTGCCGCATCCTTTGCGGTCTTTGCAAAGGGTGCGGTTTTCCGCACGAGCGGGCAGTCCTGCTTGGTGATTTGCCAATGAAACTCATCCTCGCATCCGCTTCGCCCCGGCGCGCCGAAATTCTCTCGGACGCGGGAATTTCTTTCGAGTTGCTTCCCGTGGAAGTAGATGAGACTCCTTGCTCCGGCGAAAGCGCCGAGGCCATGTGCACGCGGCTGGCTGGCGCCAAAGCGCGAGCTGCCGTTGCGCATCTCGGCGCTCTGAGCGAGCCGGCCATCGTCGTGGCCGCCGACACCGCGGTGGAAGTCGGCGGCGAAATCCTGGGAAAACCCGCTTCGCCCGAAGCCGCGCGCGAGATGCTTCGCCGGCTCAGCGGCAAAACCCATCGCGTGCTGACGGCCTTGTCGCTCGTCCGTCTTCCGGATGGAGCGACGCGCTCGGATGTCGAGCGCACCGAGGTCCGCATCGCTGCCTTGGATCAAGATGAAATTGAGGAGTACGTGGCCACACGCGAGCCCATGGACAAAGCCGGCGGCTACGCGATTCAGGGTCGAGGGGGGCGCTTCGTCGAAAGCGTGGACGGCTGCTACTTCAACGTGGTGGGACTGCCGCTAGCAAGGCTCTGCCGGATATTGAAGGAGCTGGGCTGGTCGCCGCGCACCGGCGGCTGAGAAAGAAAACGGGCGGTCCCGCAAACGGGGACCGCCCGCCAAAATATTCCGGATCCGTCGCCGCGCAGGCGAACCGCTACTTCTTTTCCGATGCCGGAGGTGCCGTGTCTACTGGAGGCGCCGGAGCCGAGGCTTGCGTGCTGCCGGGACCCTCGCGCATGCCCTCCTTGAAGCTCTTGATGCCTTCGCCGAAGCCGCGCATGAGGTCGGGGATTCGTTTGGCGCCAAACAGCAGCACCACGATCGCCAGAATCACCAGCATTTCAGTAGTGCCAAAGTTCATAATGCAACCTGCCTTTCGATCCTTGCCGGGACCGCTATCAGCATACCCCAGAAGCCGTACGCCGTCTACTTGGCCCGCCCCGCCTAATGAAGTCGAGCCCGGCGAGGACCCGAAACCAGTGCCGCAGCGATCTCCTCGAGAATCGCGCGCGCAGCGGCCCCCGGATCGGCCGCCGCGGTAATCGGCCTGCCGACCACGAGATAATCGGCGCCGGCGCGTATCGCTTCGCCCGGCGTGGCCACGCGAGCCTGATCGTCGCGATGCCGAGGTCCGCCCGCCAGCGGCCGCACTCCCGGGACGACGATGAGAAAATCCCCGCCGCAGGCGCGCCGGATTTGCCGTATCTCGTGCGGCGATGCCACCACGCCGTCCAGTCCCGCCCGCTTGGCAAGGCGCGCCAGGCTGACGGCGCGGGCGCGTGGCGTGCCAGTTATTCCGGCCTGCCGCAATGCCGCTTGATCCAGACTGGTCAAGATAGTGACTGCCAGCAGCTTTGGCTGGCGCGTCTCTGGCGTCGCTCCGGCCAGCGCTTTGGCTGCGGCACGCATCATCTGCAAGCCGCCCGTAGCGTGCACGTTCAGCAGTTGCACTCCAGGCAGGCGTGTCGCGGCAGTGATGGCACCGCCCACTGTTTTAGGAATGTCGTGGAATTTGAGGTCCAGGAATATGCCCAGCCCCAGCGCGGCAATTCGCCGCACAGCCTCCGGCCCAGCCGCGGTAAATAGTTGGGTGTTGATCTTGAACATTCCCGCTAGATCAGCCATCCGGCGGGCGAATCGGAAAGCTTCATCGAGGCGGCCGAAGTCCAGCGCCACGATGAGCTTACGGCGCGCTAGGGGGTCTGTGGGCGTCGTCGGGGTCGCTCCAGCAGCTCGATTCGGACACTCGCTACACCGGGCTCCAACATGCTCAATCGGCTGGCCAGCAGGTACGAAACGTCCAGTTCGCGGTCACCCATGTACGGCCCCCGGTCGTTGATCCGGGCGAGCTGGCTCTGTCCTGTCCTCACGTTGACCACCCTGACCAGAGAGCCAAACGGCAGCGTAGGATGGGCGGCAGTGGCGGCATGCATATTGTAGGGCTGGCCGCTGGCGGTGGTGCGACCGTGGAAGCCCGGACCATACCAGCTTGCCATCACCGTCCAGGACCTGATCGGCTTGTTATTTCTTACTGCTTCAACGCCCACCGGGGCCTCGAGGCCGGGTACCAGCAACAGGGTGAGCAGAGGCCAAGCCAAAACCACAAGGGTTATCGGTAAAAGTTTGCGCATGGCTGGACGAGTTATTGTACCTCGCCGGCGGGCCCTGCTCAACCATTATTTGCGCCAAGTACGCCAGTTAACTTACTGATAGAAAAGACTTTCTCAGACGCACAGAGTTTCCCAAGCTCGCTTACAATTCGCTCACAGGCCCGCGGGTCGGCAAAGCTCGCTGTGCCCACTTGCACCGCTGTGGCGCCCACCACGAAGTATTCCAACACATCTTCCGCCGTTTGGATGCCGCCCAGACCGATAATCGGAATCCGCACAGCCTGGAAGGCCTCATGGACCAGCCTTAGCGTAATGGGCTTAATGGCCCGGCCGGAAAGGCCCCCGGTGGGGTTCCCGAGGCGCGACCTGTGGGTACGGAAATCCACGCTCATGGCTGGGTAGGTGTTGGCAATTGTCAGGGCATCCCCGCCGGCGTCGGCTGCGGCTCTGGCCACCACGGCGATGTCCGTGACGTTGGGGGAGAGCTTGACCCACAGCGGGCGCCGCGCCACGGCCTTGGACGCCGACACGACTTGGCCCACCAAGCGGGGGTCGCTGCCGAACTGGATGCCGCCGCAGGCGACGTTGGGGCAGGAGATATTCAGCTCGTAAGCGGCCAGACCTTCGGCGGACTCGAGATGGCGAATCACCTCGGCGTATTCCTCGACGGTGTGTCCGAAGACGTTGGCGATGATGGGCGTGCGGAATGCGCGCAGGGCGGGCAGCTTTTCGGAGATGAACTTGGCCACGCCAACGTTCTGGAGGCCGATGGCATTGATCATTCCCGCGGCTGCGGGCACCAGGCGCGGGGCGGGCGCGCCTTCCATGGGTTCAAGCGAGAGCCCTTTGACGACGATGGCGCCGAGGCGGTTCAGATCGGTGAGCTGAGAAAACTCGGCGCCATAGCCGAAGGTGCCGCTGGCGGCGATGACCGGATTGGCCAGCCGCAGGGTGCCGACGGCGACGGTGAGGTCCACTGCCCCCGGAAGACTCACTGAACCTTAGTTTAGCACGCGCGATGTGCTCAGCGTGCGCCACCTACTGCACCAAACCAACTTGCGGCGCCCGGCCCTCCGGCTGTGACTGCCTGGCCGCCAAGGCCTCCGTCAGAATTCGCCCATCGGTCCGAGCGATGCGTATTCCGGAAAGGGAGGCGAGAGTGGGCGCGATGTCGGCCGGAGTCGCGGATTGAGTGTAGCGGCCCGGCTTGATTCCAGCGCCAAACAAGATGACCGGCACGCGCTGATCGTATTCGCGGGCCGTCCCATGACTGGTGCCGCCGGCCCAGCCGAACAGCGTGCGCGCGGAAAAAATCCAATTTGGCTTGAGGCCGATCCACACATCCCCGCTGCGGTCCGGAAACAGATCGAGCCCGCCATTCAGATTGGCGGGCGTGAGCGCGTCGGCGCCGGTGGACGGCGACGGGGCTGCGCGCCGCAGCAGGCGCTCGACACCCGGCTCCGCAAGCACCGCCTGTTGCAGCTCGCGCCACAGGCTCGGATCGGTGTCCAGGCGGCCGGCCACGCCCGGCGCAAAATACAAACTAGACCCGATGAGTTGCGCCACGTGTCGGCCCGCACCCAACCGCTGAGCCATCACATTCTCGACTCGCGCGACAATGCTGCGCCGGTCCACTCGACCGGCATCGCGGCCTTGCTGTTGCGCTTGCTCGGGCACGGGCGCGACGCCGTGATCGCCCGTCAGCGCGACGACGTACTGGCCGGCGCCGACGGCGCGATCGAGTTGGTCGAGCAGCGCACCGATGGTTCGGTCGAGCACCAGCAAGTTGTCTTCGATTTCGCGGCTGTCGGGACCGAAGGCGTGGCCCACATAGTCCGTCGCCGAAAAACTGATTCCCAGGAAATCTACGCCGCGACCTCTTCCGAGCTTCATCGCGTCCACAGCGGCGGCCGCCAGCCGGCCGAGATACGCATCCGCGAACGGACTGGTTCGCCAGCGCCGAAGGAAAGCGCCGCCCGGCGATCTCTGGCCCGCGGAAAGTGCATGCGGGAAACGGGTGGCCCACCCCGGCGGCGGCGCTTCGCCCAGCACGGAGCGGCCGCCGGTGTAGCTGGACGGTGGCGCGGTGAGATCCCATACCTTGGAAAAGTCGGCGGCTGAGGGATTGGCGCGAACGAAGCGGCTTGCGAAGGGGGGAATCTTCGCTCCGTACGCGGAAGAAGTCAGCAGTTCTCCGGTGGCTTCATCCCACCAGAGAACGGCGTCAGCCCGGGGCCCGGCGAGCATGATTGCGGCGCGAGCCTTCAGCGACATGGCCACGACGCGCGAACCGGGGACGGCGGCGCGCAACTGCTCGGCGAAACTGGGCGCGTTGAGGCGCACGGCGGAATCGCCGGGCGCCGCCGTGCGTTCGAGACCGACTCTGCGCGCGGAGGAGTCTGCTGTGCAGGTGACGCGCGCCGAACTTTGCCTGTCCCACCAGGCGTTGGCGACGATCCCGTGCGTGGCCGGGAACACGCCCGTGGAGACGGTGGCATGCGAGGGACAGGTTTCGGTAGCGGCGTAAGGATAGGCTGCGTTGCGCAGCCACGCGCCTTGGTCCACCAAGCGCCGCAATCCGCCGCGCCAGCGGCCCCGAAAGCGGTCTATGTAGTCGGCGCGCATCTGGTCCACAACAATGACCACGACCAGCTTCGGGTGCGGCGGGGGCGCAGTCGGCTGCTGCGCCAGCAGAGCCGGGAGTGGCAGTAACACGCACACCAGGAGCGCGATGGCGCGCCAGCGGGCCGCCGTCGCCGGAGCCAGTGGTCTCATGATTGTGAGCTTAGCGCGCATCTCTCAACAAACAGTGGGAAAAGTTTCCGGCTCGGCATCGGCCGTACCCCCCCACTCCCCCTAGGCTTTTTTGCAAGTGTTCATTATAAAGGTACTTATGCGGCGAGTTTCTGTAAGTGTTCATTACAAATAAGTTAAAGTCCCGTGTTTTCAGTGTACTTCCACTACACATGCAAGTGTTCATTTTAAGGGAGATGATGTCGTGTGTTTGCAACACATACGGAGCATGGGGTGTGAGCACTTTCCAGGCGTTCGTTTGAGTGAAATGCAATGATCGTGTGGACGTTAGGAAGCGCACAGTATCCACGTTTCAATTCATTTTACCATGGAGGTCAACGGCTTCGATCAGCGCGATAGGACGAAAGGAAAGGATAGGACTGCAAGAGTGGCTGTGCCACAAGGGCGTTACTTTGGCAGGGCGGCGGTCCAGTTGAGGACCACGGTGATGGGCGACGGCGCACTTTGCTGAACGGGACGGGGCAGGAGAAAGCGCTGGCCGTCGGCGGAAACAGCGTAGTGGTTCCCGGCTGACATCGCATGATTCAACGCCACAGCGCCCGTAAAGAGGAGCTTCGGAGCGCTGGCTTCAAACTGGGGGGCGGTCTTCACCTCGACTGACATGACCCTGCCGGCTGACGACACCACGTAGAACAGTTCCTTCCCGTCACCGCGCCACAGGGGCAGAATCCCGCCGCCGGTTGAGACTTGCCACTTGCCGCCCGAGGCCGGAAAAGACTGAACGTACACTTCCGGCGGCCCCGACTCAGTTGAGGTATAGGCCACCCAGCGTCCATCGGGCGAGAAGCGGGCCTGTCCCTCGTCGAATTCGCTTTGCAGAAACGGCACGGGCTTGCGATCGCCGGAGAGCGGAATGACGGACAGATCAAACTTTGTCTTGTCGCCAAAGTCCTGGGAGAGGATAAACCGCCCATCGCTAGACCAATCGGTAGGACCAATGCCTGGGTTCACCAGACTAGGCAACGGAGCAAGCAATTCGTCCTGGCCTCCTCCCGTCGAGGTGTATAAGGCCAGCTTGCCGCCCCGGTTGGACGCGAACACCAGACGGTTTCCATCGGGGGACCAGATGGCGTTAGCGTCGTTCGCGGGATCAAAGGTGAATCGCGAATTAGTTCCCCGTGTGAGATCCAATAGCCAAATGTCGCCTGTTCGGCCCTGGGCCACTCGTTTCTCGTCCGGAGAGAGCGCAAAGTGCCCAGCGAACTGCCCAGGTTCGCTCGCAACCTTCGTCTCGCGTCCAGCTCGGTCCACCCAAACGAAATGAGTCAGAGAGGCGCCGCCGGAAGCATAAGCCAGCGCGCCGTTCTCCGAGGCCGAAAAACCCGCCAAGGGCGAGTCGAATTCGGCGACCTGTTCCGCGATAGGAAAGGCCTGGCCCGAAAGCTGTAGTTCACCGGCGTCAAATGGCTGCGCCATCAGCGTGCCCTCTCGCAGGAAAAGGACGTAACCAGGCGGGGCATATTGGGCGTTGCTGCTCGCTGCGAATAGAAACTGTTTCTCGCGCGAATTGAGCGAGCCCAGATAGATGCCAGTGCGGTCTGCTCGGTCGCTTGAAACGTGGAACAGAAAATGATCCCCATCCGGCAGGAAGTAAGGGGCGCGATGACCGGTTTCCTGGTGTGATGGATCGGGTGTAGTCAGCGGCGTCGCGGAACCACCGGCAGCAGCCACTCTAGAAAGGCCGCTCCTAGTTGCCCGGCCGAAGAGAATAACGCCATCCTTGTTCCATGTGCCCCCTGCAAGGTTAGGCGTGTCGCAGAGTACGACAGGTGGCCCGCCGAAGATGTCAAGTTTCTTGAGTTTCCCTTCGGCAAAAAAGGCCAGGAAGCGGCTATCCGGAGACCAGAAGGCGGATCGATCCGCGCCGTTGGTGCCTGGGAGTGGCTGCGCCGCAAGGGCGTCCATTAAGCGAATCCACAACATGGATTGGCTGCTGGCATCCCGGCCGACAAAGGCCAGCTTGCGCCCGTCGGGGGAGATGACAGGAGGGCTGGCCAGCGTTACGTTGTTCTGGGGCAAAACAAAAAGCCGCGTGACTGACTGCTCCGGCGGCCTTTCTCTGAAATACACGATCGCGAGCGCGACTGTCACAAGGAAAAGCAGTGCCGATGCGGGCCATGCGATTCGATCCCGAAGCTTCCGGCGCGCCGCGATCGGCACCTGTATTGCGGTTTGCGAGCCGCCTTCTGCGATCCACTTCAATTCGTGTGTTAGATCGCCTGCCGACTGCCAGCGCTCGTCCGGCTCTTTGGCCAGGCAGCGCTTTACGATGCGGTCGAGCGCGGGGGGCGTCATGGGCTGGAGCGAGGAGATGGGTGGCGGGTCCTGTTCGAGGATTTTGGCGAAGAGGCTGGCGGTGCTTTTGCCCTCGAAGGCTTTCTTGCCTGTGGCCATTTCGTACAGCAACACACCAAAGGAAAAGACGTCGGTGCGCGGGTCTATCTCGTCGGTCTTGCCTTCGACTTGTTCCGGGGCCATGTATTGCAGCGTGCCGAGAATCGTGCCTTGCACGGTTGGGTTTTGCGACAGCGTCGGCAGTTGGGAGAGCGGCGTGGCCGCCGGGGCTGCTTCCTGCTTCAGCTTGGCCAAGCCGAAGTCGAGCAGCTTGCTCCCGCTCTGCGGGATGAGCATGAGGTTGCCGGGCTTGAGGTCGCGATGGGTGACGCCTTTGCGGTGGGCCTTGTCCAGCGCGTCGGAAATTTCGATGGCGTAGCGCAGGACCTGATCGAGCGGCAGAGGGCCTTTCAGCAGGCGCGTGGAGAGCGTCTCGCCTTCGAGATATTCCATCACCAGGAAGTCAATTCCGTCCTGGCGGCCGACGTCGTAGAGCGTGCAGATGTGGGGATGATTCAGGCTGGCGATGGTTTTGGCTTCGCGCTCGAATCGCTCGCGCAAATCCGGGTTATCGGCGAGGTGCGCGGGCAGGACTTTGATGGCAACGATGCGGTCGAGGCGCGTGTCGCGGGCCTTGTAGACCTCTCCCATTCCGCCAGCGCCGAGCAGCGCTTGGATCTCGTATGGGCCCAAAAGAGTGCCGGGGGCGATGGGCACGGACTTCAACCTCACTGCGAAGCGGGGCCATTGTAAACCATGCGGGCAAGCTGAGCGAAGAGACAAAGGCCCCGGGAGGAGCCGGTCTCACGTGGCGGGAACGCGCCGATGGCTACAGCAAACCCGCACCCTTTCCGGAAGGCGGGAAAGGGTGCGGCACCCGCTGCAAGTACAGCCCGCACACGGTCGGATGGTGAGAGAGATCCTTCGTCGTCCCGCGGGCGCATGAAACGCGCCCGCACTCCTCAGGATGACCATCCTCTTCGGATGGTCAGTCATTGGTGAAGACGTAGGCGGCGCCGGCTTCGTCGGCGGAGTTATCGGCCTGATCGCCGTTGACTCCTTTGGCGGCGCTGTCTTCGCCGCGCGCGGTGACGACCATGGTCCTGCCGTCGGCGCTGAGGGCCATGGCGCTGCCAAATTCGTCGAAAGCTTCGGTGTTGGAGCCTTTGACGTAGGCCTGCTGGGTCCAGGTGGTTCCGCTGCGGGTGAAGAGGTACAGGGCGCCGGAATCCTCGGCCGAAGGGTCGTCCTGCTTGCCGTTGATGCCCTTGGAGTTGCCGTTTTCCAGTTGCGCGCCGACGGCCAGTGTATTGCCGTCGCCGCTGAGGATCAGGCGGGAGCCGAACCAGTCTTCTTTCCCGGTGTTGGAAGCTTTGATGAAGGCCTGCTCGGTCCAATTATTTCCGTTGCGGACCCAGACGTAGACAGCGCCGGAGGATTGATCCGATTGCCGGTCGTTGTCGCAGCCGGGAGGATTGACGCCGGTGGCGGTGCAATCTTCATCGAGAACGCCGGCGGCGAGGGTATTGCCTTCGGCGCTCAAGGCCACGCTGACGCCCATTGAATCCGCGCCCTCCGACCGTGAACCCTTCACGTAGTCTCGCTGTCGCCAGGCGGCGCCGGTGCGCTCGAAGACGTAAACGGCGCCGGCTCCGCCGCGAAGGTTGTCGGGGATGCCGTTGGGCACGCGCGGGGAGCCGCCTTCGTCGAAGGCGCCAGCGGCCAGGATGTTGCCGTTGGCGCTGAGAGCGACGGAGTAGCCGAAGAGGTCATTGCCTCCGGAGTTGGCGGCCTTGATGTAGGCCTGCTGTGTCCAGTTGGCGCCGGTGCGGGTGAAGACGTACACCGCGCCGGAGGAGATTTGAGAGTTGTCTTTCTGAAAATCGTTGACGTTGATGCCGCTGGCGGCGCTGTCTTCGGAGATGGCGCCGACGGCCAGCGTGTTTCCGTCCTGGCTCAAAGCGAGAGAGAAGCCGAACTGGTCGCCATCGCCAAGCTCGTCGCCCACGCCGGCCTCGCCAGTGTTGGAGGCCTTGATGTAGGCCTGCTGAGACCATTTGGCGCCCTGGCGCGTGAAGACATAGACGGCGCCAGCCTGGGGAATGGAGTCATCGTTTTGATTGCCGTTGATGCCGGTGGCGGCGCTGGCCTCGAAATAGGCGGACACGGCCAAGGTGTTGCCGTCGGCGCTCAAAGCCAGAGCGAATCCGAAAATATCGCTTTGGCCCGGATTGGACGCTTTGATGTAAGCCTGCTGCTCCCAACTATTTCCGCGGCGGGTGAAGACGTAGACGGCGCCGGAGCTGTAAACGGAATTGTCCTTCTGATTGCCGTTGATTCCTTTGGCGCCGCTGCTTTCATTCTGGGCGGCGATGGCAATGGTGTTCCCATCGGCGCTGATGGCCACTGAGTGTCCGTCGAGTGTGCCGCCATTGCCGAAATGATCGGCGGCCTCCGCATTCGAGGCTTTGAGGTAGGCGAACTGCTTCAATTGCCGGGCGGCGGCTGCGGGCGCGGGAATAGATGATTGCGCATAGCTTTGCGCGGTAAAGCAGCCACCGGCCAGACACACGACTACTGTAAATACAGCGATCCTGCCGTTCATTCTTCCTCCCTGCTGAGCAAAATTAGCGACACACAAATGTTTGCGGCGGGCTGCAAGTACAGCCCGCACCCGTCCTCCGTGGTCGCTGACCTCATGGACCACGATACAAAAAGCCCTGTGGGTGCGCTGTGAGCGCGCGCACAGGGCTTTTGCATTGGATGCGTTAGCGGATTAGTACGCTGCCCCGCCGGCAGGCGCGGCTGCGGGCGGCGCTGCTGCAGGGGTCTCGCCACGGCCTGGCGCCGGCGCTCCTCTGACCTCAATCACGCCCGGAGGCAACTCGGAGTTGCCGGTCCGGAACAGCAGCCTCTTGGTGTCCGTCCTGTAAACGACGGCGCGTTCAGTCAGGTTCATGTACGGCGCGCCGCTCTTCACTTTCCGCCCGATGAGCGTAATCTTGTCACCCGGCTTCAAAGTATTTCGAGTCCAGCCCTCCCGGGCCAGTGCGTTGGGGCCGCCCCCTTCCGCCTGCCATCGAACTAGCTCGCCGTTGGCGTCCGGCACGTCGAACACGATGATGGCGTGGGGATTGATCATTTGCAGTTCCACCACCGTCCCGTTCAATGTGACCAGGTTTTCATCGTACCGCCCGGCATCCCCGTGATGCGCGAGTGCGGGAATCGAAACCGACAAAGCAACCCCAACTGCCACCAACAGTACCAGTTTCTTCATCATGGGTGAGACCTCCTCGAGTAAACAGAATGTCTCACGCGCGTCCTGCGTCTGTCAATACTTCGGTCGTGCACAGCTAGTTGGGTCCGTCAATGCTGCAACAATCGGCAGTCCTATCGCGGCGACTGCGGGTACCAATTCAGGGGACGCGCTTCGATGCCGCTCCCGGCGAGCTTGCCGATGAAGACGGCCACGTTGTAGCTCCCATAGTGGTAGGGAAACACGATCTTGGGTTTGAAGGCCAGCGCGGCTTCGGCAGCTTCCTCGGGCGTCATGGTGTAGGGCAGATTCATGCATAGGAAGGCCACGTCAATATTCTGCAACGCGCGCATTTCCGGGACGCCTTCTGTATCGCCCGAGAAATAGAAGCGCTTGCCGCCGAAGGTCATCACGTAGCCGTTGCCGCGGCCCTTGACGTGAAACGGCTGGCCCTGGGGGTTCTGGCGCACGAGGTTGTAGGCCGGGACGGCCTCGATGGTCCACTTCTCCCAAGTGGTGGACTGGCCGTTGGCCAACGGCTTGGCCGCAGCGATGGTCGTAACCACGGCCGGAGGGGCGATGACCACGGTGCCGGGCTTGGTCACACGTGTGACCATGTCGGCACTCATGTGATCGCCATGAACGTCGGTGATGAGCACGAGATCGGCGGGCTGCAGGTTGGCGGCGGGCGCGGGCGGGGCCAGGTCCATGTAGATCACCTTGCCGTCGGCTTCGATCAGCGTGCTGGCGTGGTAAATGGGCGTGATTCGAACCGGGCCGGCGGTAGTGTCAAACGTCTGCGTCTGGCTGACCGGCTGCGGGACGCCGCCCCGGCCACCTCCGCGACCCTGGCCCGCGGCCTGGCCCTGACCTCGACCCTGCGCCGGAGCTGGCGCCTGTCCCTGGGTCTGCGCGGAAACGGCCAGCAGAACCAAAGCGGCGACTGCAAGCAGAAATCTCATGGACGACCTCCTGGGGAATCCTCGGACGCCGCGCATCCTAACACGGCGGGCGGGGCGCTGCCAATCTGTAGCGCGTGAAGCTGCCTGCAGGTTTCATGCGCGCAAGCCAGCCCCCGGTCTCTGGCCAGTTTATCTGCCGGCAGCGCTGGCGGCGGCCAACTGGTAGGATCCTTCCCAGGTCACTTCCACCTCGGCGGGAGAGGTAAACGCGCCCCTGTAACGGCCTTCGCCGGTGATGCCCGCGAACTGGCCCGAGCCGCCGGTGGTCTTGAAAACGCCCTCGAATCCGACCTGCGTCCCCGAGGCCGCCACCTTGCCTTCAAACGTGCCCCAGTCGCGGTCGCCGTCCGGGCGCTCGTTCATCCAGTAGCCGCGCTGGGGGCCGTTGCCGGCGAAAAGATCGGACACGCTCCAGTAAGTGAGAGTGGCGCCGTTCCATTTTTCGTCGGTACATCTTTGGGTGCCCCTGATTTCGCTCAGACCCAGTTGGTGCATGCTCTGATCTTGCACGGCCACGGCGGACTGCAGCATCACTCGCCCGTGCAGAAAACCCGAATAGTTCGGCATGGCGGCCTCCTTCTTGCTTGGCGGATTGCGGCCCAGATCGTCGTCGCGGCTACGACGCGGGTGGATTGTGGTCCTTCGATGTGCGCATTGTCAATCGGGCAATCTGGGTTGCGACGCGTGCCGCAGTGCGCTAGCATTTCGGCAGCGGTTGAATTGATGACTCTCTACAGCTACCCCATCACCATCGAGCGAGAAGGCAAGCAGTACTACGCCTACAGCGAAGATTTCCCCGGCGTCTACGGCCTCGGCAAGTCCATCGAAGCAGCCAAAAAGAGCATTCTGAAGGCCATGACGCTGTATATCAGCCGCTGCCGCAAGGCGCGCAAGCCCGTGCCGCCCACGCGCACCATTTACGCCGAAACTGTCACCCTGGCTGTTGACTAGATGCCGGCCGCGAGGGAGCTCCTGCGATTTCTGCAGCGAAAGGGCTACCGCAAAATTCGCCAGACCGGCTCGCACTGGATTCTGGAGCACGATGAGCGCCCCTTGCTGGTGGTCCCTTTCCACCGCGGTGATCTCCCCAAGGGTTTATTCTTACGGATACTCAAGGATGCTGGGTTCACCGTCGAGGATTATCGCGAGTAACCAGCGGTTTCCAGGACCATCCTGCTCTCTCGCAAGGCATGAACCGGCCGTGTCAGCGCGCCTCGGCAAGAAAAGACTGAAGACGGCTAACTCCTTCCTGGAATTCACCCTCGGGCGGGATCAGGCTGGCGACCAGATAGCCGTCCTGCTGGAAATTGAAGAAGTGGCCGGGATGAAGCAGGACCGAGCAGCGATCGAGAAGTTGCACGGCGAGCGCTTCGTCGGAGCCTGAGGACGGCACGCGCAGGACAGCGTACCAGCCGCCTTCACGCTCGAGACGCGTGATCGGGCTGCCGGCTGCGCCGAGCGCGCCATCCAGATACGCCAGATTGGCGGCGATTCTCTGCTGCAACTGCGCCTGCATGGCGCCGCGCAGCGCCAGCAATTTTCCGGCGGCGAGCTGTACCGGCGTGCCGGGCGAAAGATAGGTGTCGGCGATGACTTCCAGGCGCTCGACGGCCGCGCGCGCCAATGTCTCGGGACCGCTCACGACGATCCAGGCCAGCTTCATCTGCGGCAGCGCGCAAATCTTGGAAAGCCCGCTCAGCGCAAAGGTCAGCGCCGGTCCGCCCAGCGCAAACGTCGCCGGGGATGCCGCTGCAGAGGCAATGTAATCGAGAAATACTTCATCGGCCACAATAGCCATTTCGCGCGCGGCACAAATCTCGGCAAACTGCGCGGCCTCATCCGGTTTGACGAACGATCCGGTGGGATTGTTGGGATGCACCAGCAGCACGGCCCGCGAGCGCGGGCTGAAGGCGCCGCGCAGTGCGCCGAAATCCATCTGCCAGCCGTGATCATACAGCAGCGGATAGGGCGCGAGACGAACGTCGTTGAGATCCGCCAAAAACTCAAAGAGCGGATAGCTCGGCGCGGGCACTAGAATTTCGTCGCCCGGCTCGCACAGCAGCCGGAACAGGTAGCTGTAGCCCTCGCTGGTACCGGAGACGAGCACGATGCGATCCGGTGAAACGCCGTGGCCCGCGCCCATGTCCGCAACAGCCGTGTCGGCAAACCCCGGCCTGCCGCGGTAATAGTCCGCCACGGCCTGGCGCGCTTCCGGCAGGCCCTTGCTTTCGGGCGCGTACACCAGCGCGCGCGGGTCGGCCAGCGCGGTGAGAATTTCCTGCTGGGGATACGCGAAGCCGCAGGCCGTGGGATTGGAAACTGTCAGATCGAGCAGCGCCCGTCCGCTGCGGCGATGCCGTTCGAGCGCCTGCGCCAGCAGATTCAGATCGAAGCGCCAATTTGTGCGCGAAGAAAACATAGATCAGCCCGGCGAATTCGCCAGGCGGAGTTATAGCACGCGGGCAAGAGAAAACGGATGCCGTAGGAAACCGGAAAAAGCATCAGGCCGCCCCGACAAGGTCGGGGCGGCCTGAGTGAAAAGTGGAACGCCTTTCTAGGCCGAGGCGCGAGTTTGCGCGTTTTTGAGGTCCACGCCGTTTCGCGCCAGCGGCATGCTGCGCACGCGCACGCCCACCGCGTCGAAGATGGCGTTGCCGATGGCCGGCGCCAGCGCGAACATGGGCGTTTCACCGCCGCCGCCGGGCTCGATATCGCGGCGATCAAGGAGCACGGTTTCGATCAGCGGCATATCGGAGAAGCGCGGCAGGCGGTAATCGGTGAAGCTGCCGTTCTTCAGCCGGCCGTTCTCGAATTCGATCTCCTCGAACATCGCGCCGCCCAAGCCGTACATGACGGCGCCTTCGATCTGATTCTTCAATTGATTGGGATTGATGATGGCGCCGCACTCGAAGGCCACCAGCACGCGGGCCACGCGCACCTGCCCATTGGCGGGATTGACGCGCACCTCGGCGCAAGTGGCCACGTAGCCCAGCTTTTCCATGCCGCCGGCGATGCCGAAGCCCTGCCCTTGAACGGTCTTGGCGGCGCCCCAGCCGAACCCTTTGGCCGCGGCGTCATACACGGCCAGCAGGCGCGCGTCGTCTGTATTCTTCTTGCGAAACGCCAGCGGCTCGATTTTCGCCATGTAGGCCAGCTCGTCCATGTGCGTTTCGCGCGCGAAGTGGTTGAAGGTAGCGGCCAGTCCGCGGTAGGAGCCCTGCCGCAGCGGCGACTCGGCGTTGTGGAATTGGTGCTTCTTGTTGGGGATTTTGTACGGCGAGCCCAGCGCGCCGGGGCCGGAATTGTAATTGTGAAATTCCCAGGCGGTGAGTTTGCCGTCGGCGGTCATGCCGCTCTGCACTTCCACGGTTCCCGCCGGACGCACGTAAGCCCAGTTGAACTCCTCTTCGCGCGTCCACACCAGCTTCACCGGCTTTTGCGCGCCCTTGGCGAGGCGCGCCGCCTCCACGCCCGCGTCGGCATTGTGCTTTCCGCCGTAGCACGGAGTGTTTTCCGGAACGATCACGCGGATATTGGCTTCCGGGATGCGGAACGCCCGGGCCAGTTCGCCGCGCGCGCCGAACAGGCGCTGCACGCCAGTCCATACGGTGAGCTTGTCGCCTTCCCACTGCGCCAGGCCGGTGCGCGTTTCGAGCGGGCAGTGCGCGACGTAGCGGATGGTATAGGTCTGCGACGACTTCTGCGCCGCCGCGGCCAGCCCCTGCTCCATCGAGCCTTCGTTCCACACGTCCATGTAGGGAGTGCCGCGGTCGCCTTCGGTCGCGTTGTTCACGCGCGAAGTCTTCTTCAAGTGGTCGAAGATTTCGGCGTTCGAGGGTTGTCCGGGCTTTTCCTTCCAGGTGACCTTCATTGCCGCGAGGGCGCGTTCGGCCGCCGCCAGACTGGGCGCGGTCACGCCCAGGAATTCGCCGTCGCGCACCACGGTCACGCCGGGCATGGCTTGCGCGGCGCTGGCGTCCACCGTATCAATCGTGGCGCCGACTGCGGGAGGACGCACCATCTTGCCGTGTACCATCCCCGGCAGTTTCATATCCGAGAGGTATTTGTGGCCTCCGGTGACGAACGCGCGCCCGTCCACCTTGGGCACGTCAGTGCCGGCGATGGTCCACTGCGCGGGCGGCGTGGACTTGATCTCCCTGGGAATGATTTCGGTGAGTTCCTGGCCCTGCAAGAGCTCGGCGTAGGTCGCCGCGCGGTTGCTGCCGGGATCGCTCACGCGCCCGTCGCGAACCGTCAGGCGCGATGCCTCAACGTTCCACAGCCGGGCCGCCCGCGCCACGATCATCTCGCGCGCGGCCGCGCCGGCGCGGCGGAACTGCGTGCCCAGAATCGGCGCCGACTCGCTGCCCACCGTGCCGCGGTCCCAGGGCGTGCGCCCGGTGTCGCCGGTGATCACGTTGACGCGAGCTACCGGCACGCGCAGCTCTTCGGCCACCAGTTGCGTGAACATGGTGCGGTTGTTCTGCCCGATCTCCACCTTGCCGCTGAACGCGGTGACCGCGCCGTTTGCGCCGATGTGAATGTAGGCGTTGACCTCTTCCGGCATCTGCGGTTGGGCAGGCGCGGCTCCGCCGCGTCCTTGCTGCGCCAGCACGGTGCCGCGCGCGGCCACCAGCACCACCGCCCCCGCGCCCATCACGCGGAAAAACTCGCGGCGCTGCAGCTCAAAAACGTGGCGCGGCGCTTCGGTCAGCTCGTAACGCTCGGCTTCAAATGCGGTGTTCTTAGCAGGTGTGTCCATGGCGGTTCTCGTCGCGTCGCTCATCACGCACCTCCCCTGGCCAGCTCGGCCGCTCGCATCACCGCGGCCACAATGCGCTGGTGTGTGCCGCAGCGGCAGATATTGCCTTGCAGGAACTGCGCCACCTGCGTAGCGTTGGGCCGGGGATTGGTCCGCAGCAGCGCCGTCGAAGTCATGATGAACCCGGCGGTGCAGTAGGCGCACTGCATCGCTTCCTTTTCGAGGAACGCCTGCTGGACCGGCGTGAGCTTCTCACCCTGCGCCAGCCCCTCGATGGTGGTGATGGCGGCGCGTCCCACGGCCGAAATCGGCGTCTGGCAGGACTTGCGCGGGTTGCCGTTCACCAGCACCGTACAGGCGCCGCACTGCCCTTCGCCGCAGCCGTACTTGGTGCCGGTCAGATCCAGGTCTTCGCGCAGGACCCACAGCAGCGGCGTGTCGGGATAGGTCTCGACGGTGCGCCGGGTGCCGTTCACCATCAAATCGAACTTCTGCATGGTGCTTGCGGTGCTGACAAGAACTTGGCTCATGGCGGAACACCTTCCGACGGAAGTTTTTGGACGCAGGCTGCGTCTTCCCCAAGGTTCCTGCGTACGATAAGCGCCGCTTGCCCAGAGCGGGGTCGAACGAGCAGGCCGGACGCTGGCCCGACTATACCACTTCCCGGCATGCCCGGCGTCCAGATTTTTGTCCGCCCCGCGCCCGGAGGGGCACGGCTGCATGGCAGCTCGTCCTAAGACCGCAATCGGGCCGTCATCCCGAGTCCGCCGCGGCGGACGAGGGATCTGCTTGCGCAATTCCCTGCCGTAAAGCAAGCACATTCCTAGGCAGCAGAAGCAATGCACTGATGAGGACGTTGGTATCGAAAACGGAGCGCAACTATGCGCCCTTCAGAAGGGAATCCAATATCTCCGGAGTGAGTCCCCGGGCCTTTGCTTTGCGTCCGACATCGTCGAGCACTTGCTGCAGCGACGGGAATTCGCCGGCAGCGAGCTCGCGCAGCCACAGGCTGACCAAAGCCTGTATCTTGCGCTTCTCCTCTGGGGCGGCGGAGTCGTATGCGCGCGCCGTTTGCGGGTCCAGCGGAATTGTAATCGTAGAGTTCGCCATGGACTTGACCTCCTTCATTCTACGGCAAAAACTCATCGCTCGCCAGAGCTGGCGCCGCCCTAGTCTTAACATCAGGGCATTCTGGATTATATTGTGGTCTGCCGCAGCGGGGGTGCCGTGACCATCGAAGATGTTCAAAAAACCTGGCTGGGGATTGACTTCAGCGGAAACCACAACATGTGGCGCGCGAATCGCAGGAGCAATGTCTATATCGCAGAAGTCGAAATCCAACAAGGGCGACACTACTTGAGGACGCTTCAAACTGGTCAGGAGCTCCCGGGCCACGAAGAACCCTTCCAAAGATTGACCAACCTTCTCAAGGCCAGGCGCTTCAGCGCTGCGGCGATTGATGCTCCTTTTTCCGTGCCCCGCAAATACCTGCCAGACAACAATCATCAGGCACTACTTGAATTCGTCGCAGCAATGAAGGCACCGAAGGATTGGCCATTTCCTGCAGCCCAGGATTTCGTGCGCGGGGTCCTTTCTGGCCGCAGTCTCGTGAGCAAGAAGCCACTCCGCGAGACTGAGCTTGCTTGGAAGGGGAAACACATTAATGTTCGGTCCACGCTCTGGGCAGGCCCAAGGGGCGGAGCTGCAATGACCGCCGCTTGTTTAACCCTCCTTCACAGGGCAGGCTGCCCAATCTGGCCTTGGGATCCGGCCGACCACGACGGATTACTCATCGAGGCATTTCCGGCGGCGCAGCTTTATCACTGGGGAATGAAATACCAGCGTTATAACGGCGACAAAAAGGAATCACTTAAGAACCGAAAGGCCTTGGTTGCTTTCCTGTCGGAACTGATTGAGATCCCCGGCAGACTCAAAGAACGAATGGAAGAAACGGCAGATGCACTCGATGCTGTAGTCTGTGCGTTTGCAGCGATCGCGGTTTCGACTGGCAGGCTTCTACACTCCCCGTCCACACTCGATTCGCCTAGCGAAGGCCAAATCGCAGTACACGACGCGATCATAGGCCATTGATCCGAGCTTCCAAGATAGAATCACGCCGCCGTCACGAGAATCTTTCCCGGCTTTCCCGACTTGGTCGTCTTGCGCACGACGATCTCCACGTCGCGGCCCAGCGCATTCAGAAAACGCATCAGCCGCTCCACGGAAAAACCGTCCCACTGATAATTCGCCAGCGCGGAAATCTTCGGCTGGTTGATCCTCAGCAGCTCGGCCGCGCCGCTTTGCGATAGCCGGCGCTCCTTGATGACTTGATTAATGGCCACCGCCAGGCGCACCTGTGTCTCCTTCTCTTCGGCGCGAGGCAGGCCCAGATCGGCAAACACGTTGCCCGAACTCTGAGTCACACTCCCTCTGGCCTTGGTCCTTGCCAGACTAGCTCGCATCATTGAATCATCCCATTATTAGGATATTTCTGAAAGGCTCTTACTGCGATTGAATCCACCACGCTTAGCCTCCCGGGGAAATTCACCGCACAGGCCAGCCGATTGACGCGGATGGTAAAATAGAATGAAAGCTTCTCAGAGATCGCAATTGTCGCTTCTGGGACGAAATCGGACCTCACTGCTAACCTCTCCAGAATCAACGCCCGCACAACAGGGTCTGTATGTGTTGATTCTGCTCAACATAATCTTCTTTGGAATCAACATTTACAGCGTAGTGGAAGCCGTACTGAAAACACACGACTTTAACTGGCTCTGTTGACATCCTCCATGACTCCCAAGATGCCTCAAGCGATAGAGGTTGTAGGTGAGGCCGAGCAGCAAGGCTTGGCGAATCTGCGTTGTCAGGCTGCGCCCCGGAGCGCGCGAAGAAAGCT
>Ga0214473_10002093_pt1 | contig 25031 bp, 22 predicted proteins | sample RVTome_7_FD_203509 | JGI IMG/M metagenome (GOLD analysis project Ga0214473, IMG submission 203509) | Soil microbial communities from uranium-contaminated site in the Upper Colorado River Basin, Wyoming, United States - RVT98D197 | ecosystem: Environmental > Terrestrial > Soil > Contaminated >... | reverse complement strand
CCCGCGGTACGATGTATGGGACCCCGACTGAACAAGAGGTTGACTTTGCAGAGCTCATATCAAAACTAGTTCCATGCGTTAAGATGCTAAGGGTAGTAAATAGTGGAACAGAGGCTACAATGCACGCTATCAGAGTTGCGAGAGGCGCTACATCAAGAGATAAAATAGTAAAGTTCGAAGGATGCTACCACGGAGCACATGATTCCGTCCTCGTAAAAGCAGGTTCAGGTGCATCAACATTTGGCTCACCTGATTCACTTGGCATACCTAAGGATACAGCGAAGAACACGATAGTGCTTCCATACAACGATATTGAAGCGTTTGAGGATCTCATCAGAAGAGAAGACACAGACATCGCTGCAGTAATCTTGGAACCAGTAGTTGGAAATTCAGGATTGATTCTTCCAAGAAGAGGCTATCTCCAAGCACTTAGAAAAGCTACGAGAAAGAGTGGCATATTGCTGATATTTGATGAGGTGATAACTGGTTTCAGAGTGGCTCTTGGAGGTGCGCAAGAGTACTACGGAGTTAAACCAGACTTAGTTACACTTGGTAAGATAGTTGGTGGAGGATTCCCAATAGGCGCCTACGGTGGAAGAAAAGACCTGATGGAAATGGTTTCACCGTTGGGAGGAGTGTATCAAGCTGGAACTTTGAGTGGTAATCCTATCTCCGTCACAGCGGGGTTAACTGTGCTTAGAATACTTGCGGAAAAGAAGAATGAGATTTACGGTAGTCTTGAGAGGAAGGGTGCGTTAATGTCCAAAGGCCTAATGGATATAGCTGCTGAAGCCAATATCAAGTCGCAAGTCAACAGTATAGCATCAATGTTTCAGATATTTTTTAATGAGAAGCCGGTTTGGAGTTATCCTGACGCTAAGCATTCTGATGCAAATTTGTTCAGAAGATACCATAGAGAATTAGTTGAAAGAGGCGTGTTTATCCCGCCGTCTCAGTTTGAGACCTGTTTCATCTCAACAGCTCATACGAATGAGGATTTGGAGAAAACGCTCGAAATCATGGGTGAGGCTCTAAAAGCCTCAAGGAGAGGATAGATTGAATATTGTCGTAGGAGCAAGAGGAAGTAGTCTGTCGCTCATTCAGACAGGGATTGTCATTCAAATGATGAAGGAGAGATTCAAAGACCTTGAGGTGTCTACGCGAGTTATAAAGACTAAAGGAGACATTATGGATGATAAGCATATTCTCACCATAGGAGGAGAAGGAATATTCGAGAAGGAAGTAAATAACGCGGTAATCGAACGAGTTGTAGATTTCGCAGTTCACAGCATGAAGGACTTGACAACAGCCTTAGATCCAAACCTAACTATAGCTGCAGTTCCAATGAGAGAATCCCCATTTGACGTTCTCGTGTCCAAGGAGGGATATAACATAAATGATATCCCAAGCGGGTCAACGATCGGTACTGGAAGCCCAAGACGTGAAGCTCAAGTTAAATATCTTAGACAGGATCTAATAATAAAGCCTATTCGAGGAAACGTGGAAACACGGTTACGAAAATTAGATGAAGGGGAGTGTACTGCTTTGATAATGGCTGAAGCTGGGCTAAACAGGCTTAAGATGCAAAGTACAATAGAACGTCTACCTTCAGAAGATTTCACACCCGCAGCGGGTCAAGGAGCGTTAGCCATTACGATTAGAAAAGATAGGGAAGATCTGCTGAAACTGTTCAGCAAAATAAATCACTCTCAAACCATGAGTGAGGTTACAGCTGAAAGAAGATTTCTTGCGGCTGTTGGAGGTGGGTGCAAAATACCGATCGGAGCATTAGCTAGAGTCAAAGACAGTAAGATGATTTTGAAGACGATGATACTGTCGCCGGATGGAAGTCGAAGACTAAAGTTCACTCAGCAGGGTTCAGCAAGCAGTCCTGAAGAAATCGGCGATAATGCAGCTCAAGATCTAATCAACAAAGTGGGTTCTGTAGAAAAGATGGTGGGGCGAGTTGAGTAAGGGAAAGGTCTACTTGGTGGGTGCAGGGCCAGGAGACCCTGGTCTCATGAGTGTAGTGGCTTTGGAAACTCTGAAGAAGGCTGATGTCGTTGTTTACGATCGTTTAATTGCAAAAAAGATACTTGAAAAGATACCTAAGAAAGCCGAGAGATTATATGTTGGTAAGAGCTCTGGAAACCACACGGTAACACAGGAGAACATAGGAAGGATTCTGGTAGATAAAGCTCTTGAAGGAAAAAAAGTAGTTAGGCTCAAAGGAGGTGACCCTTTCTTGTTTGGGAGAGGTGGAGAAGAAGCTGAAGAACTTGTAAAAGCTGGTTTGAAATTTGAGGTAATACCGGGAATTACTTCAGCAATAGCTGTCCCGACTTACGCAGGAATACCTGTAACTCATAGAGATTATTCCTCGTCGGTGGCAATAGTTACAGGTCATGAGAAGACAAGTAAGGGCAAAGTTAGTGTTGATTGGGGTAAGATAGCAACAGCGGTCGACACAATCGTCGTACTAATGGGTATCGAGAATCTAGATGGAATAACTAAAGCCTTGCTCAATGGAGGCCTCAGTGGAGAAACACCGGCAGCTGTGATCGAGCGGGGAACTACCAACCAGCAGAGAACTACTCAGGGAACCCTAAAAGACATCGCAAGGAAAGCTGTTTCCGAGAAGGTTAAGCCACCAGGGGTTCTTGTGGTTGGAGAAGTTGTTAATCTTCGTAAAGACCTTTCATGGTTTGAAGGAGATCTGAAATGATTAAAGGAAAGAGCGTTGCAATAACTAGGCCAGCTCATCAGGCTGAAGAACTCGTTGAGATAGTCATGAAGCTCGGTGGTCAACCGCGCGTGGCGTCGACTGTGGAGATAGTACCAACTTCAGATATAGAGAAGGTTAGGAAGCAATTTAAGCTAATAGCTGACGGTAAGTCTGACATTATCGTATTCATGAGCCAGAACGGAGTCACCAGCTTCCTCTCACTTTCTGAGAAGTTAGGATTGGAAAATAGGGTTCTGAAGGCGCTTGCAAAGATGCAGGTGGTTGCAATAGGCGTAAAGACGAAAATGAATCTTGAAGAGCGTGGAATTAGAGTTGATGTGACTCCTGCAGATCATAGCTCTAACGGATTGGTAGCGACGCTTTCAAAGATTCCGATAAGAGGAAAAGTTTTGGTGGTTCCAAGGACAGATAAGCCTACGGATTATCTGGAGAAAGGCCTCGCTGGAACAGGTGTTAAGATAGTCCAGTTTCCAATTTACGAGACGAGAATTCCTAGAGACAAAACTGAAATCTACGCTTTAATAAATGATATTCTTTCTGGGAGAATCGATATAATAACATTCACCAGCTCGTCTACAGCACTTAACTTGCTCAAGGTTGCTGAGGAGCTTCACCAAGCAGAGGCAGTTCGTAAGGCGTTGAATCAAAAAGTTGTTGTTGCGTCAATAGGTCCAGTGACGAAACACACGCTTGAAGAGAAGGGGGTTAACGTCTTAGTTACGCCAAATGAGTATACTGTTGAGGCTATGATGATTGAACTTGAAAGATATCCCTTGACAATTCTAAAGCATGAGAGTCTTGACGAAGTTGACTTGAATATCCTAGGTCTAGTTCAGAAAGAGATACCTCTAGTCAAAAAACCATGGGCAGAGATAGGATTGAGGCTGGGCATTAGTAGTGAAGAGGTTTTGAAAAGGTTGAAAGATCTAACGGAGAAAGGAGTGATTAGAAGAATAGGGCCTGTCATAGATGCTAGGAAGGTGGGGTTGAAAGCGTCAACTCTTGTCGGTATGAGAGTATCTCCAGACAGGATTGATGAGGTTGTTTCTATTATCAATGAGTATGAGGAAATATCTCATAATTATGAAAGAAAACATGAGTACAATGTCTGGTTCACGCTTACAGCTCCGACACAAAAGAAACTGAATATGATAGTTCGCGACGTTACTAGGAAGACGAAAGTCTCTGAAGATGATGTTTTAAACCTCAAGACCGAACGCCTATTCAAGATTAGGGGAGACATAAAGTTAAAGTGATTTTGTGATGACAAAGATTTTGGATGAAATAGATACGTGTCTTCTGCAAGCTACGCAAAACGGGTTTCCTCTAGTAGAGGAGCCGTTTCGAGAAATAGCTTTGAAGACAAACATAGATGAAGATGAGGTAATAGATAGGCTTAGGAATCTCAGGCAGATGAACATTATAAGGCGGGTCGGAGCTTCGGTAAACAACAGGAAGATTGGGATTCTAGCGAACGCAATGGTCTGTTGGAAGGTACCCCGGAATAGAATAGATGACGTTGGGGAAACATTTTCAAAAAAAGATCAGGTCACGCACTGCTATGTTAGAAAAACCATTCCTGGAAGATGGACTCATAATGTCTTCACAGTACTTCATGGCTATGACGAGAAAATAGTTGAAAAACTCGTAAGAGAGATGAGTGAATTAACAGGAATTGAAGACTACATGATACTATTCAGTTCAAGGGAATTCAAGAAGACAAGCAACGGCCGTATTGATAAAAAGGCCATCAAACTTATTGGAGGAAAGTCAATTGATTAACATAACAAAAATAATGTGTGGAAGAGATTGGGCTGGCGACAACCTAAGATACGCTGACGGGGTCCACAAAAGACCTGTCGTAGTGTGGAACACCACTCAAAGATGCAATCTAAACTGCTTACACTGTTATGCTAGATCTGATAGTAAAATCTACTCAAACGAGCTTACAACCGAGCAGGGCAAAGACTTGATAAAATCCCTAGCTCAATTCAACGTACCTGTTCTCCTCTTCTCAGGCGGGGAACCGCTTATGCGGAAAGACCTGTTCGAACTTGCCGCCTTGGCTAAAGATCTTGGGCTTAGAATTGTTCTATCGACAAACGGTACACTGATTACTAAGGAGAACGCAGAGAAACTGAAGAAAACTGGATTTTCATACGTTGGCATTAGTGTAGATGGGATGAGGGAAACCAACGATCATTTCAGAGCTTTAGACGGAGCGTTCGACGCGGCGTTACGAGGAATCAGGAACTGCTTGGATAGCGAAGTTAGAACGGGGCTTAGATTTACTTTAACAAAGCATAATCTGTCAGATGCTTACCTGATGTTTGATCTAGTTGAGAAAGAGAAGATACCTAGAGTTTGCTTCTATCATCTCGTATACTCAGGAAGAGGCTCAGACATGGTGCAAAATGACCTCACTCATGAAGAGACGCGTGCATTTATGGATCACTTGTTCAGAAAAGTTGAGAACACGGACCTTAATGATAGAAACGTTGAGGTTCTGACAGTTGATAACCATAGTGACGCGCCATACCTCTATCTTAAACTCTTGAAAACTGATCCAAAAAGAGCAGCCGAGGCGATGAACCTCTTTAAAATGAACGGTGGAAACAGCTCAGGGTCAGGAATAGGCTGCATCGACTTCAACGGTTACGTGCATGCAGATCAGTTCTGGGGTCAATACACCCTTGGAAACGTTTTGAAAAGAGAGTTTAGCGACATTTGGTTAGACGACAATGAACCGTTGCTTAGGCAACTTAGAAACAGAAAGAATGTTCTAAAAGGAAGATGTAGCAAATGCAGATTCCTCGACATATGCAACGGAAACTTCAGAATTAGAGCTGAAGCGGTACACCACGATATCTGGGCACCAGACCCAGCGTGCTACCTAACCGATGAGGAAATAGGTATAGCAAAATCTCAGGAAGCATGAAGTAATGGAAGGGAAACCTGTCCCACAGGTGATCGCTTGGGAGTCTACCCGAGCCTGCAGATTCGCGTGTAGACATTGCAGAGCGAACGCTCAGACTGAGGCTGATCCATCTCAGCTCTCAACTGAAGAGGCTTTTAGAATGATTGATGAGATAGCTGAGTTTTCCAAGCCTCTCCTAATAATATCTGGAGGCGATCCGTTACTGAGGAACGACATTTTTGAGGTAGCTGCTCACGCTGACAAGAAAGGTTTGAAGGTCGTCATGTCACCTAGCGGGAGTGTAATAACTGATCAAACTATCGACAGAATGAAGAGTAGTGGAGTACGAATGGTTTCAATAAGCATAGATGGGTCAGACTCTGAGACACATGACGGGTTTAGAAACGTAGAAGGCTCATTCAAAACGGCATTGAATACTCTTGAAACTTTGAGAAGATGCCAAATGCCTTTCCAGATAAACACAACAGTGACGCAGCACAACTTGAAGGACATCCAGAATATGTTTCGACTCGCCGTTGAGCAAGGAAGCATATCTTGGGATGTGTTCATGCTTGTTCCAACTGGAAGAGCTCAAGTTAAGATGGAAATCACAGCTGAGGAATACGAGGAAACACTCAAGATGATTTACGAATGGAACCTTACTTCACCCATGCCGATAAAAATGACATGCGCACCCCACTATATGCGAATCATAGCTCAGAGTGAAAAAATGGCGGGAAAAGAATCACTTCTAAGAGCAGGGAACCGCGTACAGGGTAGAAAACCCAGTTCTAGAATGGGGGGAAGAGGATGCATGGCTGGAAATGGATTCTGCTTCATATCAAATGTTGGAGAAGTTTATGGTTGTGGTTTCCTTCAGATTAAAGCTGGAGATGTGAGAAAGCAGAATTTCAAAACAATATACCAAGAGTCACCTCTTTTTGAATCACTCAGAAATCACAGTCTGCTTCAAGGAAGATGTGGAGTTTGTGAGTACAAAACGGTCTGCGGAGGATGCAGAGCACGAGCTTTAGGAGCGGTACAGAATTTCCTTGGCGAAGAACCCTATTGCACCTATAATCCTGCAATAGAGAAATTAGTAAGATAGATGAATTCTCACCGTTTAACTATTCTAGCGATTAATTTACGTTCTTTTATCAAAGCACCTGGAATAATGCAAGAGAGATGCCATATGAGAAATGGAAATACATGCTGCTTAAACCCTAATATAAGGAATGCAAAGTAAACAATCCATGCTGCTACTCCAAGGAAAATCAAAATCATTCCAATAAGATCCTTATTCAAATCAGATTCGAATCTTGTGAAATATGTTAGTTTATAAGGATAAACTTGATATTAGGTGTCAGTAATTGTTTTCGAGTATTCCACAACCATTTCCTCGTATTGGGTAATGATTCAGCAACATATCAATATAAACAAGGGATGGAATAGAGAATTACTGTGATTTTGATAAAAATAATCATGAACACATTACAGGCGCGAATGGGGCACTGGCTACTGGATTCGTCTCTGACTTGTCGAGTATTTAGGGGATTGTATTGATTGAATTTGCAGAATCAAGCTGGCTAATCTTCAATACCTTAATGTGACAATTAGATCTTTGTAAGGAAGCATCTGTTTTCTTAGACGACTTCTGATCTACTTATTGCAAGTGACTGTTAGATGAGCAGCGCGCCTGAACTCGGCTACGACTTTATCAGGAGTACACCTAGGATAGTAAATGCTACTATCTGTGTTGTGCTCATCTTTTTTTGTCTTTTTCAATTGTGCAGTTGTGTTGTACACTTTTTGATACCTTTCGTATTATTGGCCGCTGAATTTAGATATTTCAGTGTTGCGTCTAGATGTGATAGATTCGCTTAACGCTTTCGTTAATAATCTAATCTTTTAGAAAGATCTACTGTGTTTTAGGAGATACATTCTCCTCAAGCTCTTCGGTAGCCACAGCAAGAATAGGTGATGAATCACCTGGCGCTTCAGGAGATGCTTCACCATCGAATGAAAGTGAATCCTGTATTTCGGCTGTGTCGCAATTTGAAACTTGACTTGCTACATCTTCTGTTTCAACAGTTGGAACCGCAGTTGCTACTTCAGTTACTTCATTTGTAAATGTTTCAGATACTGTTGCTGGTGATTGATTTGTAACTTCGTTAACAGTAAGTTTCTCAACTTCATCATTGAGTATTGCGGTTTCGTTGCTCGATTGTGATTTCGGTGTTTGATCGCCTAATACGGTCAATATTTCAGACATTTCGATATTGTTTCGGTTCACCACATTCTGTAAATGCTCGTTAGTCAGGCAATATGTTGAGTCATCTATTTCCTTAGTTTTATATTGTATCTTCAAATTGCAGATGAACTCTTCGATATGTCTGTTTTCACTATTCAAAGTATTGATTCGATTGTTCATGATAGATGTTAGATCTTGACATTTCTGTGAAGAGTCTTCAAACGCCATCTTGTGCGCTGAAGCGATTTTCTCATAAGTATCCTGATTTACTTCACCTTCGCAGTAAAGCTCATCAATTGCTTCAAGTCTCTTATGAGACATATTTCGACTGTTCAAAACAGCTTGTATATTCTTCCATTCAGATACCAGAATTGGTGTCCCATCTTCAATGAAGAGTTGACTCCCGTCAACCTTAACAAAACCGCTAAATCCTGTGTCTACGCCAACATGCGCTGAATTGCCGGAGATATCTGTTGAAACTCCGACTATGACGCCAATATGTCTGCCGTAGAGGTCTTTCAGTGGCTTACCTACTAGAGATTCTAAAGATAATGATGATACCATTTTATCGTCACTATCATAAATTGTATCAGAGTATTATTACGGAATGTAAAAATCGTTGCCGTAAAAGCTCAATTAATACTAACAAAACTTTGTCTAGTAGGTACTCCCAGTAATGGATAATTGCAGTAAAGGGATAGGCGTATGGTTATTTCGATTTCAACTTTGATAATGTCAGTTAGGTATATTGATTGCGTTTTTTACCAGTAGTATTTAGTTTTCGAGGTTAGTGAGTAGGTTTTCAACCCCTTTCTTACAGTATCGATATGCGAAGTAGGTTATCGTAGTTCCTATTATTACTGTGAGAGTGAGCGTTACTGGAAGAGAAATATCTAGTGTAGGGGCAGAGCCCAGAACCCCGCCATTTGAAACTGCATGCATAACTGTAGGGAGGATTATTAATAGAGTTGTTACTCCACCCATTAGAAAGCCTCTGAGTAACCCGAGATAGGTTACGTATCGGCTTCTTGCGCCAACATTGTAGTCGGGGTATCTGGACCCTATTCCAAGGCCTATGAAACTCTCTGCAAGTATTATGAATCCTGCGGATACTAAGGTTGAAAACAAGATAGTGAGGCCCATAGGTGCAACTATTTGGAAGGTTAAGATAGCTCCTAAGGTTGCTGCCACGGAGATTATCCAAGCTGTGAGAAGTTTACCCTTTATGAGTGCCCTAGCGGGCAGGGGTAACATGCAGAGGTTTACAACAGCTTCACCCTCCTGGCCGACGCTAATCATCGAGAACATTAGCGGTACCATCAATGGGATGAAGACACCTAGGAATAATCCCGGGGATCTGCCTGAATAGTCAGATGGCATATATAGAGCCGGTATAAGATACGAGATAAATAGAATAATTGGCAATGCTATGAATCTAGCCATATCTTTACGTCTTATCAGAGCTCTGAACTCCTTTAGCGCGATTGCTACTTCTAGCGGCTTGAACCCTAAAATGGAGTATGAGTTTGTCTTAGGATTGTAATCCATAGACGAGTTAATTCTAACGGCGATATGTGTAGGCAACCAGTATCTCATTCTTAGCCTTGAAGCAGCTTCGAAAACTATCAACGCGAAGAGTATTGAAAGTGCAGAGAACAAGATAGCAGAAAAGGTTTCAAGTTTTATGAGTCTAATTATGGCTACTGATGGCCAGACCATCGGTATGAAAAATGACATTTCTACGCTACTCACAAGGATACCTAGGCTAGAGTAGAGAATGTACGGGTTGAACGCTAGCTGCATCACCACAAACAGAAATATGAGAGAAACAAGTCTGGTAACAACACCCAGTCTACCGCTCAAACGGTAGACAGTTGATGAAACACTGTTCGTTACTGCCCTCAAAACTTCGATTATCAGAGCACCGAGAAGAAGCGCAACTGCTGAAAGCATTATTGCAACTGTCCAGATGTTGAGGAGACCAAACTTGAAAGCTAGAGGCAAGGTTACACCGATGCCTCCGGCGAGAATAGGAGAGTACATGGTTGCCATAGACATGGCTGAAGCAGCTACGTATTCTCTTGCGGAGACTGGGAGCCAGTTCACCGGTTCGCTAGATGATAGTCCAGACATTGTACTCATTTCGAACATTATACCTGCTAAGATTACGCCACCAGTGATTATAACAGGCAACCCAATCAACGCCTGCTGAGATACAAGTTCGAGCAAAGGGTTGAAATCGTTTGAGATAACATTTAAGATAATTTGTGTGAGTGCCAGAGGTATCATCAGGGCTACGGCGTCTAGAATCATTATCATGCGGGGGTTTGAGTAGATGTTAACCCGACTACTCCGGCTGGCTCGGAGATAAGATTTGAAGAGAACTGATGCAAGGCTGATAATAGTTTTTGTACTCACAATCTGAGAGCCTCCACGACCTTCGCAGTGTCTTCGCTCCCAGTTAGCTTAAGGAAGAGTTCTTCTAAGGTTAAACCGGGTGAACCTGCCATAGATCTGAGTTCTTGAACTGTGCCTTCGGCGAGAACCAGACCATCATGCAGAATCGTCACGTTATTGCAGATAGCTTCAGCTATCTCTAGAATATGGGTGCTAAAGAGGATTGCCGCACCCTCCGCCGCAAGGCGATGCAACAAATCTTTAACGATTCTGGCTGATCTTGGGTCTAGTCCATTTAGAGGCTCGTCAAGTATGAGAATCTTAGGTCTGTGCATAAGAGCTGCTGTTAGAGCGACCTTCTGCTTCATACCCTGAGAGAAGCCACTCATAATCTCATTCAAATGAGCATTCATCTGCAAAGCTTCGAGCATATTCTGTATCCGCCGCTTCCTCTCCTCAGGCTCGATGCCATATGCCACACCTATGAAATCTAAGTATTCAGCTGCGGTGAGGTATTCGTATAGACGGGGGGTCTCAGGCACATAGCCTATAATGCGTCGTACTTCAACTGGTCGCTCAGCAACGTCTAAGCCGCATATTACAATCTGGCCGGCGTCGAGCTTCAAAAGCCCAAGTATCATTTTCATTGTAGTGCTCTTCCCCGAGCCGTTAGGCCCTAGAAGCCCACGTATCTCACCTGCCTGAACAGAGAGGTTTAGGTTATTCACGGCCTTCTTCGTCCCGAAAGACTTGGTTGCAGATTTTACTTGAATGGCATCCAACGCAATCATTTCACAGGAGGTAATAGTAGAATATTTAACGCAATCTGTGAAGACTGAACGCAACTGGCCATAGAATGTTAGGAGTAAGTCACTATATTTTTCATCCGCCTTATCTTTCTGAGGTTCTGCAATCATCTTGCTACCTTTATATATTTACGAATCTTCAAAATTACTATGAAAGTAAAGCTTGAGATAGATGGAAAATCCGTTGAAGTCAACCCGTATGTTGAGCAAGTTTTTTCAAGGGTTATTGAAGCCTTGGCGAGCACTTTACGAGACGTTAACAAGTGGAAAACCATCAAGGTTGAAGTCGAGAAATAAGATGACTTTGCATTGGAACTATTAATTGGAAATAATAACGTAAAGCTTATTACTCTTTCAATGATTGTACGGATAGTTTGACTGGAAAATTTACTAGGTTAATATCACCAATACTTCTTGCGTTAAGTGCTATTGGGGTGACTTTCAGCGGCCCTCTGATCCTTGGGTGGATGTCTGGAAGCACAAAGTTCTTCGACCTAGGACCTACAGCCACACTAATAGGCGGGTATTTGGATATTGTCGGGGGAGTTCTTGAAGGCATATTTTTAGCATATATGTTCATGTCAGGCATCTTCTCTTCAAATCCTGACAAAAGTAAAGTCAAAAAATCATTTAAGATCATGGCGGGAATATGCATTATTGGGGTTATTGCTGATCCTCTAGGTGGACTTCTTGCTATCGCGGCTCAACTTGGGCTATACACGTCGCTGGCTAATGTTTATCTAATTCGAGATAAGAGCCGCTAGATTTTGACCATCCGCTGATACTGCAAAATCAGCCTATAGAAATGACAATAAACTCTGGTTTCTGTCTATCAACCATGTTTTGTTGAATTTTGTCATAATCACGTAGTTGGCGAATCCGTTTTTACACTTCAAACTCTGCATAAAGCTTATTGGAGGAGGGGGTGGGAGTCGAACCCACGTATATTCGCTCTGCAGGCGACAGATACACAACTTGAAGTCCCTAGTCTTGACAAAACAATTCATGAGTTTAGAGCATTCTGCAAAGTAGACTTAGGCTTAACAAAGAATACTTTTGAGCAACACCACATATATGAGATTAAACGGTTCTTCACTATACTTCAAAAGCCATTAAACGATGTTAACATTGAAGATATCAGAGGTTATCTTAGCAGATTTACTGAAATGCCTTCAAGCAAGGCTAACGTAGTTAAGGCGTTTCGAATATTCTTCAGAGACTTTCTTAAAGCAGGTTGGCTAGTTGAGAGCTTCAAGCTACCACCGACTCAAGCAAGAATAATCAAAGTCCCTAGCAAACAAGAGATGCAAAAGTTCTACAACGAATTACGCAGACAAGAAATACGAGTCTTGTTTCTATTATATGCGTCTAGTGGTTTGAGATTTAATGAAGTATTATCACTGATTAAAGATAATGTAAATTTTGAGTTGAGACTACTTGACTCCAACGGTGTTCATAAAAACGGAACCACAAAGAAATCTTACTTCAGCTTCTATAATCATGAATGTGAAACAATTCTGAAAGAATATCTTGATACGAGAACAGATGATAATCCAAAGCTTATTCCAATTGATGGCAGAGTGATTCAAAATGAGTTTAAGAAGGCTAGCCTTAGAAGTGGCATCCATATTTCAGCTCAAGTCTTGCGGGATTGGTTCTGTCAAGAAATGGGTGAATTAGGTGTACCTGATAGATTCATAGACGCATTCTGTGGAAGAACACCAAAGTCAGTACTTGCAAGGCATTACTCAGATTATTCTCCTGAAAGATTAAAAGCGATTTATGATAAAGCAGGATTGAAGATACTTGTCAGCCTAATCTAGGTATATTTTTCATGGAGTATTAGACTCAGAATAAGCCCTAGTCAGTTCCTTTCTTCTCTTTTTCTTCTTTTTGGTTGACTTCATCTCATAACTATATATTAATTATTCTTGGCATAGATATTACCTCAAGATTTATTTCGGGATTGTTAGAAATGAAGCCACATTTCTCAAATAGTTTAAATGTCAGTTTACACCAAATCTCTTATGAAAAGTTTTTCAAGGCTAACAGGTATTTCAATCTTGTTTATTCTCTTAACACTTAATCTATTCACGCTTTCAGCTTATGCAAAAGAAGACAGCAGCGTAGAAGTTCTTTTGGATGGATATGATGGTGTAACTCCTTTAACTGCCAGTCTTATCAATTCATCTTTCAAGACATTAGAAAGCAAGAGTGTTACATCTTCATCGTTCACATTTACAGGTCTTAATCTAAGTGAATCATACACTATTGTGATAGATTATAAAGGAATACCTTATTCTGCTCAGGTAAATACTAATCAATCTTCTCAGCAAGTTAAGGTTGAACTATATGATGTTATTTCATCAGATGAAAAAGTTATAGTTTCGTTCCATCATATATCTCTTGCAAGGAAACAAAACTCTATAGTGGTAGCAGAGGTTATCGAGTTTTTCAATAGTGGGACAACAGTGCTTAAAGATACAGATATTAAAATATCTCTTCCTAAAGGGTATAGTAATTTAACAAGTTCACAAAGTTCGTTTCTAACAGTATCTGATTTTGGATTTTTCTTCCGTTCACCTAGTCCAATCAAACCTAATCAAACGCAGGTGATAGATTTGACATATGTAATAACCCCAAGTGACTATGAATATAAGTTGGTTCAAAGACCTTACTATAATACCCAGATATTCATAGTAACAACAAAAGTTGGTGATATTAACGGTGATCTTAAAGTAAATTCTTATGAAGGCATTAAGAGTTATGGAGAACCGATAGATATCGGCGGAGCTAAATATGACGCTTATAGTTCTGACAACATTTATGCAGGAGATAGTGCTTCAGTATCCATCAGTGGGTATAAGAATCAAGATATAACAAGATTAACTACTCAGACCATAACTGCTTCAACTACATTCATAACAATTACAACAACCACCTCTATCTTAGTGGGAATTCAAGAAGAAAATAATCTAATGAGTTATTCGACGATAGGTATCGGAATTGTTATAGCAGGATTACTCATAGCAATAGCAATTTCTAGACGTAAATAGTATTAGACTCAGAATAAGCCCCTGTCAGATTTCTTTTTTCTCTTTTGCTTCTTTTTTGTTGGTTTTGGCATTTCTTTCAAATCTTTCTCTATTTTGTCCTCAGTAAGAACTTTTGATAGAGCGTTGACGTATTGTATCTTAGATGGTCTGAGATTAGTGGAGCCAAATAGATAGTTTTCAGAAATTCTACCTTTGACTTTTACTTTATGAGTCTTTGTCAAATACTTGAGTTGGGGAATGGTCAAATCTTTCAAGGCTTTCTTTGTTTTATTCTCAGGTTCAGGTAATCCCAAGGCACTTCTTGTTTGCTTTAGTCCTAAGGTTTGCATAGACCTATTGCAGAGAGGATGTAATAGAATGGCGTTTTTTATGGTCAATTTGCCCCCTTTAGAATGAGCTTTGTCATGACCAATATTGAAATCGAGATGGTCGACCTTCTTTCCACATACTCTACAGCGTCCTTTATCTCTCTCAAATACCAACTTTTTCAATACTTTAGTAGGCGTTGACCTCTTAATTTCATCTCCCCAGAACAATGTGAAATCAGATAATATGTATCTATACATATTAATTTATCTCAATGTATTTTTGCTAGACAATACTTTGACTGTTAAGCTGAATGACTTAAGAACTACGATATAGGTTGATTAAATATACTGAGATGATGATTAGTCTAGATATTAGACAAAACTTATCTGACGAAATTTAGTCTTACAAAAAGTTAATGATAGACAGGAGATTTATCCTGTCTATCTTTGTGATACTTTAGTTATGTTGATTGTGTTTGTTCAAGTATTTGTTTTGGATAAGGTGGAAAAAGATTAAAGTATGTATTTGGAGCATATATACCAAGTAGTTTAGCTGTTTCAGGTGATATTGTATTCCAAGTGACTACTTGAATGCCTAACTGTTTTGTGTATTCTAGCATTCTTCTATTTACTCCGCACTCCATGATTATGACTGATACCACATTTGTCATATTTGAAAGAACATCTTCATAAGGATAGATTTTCATTAGGTGTTTATCTATTGTTTTATAAGTTAAGTATCTTAACCCTGAATAAGTCTTTATCATGTATAGCTGATTGTCTTTAAAGGCGATAAGGTCAAGCTCTAAATTATGATAGAGGAATTTTTCTACTTTGTATCCTTTTTGGAACAAGTCAGAATATACTTTATCTATTAATTTCCTATGTGTAGTCATTCTGTCAACATATCTTTCATCTTTAATACGAAAATCTAATGGGTCAAATTTACGCATTATTCTCACCTCTTTTTTGTTGATAGGTGCTTTCTTTTGGTATCCATGTCTCATTGCAGAATATCTCATCTGTGTCAAGTTTCCACACTACAAAGCATTTCTTGCAGAGAATATCTATAATATCTGAGAATTTGTCACTACTGCTACAACTCAATATTGATTCTACACAGATTGGACATAGAACCATATAGTTGAATTCATTGTACCCAATGGGGATTCGAGAGATTGGCAGTTTATATTGCATAATGTTTTCTTTTGAGCATGTCCTTAGTTCCGATTCATTGACTTCATACAAGTATCTAATTCTGGTCATGGTTATTCAATCCTTCCTTTAGGATTAGTTTTCTTAACTTGTCTTTCTCTCTGCATCCATTAAGATAATCAGTAGTCATGTTTGATGCACTCCTTCATTTTCTACCCAAAGAATTGTCTTATTCTTCTCCCAGCTCACTATGTAATGTTGAATATTCTTGACTAGTTCCTCAGGTGGATTGTTGACATCAGCTATGGTGGTGACATAATTAGCACCTAAGGCATCTCTGTAATCTCTATAGAATTCTACATTCTCTTCTGGAACATACTGTTTACCTGTTGCAAGAATGGGAAATTCATCTTTGTACTTTTTCATTGCCTTAGGATAAATGAATGTACAGATAATAGCTGGTTTAATGTCTAGACCCCAAGCTATACTTGCTTCAGTGATTGTTCCAAGGTCATCTTTGATTTGTTCACAGTTTAGCCAATAGCTAGGTTTTCTATTCTTAACTTCTATTCCCAGATAATGACCATCAGGATGCTTAGTGAATACATCTATACCTTGTCTATCATTTCCAATATTACTATGTTTCTTCTTGGTTGTCTCAATCTCTGAACAACCACACTTACTTAGAGCTGAAGCTATTAGTTCTTCTCCAAACTTTCCTGTAATATTAGTCAGTGTCCTCTGTTGCCTTAATAACTTGGTCTTATGCTCAATAATTCTATCAACTAATCTGTCATCTATAGTAGATAGTTTGATGAATGTTGCAGGATATCTATAACCTACGTCTACTCTCTCAACTTTAATATGCCCATTAACTAATTTGTTTCTTAACCAGTTGCTGTAGACGTCAGATGGTATCCATTTACCAGTCTCCTGATAATACCTATCCTTAAGCTCAGCACTATAACAGACTCCATTATCCTTAATGATGCCCATAAGGGCATCTTCATAGTTGACACTAAGTTCAACACAATACATAATATCATCTCCTTATTTGCTAAATACTCTTAAGATATTTTATAATATGATTTTCATAATATACTATATGACATACTTCTCTCTGGAAATATGCACAATATTTCTTTAATATATCACAGTATACATTAACAGCATCCGTTTCTAACATATACATCATCTCCTGATGTTTTATTACTTGATTCCTTTTTAATAAGGAATCTAATACTTCATTATATTACTATTTATACAGAGATAATTTTCTCTGACTCCATTAATTTGGAGAATCCCTATATAAACTAAGTGGTTTTTGACAGTTAGCATTAATCAAATGAATGAATACAGATAATTGACTATTACTGATATAACAACCACATATTGATTACTTGACCTTAATAATCAACACTAACATCAAAAGAGCAATATTAAAGAAATTAATCATATTATATATTCTCCATTATTGACAGCACATGAATTATATCTTCCCATCAGATTAATCTTATCTATTATACTCTATTATAATATAATAGAGATATAGATATATTATCTAATAATTGAAATTATTATATCATTCTAGTAATATCTTTATAAGATAATTGGGAAGTTTAACCATATTTACTTTAGATAAATAAGAGAACCAATGTTAGAATAATTAATGGTGGTATAATACAAAATACTCAATATTTGTATAGATATAATCTTAAATGCATATAGCTATACTATCTTAATCTGCATATAATTATATACTATCTTAAGTCTTCAAAATCTATATCTGTATCTATACAAAATACTCAATCTATATCTATATAGTATTCCAAGTCTTTATTTGTACGTATGTATACATAAAACTCAACAAACTAAAGGCTATCATGTATACATAAAACTCAACAAACTAAAGGCTATCATGTATACATAAAACTCAACAAACTAAAGGCTATCATGTATACATAAGTACAGAATACTCAAAATGGCTAATAATTAATATATTTACTTTTAATATTCAATATTAGATAATACTTAATATCTAAACTTTATAGTGAAAATATACCGATGACTATACTTACCAACAAGATAGCTAATCCTCGTTTTTATTCTGGATTAAATTCTATAATGAATGTATAGTAAATTAATTCTTTACCATTATTCATAAATATATTTACTCTTGAAGAATATTACTTACTGTAAATTTATTAAATATATTCTAAACAGATTCAGTTTATAATTATTTCTTTTTATCAGTGTATTTTCCTCCAATAACCATCTGAAACAATGGGATACTGGCACCAATAGTGTACTTGATTGGAGGTATAGTATCATCTTTGTAGTTATCAAAAAAGTGAGGGACTATCAACTTTCGGATGATTCCTTTTCTTGCTTTTTCTTCGCTAGACCGTAACCACCATATATCATGGAAGCACCAATAACTAGATTCGCCCAATAAGCTGGATTCCAAGCGGAGGACGAACCAAACCATATAAATCCGAGAAAGGTAGACAGCCAACCAAGACCCATTAGGAAAGCTGGATTCCCTCCCTTCAGAAGTATCTTGAACCAATCTGAAATATAATCTAGAACATTCTTCTCTTTTGGCAAGCGTCTCCTCTATACATAGAAGACTATGAAATAAAGGTATGTCATGTTCCAATCTACACTACTAAACAATCCTAAATACTGAAGACTCAAAGACGCAAAAGAGTCATAGAGAAGTATGTTTATTAGATTAAACACTTGAACTATATCACAACTGGGGATTAAAGATGTTCAGCAAGAAAGAGATAGACTATCTGAAAGGAGATATCAAGCCCAACCAGAACTATGCTAAGACATTGAGAAAAAGGATTAACAGAAAGTTAAGAGTCTTATTGAATGATGATATCCCACTATTATTAGAAAACGAAAACACTAGACATTGGGTATCTGAACTAGGATATCTATCAAATCTAAGGGGTACAGAAAATAGTACTAGGGGTACGAAATTCAATACCCCAAGACAGCAAATGGAGACCTATGGGCATCAACGTATTGATAATGATAGCATAATGCTCAATTTGAAAACCGTTTTTACGGCTCAAAATCTACACAATGCTAGTTGGAGGAGGGGGTGGGAGTCGAACCCACGTATATTCGCTCTGCAGGCGAACGCGTTGCCGTTCCGCCACCCCTCCAAGTGCAACATTCAGATTTATCGATTTAAGTATATTGGGTATCCCGCGTCAAATGTACTACTTATGAAATGAACCAGAATCAGTCAGATAGGTCCAGACGCTATTACACATAGTAAAATAGGCACGTTTTAGAGAATAGTTTAACACATCTTAGAGACAAAGAAAAAACACACTATAACTTAACAAAACGATTTTCCAGAAATCCCGTTTGTTGCATTATTATCTAGTGGTTTGTTTCAATCATTGTATGATGGATTAGTCTTTTTGACTCACCTCATGGAATGGAAAATTTTCCAAGAGAAATGTTTCAATCCCTGTTATGATGGTTTAGTCTTTTTGACTTTGGATAATGTAGTTTATTATTTACTTAAATCACCTCTATATACATATGATATAATATTATTATCCAAATCTGATAAATATCCATTCTAAACGTAATACTATGCTGCTAGTTTCAATCAACAATCTTAGAATGAACCTGAGAATAATTAACAAAAACCCTTCAATATATATTATGCTTTTAGATAGACTTTTCAATATATATTTCCAAATGTATTTATCCTAAATATATAAATCGACATTTTGGAAATGATTTTACGTTATATATTTAGATATAATCTTGATATTATATTATATAATGACATGTTAAACATGATTCTTGTATATATCAAACCTATCAGACATATCTTAATCTTTCGGGTGAGTCTAATTAAAATTTCAACGTGTAGAAAATAGCCATAAGTTAATCTTAAAGCGTTAAGATTACCTCATTGGGTATTAAGAAGTAATTATGTAATTCTGTTACGCGGGAGGTTCAGGAGGGTATTAATAGATTCTTTAACGGTTATTTTCTATTCTGATGATGACGTTAAGTTACAATAAAAATCCATATCTCGAGAATCGTTATTCATCAATTAATACTTGAGTTGCAAACTGGTACGCCTTATCATAACCAAAATTTATGAATATTGCACCTAACAAAGCTTCAAAGCAATCTGCCAATATCTTATCCTTGTTTCGGCCATTATTATTGTTCTCACCCCTGCCTAAGATAAGGTGTTTGTCAAGGTTCAGGTTACGAGCAGCTTTGGCGAGAGCCTTCCTGCACACTTTCAACTTTCGTTTTTCGGTTAAATCTCCTTCTTTATCAGTGGTATTTCTATAATAATAATCACTTATAGTTAGTCCTATTACAGCGTCACCTAAGAACTCTAGACGCTCATAACTCGTGACTCCGTTAGGATGTTCATTTAGATATGAATCGTGAATGAAAACCGTCTTGAATAATGGGTCATCATTCTCTATTAGATGAAGTACTTCCTCAACGACCTTAGTTTCTCCTTCAACGTTCTTGCCAGTCATTACGATTTCTGAGATTAACTTGACTAATTACTTAATAGTATCGCATTTTTTGTTCTATTTCTTCTCCAATTGTTGTGCAGAGGTCATACATCTTACCTAATATGCCATTACTTTCATTTCTTCTTCAATAAATGACATCCGCAATTCTTTTACGAGTAGTTTCTAAGATAAGATAAGATAATTCTTACAACAACCACATCTACGAATCTACCCAAACCCGATAAACTTTCCTCTGTTTCAAAAAAAAGCATATTTTCTGTTAAAACTTCATTCAATCTTCTAAACTGCGAATAACCCCGTTCTTTCAATTCAGCAAGGAGTTCTGAATATTGAGAGTTTTCCGAGCTTATTCTGTCTGGTAAACTCCATCTAAGATATGCTCGAAGAGTATCGTAATTCATTTCTTGACTGAGGTCAAACTGACCCTTATTCATGTTTTCGTCCAATTTTTCCCATAGTTTCGTTATGGAATCCCTCAAGATTTCGAAGTGACTATCTGCTACATAGAACAGTCCACTTAATGCGTAGAAATCTCTTCTGAATTGTGACGGTATATCGATTTCTTGCTTATAGTCAAGATGATGCGAAACTGAGTCCCATGCATCCATTAGAATTGTTCTGACTTGAATCTCGCATTTCAATTGTTTTATTTCGTCATATCTTGGTCCACTACATTCTTTTCCAAGTTTTACAATATAGTGGTCAGACATGTAGCCAAATTCGTTTTCCTTTGAGCCTGTGGTCTTCACATCAGCCACAATAACCTCAAAATTTTCTTTAATGATTTTTCCTATTTGCTCGAGATCTTTGCGATATAAACAAACTATTCGTAAACCCACGATGTCACTAATTATGTCAAATGGGTCGTCTTTGATATGCTTGGCAACGACCTTGTCGTAAAAACTATCAAAGTCTTTAATTCTGGATAGTGTATTGTGAATCTTAATCGCCCGTTTATTAATATTCTCATTTAATACAAAAAGAACTTCTTCCTCTAAGCGCTTGAAAAATTGACGGTGTTCCGAATACTTTGTGCTGAGTGTATTTCTATCAGGTGGTTTATAATCGGATAGACTAATGGGAGATTACCTTTAGTTCTTTTGAATCTGGTTAATATATTCTTTTCCAAAGATTAACGATTCAATTCGTGAGTTTTCCCTATGTGTAATAGATAATAGTTTTCAGAATTCACATACAGATAATCCATGTAAAATTGGAAAAAAAGTAAGAACTATATTGAAATTCCGAAGACCCCCTCGAAGAGAAATAGAAGAAACATCCTCTTAGATTCGGTACCTGAAACAATACGAATGATATTGAGTGATTACTTCTCAAAACAATAGAATCCATAAAAGGCCAACCTATGGAGTAATCAGCGGTAATGTAATGCGGAAATTGAGAATAGTAGGACTTCTCGTTCTTTTTCTGATTATTTACCCCATCATCGGATATGCAATATATGTTAATATCGCAAATAAGCCCGATGTTAATTTCAATCCACCCGAGACGGATACATTTCGACGCTATGTCCTCATTTATCCTCGTTCTCATAATGGAATCATACTCGGTACAGTTAATCAGACAATAGTTGAAGTGAACGTTACAGCAAAAGGTAGCATAGTTGAAGGTAAACCTGTAATCATACAATCGATAGGTAGCGCATCTCATCCTCAGGATAGCCTTATCAAAAGTGTCTCTGTTTTCTTTGAAGGCGCGGTACCATACCAAGTAGTTGATTATAAAAGCGGACTTTTTATTACAACTACACTCGATTTTGGCGGTGTTAATCTTACCCCTAATACAAAGTGTCCAACGCATCCCTCTGGGGTTACACTGGATACGATTCTTTGTGGCAGTGATAACAAAATAATTTTCCCTAATGCAGGAACATACTATCCATCCATTCTTGTATCCCTGAAAAACGGACAAAATTTTACAGAGAGGTACAGCGATTTTTTTGTTCCTGTTATCTCCATGGATAGGGAAATGTCTGCTCAGTACAATCGCGTCAATATTGCTTTCAGTGTTGCTCTTATCATCTTCGCATTCATGGAAGGTATCGTTATCGTTATGAATTTGACTGAAGAGAAGAAGATTAGTCAACAATACTCTGACTACACTCCACCCCAGAATCAGACAAAGAACAAAAGTAAGAAATGAGACCAAATGCATATAAAATCATCCACTCTTAATAACCCAACTCTATAACATGCGAAGAGGATTATTATCTTGAAAATGTTAAACTTAAATCAGAATATAACTATCTTAAAAAGAGACTTGAATATATAGCGAAAGTAGAATATCGTATCTACTCAAGATCAACTTAACAATAAGCTTAGAATTTTGTTTTATATACTTCGTATCATTTTCTATTCATTATTTTTATTTCAATCTCGAATTCAGATATTACATACTATTCAAATAAGTAAGAATAATAATGATAAATACCGAATATTACAAACTAATATAAAATGTCATCAGATAGATGGAAATAACATGAACGAAGAGACCGAAGATGCCTCAAAGTTACTGAATTCAAAACAGAGCGAAATTTATAGACGGTTAAAAGAAATTGGGGAAGAAATTGCGGCATTTTACTTGGATGGAATAAGGATTCTTAATGATGAGTCAATCCAAACAAAATCCAATCTATTAGCACATATAGCAAGAGAAATTGATGGTGGGTTTAGAGATATCTTTTCTGTAGATGAACCACCCAATATATGTAAATTATGTAAAAAACCAATAGATGCAATATCCCATCAAAAATCTATCTGCAATGCTTTGGGCGTAGATGAAGAAGATACTTTTGCGAAGGAATGGTTTGAAACATCTAATCAATTTCACAGATTCGCGCATAGGCATGGCGCTTATAGAAAGCCTAGATCCATAGACGATTTTCAGGTCATATGGTCAAAATATGAAGAAGTATTATTCAAATTGATTGGAAGTTATTATCGGGTTTTAAATAGGTTTGATGATTTACTAAAAAAAGATAAGCCAACAAAACATATGATAAATGCTTTGCCAAACTTATTCAAAATTAGGGCTAGGCAAAACTATTTTTTTACAAATCTCGATAAAATTGGGTGGCTCAAACCATTAAAAGATGAGGGTTTCTTTGACCCAAGTAATAATCCTAAACCTGTGCAAAGTCCTGATGGAGAGGGTTATATGTATCCATACTGGAATGCACTAAATTACATTGAAAGAATAGCATCAAAATCTCAAGAAGAAAATATAAATTTAATTATTGATGTAATCAAAGAGATTATTGATTATCGCGAGAAAGAACAAAGAATCAGGAATTTTAGAACAGATTATCAAGTATTAAAAATTATATGTGCTCTACCTTCAGAAAAAATTACTAAAAATCACATAGACTTTATCGCAGAGGCATTAATCTCTGATTTTGATAACAACCTTATATCTTCAGAAATTGGTACACTCCTTATCCCAAAACTAATAACTGATAAAAATAAGGATAGGCTGCTAGAGCTTCTTGATGTAGTAACAAGATTTAGATTTAACGAAAAGAGCATGACCGATAAAGTCATATCAATTGTTAAAGAATATTGGTTTGCAGATATTGTTGATAAGAACAATCAAATGATATCTACATTCTGCGGTCTAGATCTAGTTAGATTACTTATTAATAGAATTCATGAGATAAATAAAGCTGACACGTATTCCTTCAATGTAGTACAGATTCCAACAATCGAAGACCATCAACAACATTCTTTCCCAGAAATATATGAAGCAGTTCTTATAAGATTCTTAAGGAATTCTTTACTCCTTTTAGATATAAAAGAACTTAAACCTATAGTTAAGGAACTGATAGAAGATGAGCTGATTATCCTTAACCGATTAACATTTTTTTTAATTAATCAGCGATACGCCGATCTTCATGAATTTTTATGGAGCATCAAAAACAATCCAATTGAATATTTTGAATGTAAACATGAGCTCTATGAATTATTTAGAAATCATGCTAAAGAATTTAATTCAGAAGAGATAACCAGAGTAATTGAATGGATAGAAGACATAAAGTTTTCACAGCTCAAGAAAAAAGAAGAAGGTAAAGCACTCATAAGAAAAGAATGGTATTTGGCTTTGCTTGCTTCAGAAGATAAAAAGGTCATAGAAAATTATGGAAAATACAATCAATTGAATCCAGCACCTATTGAGCATGTGGGTTTTATTACATGGTCAGAAACCTATTATGGGAATGTTAGCCCATTACAGGAAATAGAATTAAGCCAGATGACAAGTAAAGCAATCGCCGAATACTTGACTAACTTTAAAGAGCAAAAAGGTTTCAAAATTCCAACCGCAATAGGATTAGCCGAAACCTTTACAAAAGCAGTTAGACATGACCCCGACAAATTTAGTAAAAAGTTAGGCGATTACAAAGAAGTTAAAATGATTTATCGTCATGCCCTTTTAGATGGATTTTCTCAAGCATGGAAAGATAATAAACAATTTGATTGGGAAAAAGTCTTAAAATATATTCTAAATACTCTGGAAGAAGAAAATAAGCAACAAGAGAACGATGACACTTTTGATTACAATGAATGGTTTAAGGCACAAGCATGCAGACTTGTTGAAGATGGGACAAGATCTGATGAACATGCATTTGATGAGCATTTGTTACCGTTAGCTAAAAAAATCCTGCTTTTAATTAATGCGAAATTAAGCGTACGGGAATGTGATAGCGATGATTTTGTTTTTTTTACTATTAATAGCACCAAAGGAAAACTACTAAGTGCAATGCTAAATTATTCATTAAGAATAGCAAGAGTGGAAAAGAAAAAAGAATGGGATAACGACATTCAAAGAATATTTTTTGATGAG
>Ga0214473_10002092_pt1 | contig 25031 bp, 21 predicted proteins | sample RVTome_7_FD_203509 | JGI IMG/M metagenome (GOLD analysis project Ga0214473, IMG submission 203509) | Soil microbial communities from uranium-contaminated site in the Upper Colorado River Basin, Wyoming, United States - RVT98D197 | ecosystem: Environmental > Terrestrial > Soil > Contaminated >... | reverse complement strand
TCCCCCCGGATTAGCGGAGATGGTAAACAATTGGCCTGGCTAAGCTGGCGCCACCCTAACATGCCATGGGATGGTACTGAGCTTTGGCTGGCGGATCTCGACAACGATGGTTCCATTGCAAACGCATTGTGCGTAGCGGGCGGTTTAGAGGAGTCGATTTTTCAGCCTGAATGGTCGCCGGATGGCACACTTTATTTTGTTTCAGATCGGACGGGTTGGTGGAATCTATATCGACTTAATGGCCGTGGAGGGTCTGAGCCTATTTGTCAGCTGGAGGCAGAATTCGGCATGCCACAGTGGGTTTTTGGGATGTCGATGTACGCGTTTGAATCAGCCGATCGCATAGTCTGTAGCTATATACAAAAAGGAGTCTCCCAGTTAGCAGTAATAGATACCCGACGCAATGAGTTGCGGAAAATTGATTCCCCTTACACTGACATAACGTATCTGACTGCTGGACCTGGTCGGGCGGTTTTTCGGGCTGGCTCCCCGTTGCAATTGCCCTCCATCATCCATTTTGATCTTGCCCAGAACCGCTTTGAAGTACTTCGCAAGTCCAACGATTTGGAGATCGATCCAAAGTACATCTCAGTCCCGCAATTGCTCGACTATCCTACGACGGGAGGTGTTAAAGCTCACGGTCTTTTCTATCCTCCACAGAATAAGGACTATCGCGCGCCGGATGGAGAGCGACCGCCCTTGTTAGTCAAGAGCCATGGCGGTCCAACGTCATCAGCAGTTACCGCATTAAGCCTCGCTACTCAATATTGGACCAGTCGCGGTATTGCTGTGCTTGACGTGAATTACGGTGGCAGCAGCGGGTACGGTCGCCCCTACCGTGAACGACTTAACGGAAATTGGGGGGTAGTTGATGTGGATGATTGCGTGAACGGAGCGCGTTATCTTTCAGACCGAGGCGAGGTCGACGACAAGCGTTTAATGATCACAGGCGGTAGCGCCGGGGGATACACAACTCTGTGTGCGCTTACTTTTCGCAACTCTTTCAGGGCGGGTGCGAGCCATTTCGGAGTGAGTGATGCTGAGGCCTTGGCCAGAGAGACCCACAAATTCGAGTCCCGCTATCTGGATCGTTTATTTGGTCCCTACCCCGAATGCCGGAAGATCTATCGTGATCGCTCTCCAATCAACTTTATCGAGAAGCTCTCGTGTCCGGTAGTCTTTTTTCAGGGTCTCGATGACAAGGTCGTGCCGGCAAATCAGGCTGAGTTGATGGTTGCGGCACTGCGTAAGAAGGGAATCCCGGTAGCCTATGTCGCTTTTGAAGGCGAGCAACACGGCTTCCGGCAGGCGAAGAACATTAAGCGATCACTTGATGGTGAGCTGTATTTCTATTCCCGGATTTTTGGATTCGAACTTGCACAAGACGTCGAGCCATTGCAGATCGAGCGACTAGATCATTGACGCCCGGAGAGCCGACCAACTGTCCTACTCCCCTGACTTCGACATAGATCTTGTACGTGTCGGAAGCCAGAAGCGTTTCGAAGGTGGGCGACTGCCCTTGTGGTCCCGACCGCGAGCTGGTAACCGGGATAGAACTTCTCTTCTGTTGCTGGGAAAAAACAGTCAGCGAAGCCAGTGAAATCGCAATTATTAAGCCAGCTGTGCGTCTGAGTGTTCGAACAAATGCTTGCATAACAGGGAGTCGCTCTGTTCCCACAAACTAGGTGCGCCGAAATTGGGCCAAGCGTAACCAAACGGCAGCTTCACCCTCGTTTCGCACAAGTCGGCTGACCATCTTGTAAGCGCCAGCATATGCAGTGCGCAACTCTTCACGGCTATTTGCGCGCCCAAGCTGAAGTTCCAACTCTTCGGTGGAAAGCTGTTTCCCATCGGCGAAACGGGTTACCAGTGGTCCTTCACCTGCGACCAGCAATGCGAGTCCTTCAGCCAGCCAGCGAGGCGCACGATCTCCGGCTAACAGGTGAATTGCCACGTGCGCGAGTTCGTGGCGAAGTGTTGTATCCAGAATACCGCGGCGTCGCAGTAGTTCCAGAGGCTGAAGCTCAATCTGACTTCCGCGTGTGGCGGCCGCAGCCCACCAGGGTTGTCCGGTTCGTGCTGTGAAATCGCCCGTTGTCTCATTGATATGCAGTTCCACCGGCGGGAATTGCCGGTTGAGTCCAGCGCTGCTCAAGCGGTTTATCAGCTCGCTTCGGCTCGATTCCAGAATGTGCAACACGCGTTCCGCGGCAGCGCCGGGGAGGGAACGGGGAAAACTCAAGCGGAAGTGTTCACTCGAAAGCACGTTGCTTCCCTTGGAAGCGATGTAAGGGTGGTGAGCAGGAGAAACCGCAGCCGGTCGGTTGTTCCACAACAGATCTCCGCGTGCTTTGCCTTTAGTTGCCTCTGTTTCCCGGCCGACATCGAGGCCTGGAAAATACTTTCCCAGGATTCCTTTGAACGTAGCGCCACGTGCCGCCATTACGTGTGCACCCTCCTGACAAAGGCCCAGACCGTGTCCAAACCCAGTCCCGCGAAATACGAAGGCTGAGCGTAAGTGTTCCACTGAGAAACGCGAGCTCTTCAGAAGGTGCCAACCCAGTTTACGGCCTACGATAATTTTGAAATCCCACCCACTGATGGTTCGTCTTTCGTTCCCCTCTATTTCAATCAATTCCGCACGCCCTGTGGCATCACGCTCTAATACAGAGATCTTGTGAACTGTTTTTCCGACATTTGTGCGGAAATCACTGCTGAGTGCCGAAGCTAGTTCCACTTCTGAGATCACGTCCTTCCAGGCATGGTGTGAGCCACTGGCACAGTAATCGTCCTTGATCCCTTCAAGGTAGGGAACAGGCCTGGCTCCCCAGAGTGATTGCAAATTCGCCGTCATTCCTCCGCAGGAAGCGCTGAAGTAGCTGTCGGCAACTCGCCCTGTATCCTCAAGTAGCACGAGTCCTTCAGTTGCATGCACAGCTTCAACCGCACTAGCTGATACTTGGAAGCGGCCCTCTGGACGTGAAGCAACAAATCGCTGACAGTGTGTTGTGCTGCAAAAATCGAAGCCATCGGCTTGGTGGCGGCCCCGGTTTTTCACTGCGTAAGTACGAACAGAAACGGCGAGTGCCTTGAGTGCTTCTGGCTCGTTCTCAGTGCTGCCCTCTGCCGTAACGACGGCACGGACATAGTCTTCGAGGGGCAGACTGCGTGTAACGTTCTCACTAACGAGATGAACACGAACAACATCTTCAAATTTCGAATCCGGCGAGTAAATATTATTTTGTTGAGCTGCCTTCTCTCCCGGGGGCGTTCTCTCCCGTTTCGCATATTGCCTCAGCAACACCCGAGCAGTTTCTGCGGCCTGTGCGCCATTGGCCCGTTTTAGAAAGACGAGTATCGCCAGGTCAATGTTCTCAGGAGTTGCAGTCTCGTCGCGAGCGACAAAACCGACAAACCAACCATGCGTGCGGAATTCTTTGGGTTGCGTCGCGGTTCCTGTCTTACCAAACACTCGTAACGGAAGTGACGAGAGTTGCGAGCGTTGTGCAGAACCGTAACTCACGGCGCCATACATTCCTTTGATAATTAGCTCGCGATCCGCCGGATCAATCTTGAGCATCGCGCGAACAACGGGTTGTCGGGCGGAATTGAGCTCCGGCTTTAGCAGCTTGCCCCCATTCACTAGAGCCGTATAGGCCGTCAACAACTGAATTGGAGTAGTTTGGATGCCTTCACTTTCGCCTAAAGAATTGCGCGAGTCATGCCTGGCCGGAACCAAACTTCCGATTGCTTCTTGTTTTAAGCCCGTTCCCGTCGGCTGACCAAAGCCAAAGGATGCCAGAGTCGACCTTAATGTACTCTCGGCGAGCCTTTCACCCAGTCTGCCAAAATAGTAGTTACAGGAGTAAGCAATAGCACCGGAAGGGTCCAGCGCCGGTAGATCACGTGTGTGCGAACACGCTGTCGAAAAGTCCTGACTAGAATAGTGCTCCTGACAAAGCATACGCGTGTTTTTCGTGATCACTCGAGACTGCAAGGAAGCCAACACGACAAACGGTTTGATTGTGGATCCTGGCGTGTAGGCATTTTCAAATGCCATGGTGGAATTTAAAACAGTCCGCAAGCGCCCCGTCTGAGGATCCATGACTATGATTGCACCTTCGCGTTCTCTAAGTGCAGTGACTGCCGCTTCTTTCAAAATGAGATCTATTTCAGCCACACTTGTTGCTGTTGGCAGGTGTGAAGTCGAGCGTGCAAGGAAAGTGTGAAGAGGATAGAGGGTAAACGCATAGGCGATTGCAAAGAGTCCAAATAGACTCAACGAACGACTCGGACAATTACTCAGGCAATTAGTGGACATGTTCAGTTGGTAACCGGGCTGATCTCCTCAGCTTTGGCAACAGCTTGGGCGTGCCGGCGTGTGAAAGTGCTGAGCGTTGCCACCCAACCGAGCAACGATGCAAAAATAGCCACGCCAAGCCTTCCGGCAAATGCACCAAACTCACCCCACTGGCTCTGAAACGGCAAGTGCACGAACAGGAGAACGTATGGAACCGCAGCGAACAGCAAGAAGCCGATGAAGTAGAGGAGAACAGATTCAGCTGCAAATGATCTAACCAATAAACCTCTCAACCACTTCAGCGTGCTGTCTGCTCCACCTCGAACGGTAGCTACCAAGTCTCTATCCATGGTTTCCAGCCAAACATGAATAAGCAACAGCGGCACAACAACCGTAACGAGCAGCGTATGAAAGGTAGAAAGCGCCATTAAACTCCATTCGTTTGTGGGTCTTACACTCTGAAATGGCGCGTATGGAATAGATATTTGTGACTGCCAACGATTTGTTACCCACATTAGGGCAAAGCCGACTGCAACGACAGGCAAGGCAGTCAAGGCGAGCTTGCAGGATCTCTTTAGTGCTGCATACCAATGAATCTCGCCATCTCTCGCCTGACCGATAATCGCTGCCTGCAACAGGAAGAAGATAAATGGAGCAGCCGCCGCAAAGAGTAGCGTCTGAAGAATCTGTATGGCGGTCGCCTCGCGCGTGGTTATGAACCCGTACAACGCGCCGAGCAGAAGAAGATATAAGGCGGCCATGATGGCGACGGCTTGCCAGTGTCTCGCCAGTTCCCGGCAGGTGCTTAAGAAAGAGGATAGTGAGTTCTTGAACATGATTGGTTTCTCTCTGACTACGTCGGGCTTGATTTGCGATTACGTGTTCTTACTGTTTATCAAGGATGCGTAAATGAGCATTATTCGTGTTTGCTTGTACCGTGGGCTGATACATCAGTTCCGCACGCGCTGGAGCTGCGCGAAACTCTCCTGGCACTTGGACCCGCATCGCATACTGCAGAGTCGCATCGCCGTCAAAATAATTAAGGAAGAATACGGTCTTCTCGTCGCGAAACTCGCGTGCGCTATACCAGTCGGTCCACCCGCCAGAATGACCCAGTGTCAGATTGTCGACGCGTGAGACTTGTTCACCGCCTGCGGGAATGGGGTCCTCAATCATTAGATACTGTCCACGCGCTCCGGTGATATGAAGCCTCGCTACGATCAGGTCACCGGACCGCAGCTCACCTGCCAACGGCTCGATGCTCCAGACTGGCCGGCCCTGAGAGTCCTGGTTAATTCTCAGCCGCAAGTATTCACGTGTTAGTGCCAGGTCGGCAGAAGACTGTGGCCGTACTTCCTCTTCACCGCTGAAATACTGGAGAGTGGCTGCAATGTATAGCGCTCCACGCCCACGCTTGACCACTCGTACCTGGTTCTCACTCCCAACCTCGCTTGCCTTGCGGAGTACGACGATCGATTCCGCAGTTTCGACGTCCGCGCCGGTGATGTGCTTTGTCAACACTTGTTCACCATTCACGTAGACGGTGAGGTCGTAGTCCGGAGCTAATTCGTTACTGACCTTCAGATAGTCGGTCAGTCCGAAAATTGCGAATGCCGTTTCTTTAGTTGATGTCCAGTAGTAGCCATTGCGGCGGTTCTTGACCAGCCAGCGGGCGGCCCTGGGTAGTACTGAGCTTTGCGGAGAAATTTGGGCCAAAGCTTTCACAGAGAGCGCCGTTGCTTCTGTGTCCATTGGCACATCGCGTCCATAGTTATTACGTCTGTTAGTTTGCCAATGAACATCGAACTCATTAACGATCGCTGAGCCTTCAATCTCAGCCGCAATAGCGGACATTCGATTGTCACCGCGTTGTTTCAATAAGAGCGCCAACAGCGCACGGCCATACGGTTGCAGCGTCGAATGCCGGTTATAGAGCTCCTCGAGATACCGCTGGTCTGCGTTGCCGCTCTCGCTAAGCGCATAGATCATAAATGCGCGCGTTTCTATGTCGATCGGGTTGCCGTCATCGGACTTGTTTTGGTCGAGGAGAGCGGTCAGCTTCCCTCTCGCTCGCTCCAGGCGCCATTGCTCGATCTGAAAGCCGGCACTACTAGCGAGTGCCAGGCCATCGACGACGTAGGCGGTCATGAACGCATCGGTGGAGTCATCTTGCCACCAACCCCACCCGCCATCGGCGTGTTGGTACGCGTATAGCCGGTCAAGCCCACGCTCGACCTTCTTCGGGAGATCGTTGTTGGCCCGCAGCCGAGCAGTTTGCACGTCCTTTAATGCTGAGGCCACGATCACATTGGGCAGAAAGCTAGACATGGTCTGCTCGGTGCACCCGTAAGGGAAGCTGGTAAGGTAGTCGAGCGCACCAAAGAGCGTCCCTGCGATAGACGGTGAAGCTTCGATACGAAGCTGGCGAGCTTGAATATCTGGATGAGATGCAATATTGAGCGAAATGGTCTGATCACTGTCATTATCTGTTATCGCGAGTGAATTGCCGATTGTTTGCTTCAGACCATGAGGCACGATCTGCATACTCATCTCAACAGCGTCAGACTCCTTATTTGTCAGTGCCTTCGCTAACAGACGCAAATCACCTGGGCCCTGGGCTTTGATCCGCCAATCCACACGGTGCTCTCCATTGCGAGGAATGGTGACCGTCTGCGTTTCGCCATTCAGAAGTTGAGCCCCGGACAGTTCCAGAGAAATCTGTGTACTCTTTGGGCTATTAAGAAAATTGTGAACAACTCCCGAGATAGTGGCTGTGTCTCCCGCCGTAAGAAATCGCGGCATTTCCAGACGCATGATCACATCTTTGCGCGCAACTACTTTTTGGGTAGTCGAGCCGACCCGCGTATCCGCAGTCACGGCTCGTGCGGTCGCCCGCCAGGTCGTGAGGTTGTCGGGCAGCTTGAACGTCACAGTTGCTTTTCCATCTGACGCGGTAATCAGATCGGCTTGCCAAAACGCTGTATCCTTGAACTCACGTCGAATCGCGGGTTCAGCAAGAGAAGTTTCGTTCTTGAAATCTGCCAATTGATAGCTGGATCTGTTCTTTGCGAGGTCGACCGGCTTATCGCCTGCATACCCGGTAAATTGGTAATGAATTGCCAGACTGGTTTGTATCTCATTGTAACGACGGCCGTAGAAATCGCGTTTAATATTCGTGGCGCTCTCGGGCTCAACGCTGTAAATGGCTTCATCGACTATTCCCAGACTTACTTCCGCGTCAGCTGCGGGCGAGCCATCTGCATTGCGCGCGAGAACTGTGTAAGAGGCAACATCGCGCGGCTTGTACTCCATTTTGTTTGGTATGATATCGAGCTTGAGCATTCGATCGCGCGCCGGAACCCCCAAAAGCTGGGTCTGTTCAAACAGATCATCATTCTTCACATACGAAACATTCAGATAGACGTTGGGAGCGTAGCGGCGATCAATCGGAACATCGATGACTATGCTACGCGCAGCCGCATCGATCTGCCTCGCGCTGAGAACGTTGCGCGACTCGACCGTAACCAACAGATGCGTTTTTTCCCCAGGCAGCATTGCGAGCACATGAGCAGTTTCACCTGGCCGATAAGATTTCTTGTCTGCAATTAGTTTGATACTCGCTTCCTCGCCTTGCCCGTAACCAAAGTCAGACCATTCGCCCTTCTTATCCGGCGCCCACAAAGAGCCTCCACGATTGACTATCTGACGGCCATTCTCGTTCATTATGGTTTTCAGATAGATGTATCCAGGAGAGGGGATTACATATTCATAAGTTGCTTCGCCGTTGGAGTTAGTACTTACATCGGCACTGGCCAGTTCGCGTTCATGCGAAACATACTGATAGGTCTTGTAACGATACCCATTGTTCTCCTCTTCCTTTTCGATTCGCTCCCAGCGTTGTTCAATGAATTTGACTGTTACCGCGTGTGCAACGTGCTTGCCGGCATAGTCTCCGGTCTTGATGAGTATTCTTGCGGTGTCACCTTCATAGTAGATATAGCGCTCCGGCCGAGCATCAGCGACGACGCGGCCCCGTGTACCGATAAAACTTGCGCTGCCCTGCATCTCCCGTCGCGAAGCATCCGTAACTTGAGCTTGCAGCGTGTAGGAATAATCCCACTCCTCTTTCTCCTCCAGCTCAGGTACTTGAAAGTTCACAGTCAAGTGGCCTGCTGCATTGAGCTGACCTTCATCTTCCGCAACGAGATTGTCTCCGTAGTAGCCGTAGTCGGCCCCGTCCTCGACTTCGTCTTCGGGCCCTGTGCTGTCGTCAAATTCGTCAGAATCGGTCTGCCACCAGTGGTAATAACGCGAGCGATAGATGTAGTAGTGGACGTCAGCGTTCGCGACAGGAGCGCCAAAAAAGTAGCGAGCATCTATGGAGAAAGAAACCTTCTCGCCGGCAGCTGCAAACTGATTTGGTCCTGCGACCTTCACTTTGAACTCCGGCTTCTTGTATTCCTGTACCGAAAAATATGAACTGGCCTTAGCGCCGTCGGCAGTGGCCACAATTTGGTAACTACCGAGAGGCGCCTCTTCTTTGATCTCAACTTCTCCATTGAAGGTTCCGCGCGGCGATAGCGGCAACTCACGTTCAAGAATCTTGCCACTGCTCGCGTCCTCAATGGTGACGCGCACGGTTTGTGACTTTAATAGTTCGTACCCCTGTTTCGCCCGGCGTCGCAGAATGCCCTTGAAATAGACTTTCTGCTGCGGCCGGTAGACGGGCCGTTCTGTGTAGATATAGCTTACGAAAGTGGGATCATATTCATCGAAACCTCCGTAATAGAAAGAGTCGGGATCAGAAACAACAAAGTTGTCACCCTCGCGAGCCATAACAAGATAACTAACTCTCGGAGTATCCTCTTCGTCTTCTGCATCTCCAGTAGCGTCTACGCTAACCTTTTCAGTTGGGATCTCCGCTCTAAATAGTCCGCTCTTGTCGGTGCTTCCAGTAATCAGACTGTCCTGGCCGCGAGCCACTTCAATACTTACGTCGACGTGAGGAGCACCCGTCTTACGATCGACCACGTAAACGAGCAGTTCACCATCAGGTGCTGTCTTCTGGACCATGGTCAAGTCTGTAATGATAGCCAGGGCGTAGGCTCGCAGATCGCCGTTGACTGCTTCCACCAGATAAACTCCGGCCTGACGTCTACCAAGTGAGATCTTGCGGCTTTCATATACCGTATCTGTTGCGGGCAACTTTTCGCGCCAGGAGCTCACAAGCCGGTCAGGATTGAGCAGTGGCACGCGCGCGTAATCCGCGACATTAAGGGGCATTCGCAGCGATTGGGGAGACTGGCGAAACTTCTGATTGAATTTCTCGCGATGTTCACGCTGCAATTGTTCGCGAACATAGGTCTTTATGGCGGCGTTCAGGTAAGTCTTAAATGAATGGGTTTGCTCCAGAATAGATGAGCTATTCAGATAACTCTGGGAAACTTCAGCCTTTTCTTCATCACCAAACTGGTGTGGATTGTCGAGTCGTTTAAAAAAGCGGTTGGCATCTTTGATCTGATAAACACGAAAATCGAGATAATCAATGTTCTGATAACTTGTCCAAAGTTGCGCCTGTTCAGCCGTTGCAAAGGTGCGATTGGTATTCAGGGAGAAGTATGGCTGCCCCGTCGACTTGTTCTCCGACTCAGGCTGCGCTGTGTTCATCTGGCGCTTATAACGCCAGTAGCTGAAACCAAAGATCACTAGAACAACGGATAGATAGATGGCGATTGGTTCTGAGGCGCGCAGGAACCGAGCCTTCGAAACAGGGTTGATATGAAACATGTTCAATACCTCAATCGAGGATCTTTAAGCGATAGAAGCCAAGAAAATTCCGGTTACTCTCTAGAGGTCGCCAGCGCTTGTCAGGGTGTTGGTCCAGAACTGACAGCTGAACCTTCTTCACGGTGCCCTTGTCAATGACGGACGAGCCGGTGTGATAGACCACAAAATCGCTCATTCCCTCAGGCGCAACTTGTGGTCTGTCGATAAAGATCATCACGTGGTAAGGAAACCGCTGCACCCAGGGTTGATAAAAGAAGAGCAGATCACCTGGCTGAGCATAGCGCCGGTCGCGGCCGACAAATGTGCTGTTGAATTCCTTTAAGGTCCGAGCATCGGCGAACTCAGAAAAGCCTTGTATCTGCCGGTCAATAACGGTTACAGGCCGCGCATTGATACGGAAGAGACTTTCCTTAAGAGGACCAGATTCCAGGTTGTACGCTGCCACGTCGGGAGCAATTACTTCGTAACCAGGACCCATTCTTTGCAGCCATCTTCGGTCGTGAGCTCGCAGCGCCTCCCGCCAGGCAAATCGGATCAATCCAGCGCAATCGCGCTGATCCGAATTCCACTGTTCACTGACTCTGTAAAACTGGATCTCAGCGATAAACCTGAACCACTTCCGAAAGTTTTCCCGATCCTGGAAGCTCTGTAGCTCTGCGGAATCGGGTACACCATCTTCGTCAGAGTCGGCGCCGATTAGACCGTCGGGTTGTTTGAAAGCGGCTTTTTCATTCTGTGCCAGGGGTATTGCTGGGGAAGAAATAGCGCGTGACGTATTCAGAGTACGCGGGACGCGATTTCGCCAGAATGCGAAGATGCAAGCGGTTACGGCCAGGCAAAGCAGCGGCGTGAACAGCGGGAGCCTTTTCTTTGTTAGCACAAACATCGAGCGGAATTGTGACTGGAGCTCCGGCAAAGATCGACGCGGCCCAAAACAGTGCTCACCAAGGTTAACACTCCGGACCCGGCCGCTTGGTACGGAGGCGATTCATGTGGCTACCCACAGTTGCCGGCGGTGCCGTCTCTGAACAAACCGAAACTACGGGTAGCTTGCCATTGTCGATTGTCTCAAACCGTACAAAACAGAGGCCGAAAAAAGAGTATTGCAAATTCCTGCAGGCACAGTTAGATTGTGCCCCTGACTAAATCAAACACGACTGTAGACCTCGCGAGGACCAGGTCTAAAAGAAGACAGACCCATGGTTTGTCGGACATTAAGCGCTGGAGGTAGAACAAGTGCCGACCGGAACATGTCCCGAATGTGATGCTGACGTCCACGTTGATACGGACGCCGATAAGGGCGATATCGTCTCATGTGAGGAGTGTGGGACGGACCTTGAACTCGTGGGACTCGACCCCGTCGAACTGGATATTGTCGAAGAAGAAGATTATGACGAGGACGAAAATGAGGACGAGTTTTGAGGCTCAAGGAGGGAGCGAAGACTGATAACGTAATTAACAGCACCTGATGTGTTGCCCACTGACAGTTGATTACTGATCGCTAGGCTTTACAAATTAATTGGCTATTGCCTACTGGCCTGATATCCCGGTCGGCTCTGGCGTACAGTTAAGCCGCCTGGCCCTTCTACCCTTATGGTGTGGAATTGGCCGTCGCGGCGTTTCTTATCTGGCGGGTAGAACGCCAGAACATACGCGGAAATCACTTCTTCCGCTAACGCGCGGAACAATGGTCCATAATCCTGCTCGTCAGCGTAAACACTTTTTCCTCCCGTCGATTCAGCCAACCCACTTACATCCAGAGGCGTCGGCAAAGGCGATTGAGCAGTCGCGGGCAGCATTCTCGAATAAGAAGGCAGGGTAACCACATAGATACTGACGTCGGCGGCATTAGCTCTCTCAATAACCGTCTTCGCCGAGACCGTGTCACCGACCGGAAACCCGTCTGTAACCAAAATGACCGCACGTTTCATCAGTTGCCGTTGCTGTGTCCGCGGCGCATGTCGGACCAGCAGACGAATCGCGTCATCGACGGCGTCGTAAGCATGAGTGGAGAGACCATTGGGTTCACGGATAATGCGGTCGAAAGCACGATCCAACTTGTCTGTTTCCGAGGTGAACTTTTGTAGAACCTTAACGTTCATCCCGAAACTCATAACAGAAAATAGGGCCGGATGACGTGAGAGCTGGCTGGAAAATATCTGCAGTGCGGCCCGCAACCGCTCCATCTCCTCAGCACTCATGCTTCCTGAAATGTCGACGGCGAAAACTACAGCCAATGGTCGCGGTTGACCACTGCGGTTCTCCATCTGAAAAAATGAGACAGGTTGTTCTACGCCGTCCGAGAAGAGTTTGAAATCCTCTTTGGTCAAATCGCGTACTGGACGGCCGGTGGCGTCGATAACCGTGCAATCGAGCGAGACCAGATCAGTATCAATACGTAATACATCCTCAGGTTCCTGGGGTCGGACAGTAAGTACCTTTCGTGGCCTTTGAGCGGCTGTCACGGCATCTTGTGCTAAGGACACTGATTTAGTTGCTGAGAACACCAAGAGGAGGAGGGATAGCAGAATTGAAAACTTTGTCATTTGGGGAACGCCTGAGTATACATGTTTGACAACGCAACTTGGATTATACGAAGGAAAGTTTAGTGTCGCCAATGTTGGCGGCATCTTGTCGGCGAGGCAGAGCCGGCGCGGCGCATCAGGCGGCGCAGCCCGCCCAGGTCACCCAGGCATTGTTCTCTTAGGGCAACAAGGTGGCCGCATATCAGCATCAACCAAACGACCAGAGCGGTCGGGCGCGTGAGCTTCGCCATGTTAATATTTGACGGTAGCGGGAGGGTTTTCCACATGGTTTTACCGAGATTAGCAATTATTTTTTTTGCGCTGCTCCTTGTGGCCACACTCGCCATGGCCCAGAACCGCTCGACCGGCGCAATTAAGGGCAAGGTCAGAGTCGAGAGTGGAACTCCCGGCGGCGTCGCAGTAATTATCCGAGTAGGCGAGCGCGAGGTGGGCAAGGTAAACACGGACAAGAACGGCCAGTTCTTAATTCCACGGCTAAGCCCTGGTACCTACGGTCTCACATTTCGCAAGCCGGGTTTGAGTATTGGCACCATTGAAAACGTCGAAGTGCGGGCCGGCAAGACCCGCTCGCTAGGAGATCGGCTAATTCTTACGGTTGACGAAGGATCGATTGCGTTCATTCGCGGCAGCGTTTTTACTGCAGAGGGTCGCAGCGTGGCACGAGCTCGCGTTGAACTGGCGAGGATTAAAGAGGATGGGTCGGCAAAAAAGATTGATGGTCGACTGACAAGCGACGACGGCAGGTTCGTTTTTCGACTTCCGCCCGAAGTTTGCACGTATCGCTTGACTGCGACGATCAACGGAGCAGAAACAGTCAGCAAAAATGTTGAGATTGATGGCGCTGCGGTTTATCGAGTTGCGTTATCACTTCCCGCCGCCAAGTCGCCGTGAGCAGATAAGTTGTTTTATCGTTTTGCGGATCTCTCCGTATGCAGTACGATCGTTTTGTATCTTACATGAGCGATCGTGAAGAGTTCTTAACAGCCAGACAACTCGCCGCGATTCTACAGGTGAGTGAGTCCACCGTTCGCCGGCTCGCCCGACGCCGGCGCATCCCTTCTGTTCGCCTCACTCCGCGAATCATCCGTTTTCATCTGGACGCCGTGCGTGAGGCTCTGGATGTTCCCCGGCACCGCATCCGTCACGGCGAATTTTCTGAGCAGGTAGACGACGCACAGCTATCATTTGAGGACTTAATGTTGCTGAGTTGAGCTTCTCGAGTTCGTTAAACCACCTGTACTTTACGATGCGGCTGACCTCAATGGCACCCAGTTACCATTCTGCTTCACATAAATGCGTGGCTCCCGCAGCGGAAATTTGCGGGCAAAGGAAGGGTTGGTGGCCAAGAACCGCTTTATTGCGCCACGATTGCCAGTCGCCACGCGCCATTTCCCGCCCTCTCGTACGAGATACTGCTGCACTACGATCTTTCCTTCCGTCTCGATCGGGCTAACTACCCGACCGTAGATCACCGTATCGACTACTGCCAGGTCATTAGCAACCCTGACAGGACCGACCGTCATGCGCTCGAGCACATACATGTCTTGCGCCCGTTTCAGCGCGTCTGTAAATTTTTCTCGCGACATTCGGCTGCGAGAAGCTGAAGGAAGTGATTCGTACAGGGCCGTATAATCCCGCGACTTCAGTTGCAGAAAAACCGTCTGCACCGTATCTCGCACTTCGGTCTCTGCTGAAGCACGTGCGGCAGGGGTCGCAATCAACAGAACTGCCAAAAGAGCTACGTTCATCACCTTAACGTTCGCGTTATGTTTCATCCAAGTCCTCAGTTTCCAATTTCTCTCGCTCCAAATCAGCCGCCTCAGCCACTTCCTTCATCTGCATTCGATAGTTCAGAAACCAGGCCACCATGCCGATAGTGGCTATTACAAAGGCAGTTGCTAAGTTTCCTAGCAACATCAACCCGGCGGCCGCCGCGATGCACATTCCTGCGATTATTATCCAGAATATTTTCACTGCACAGTAACTGGTATCGTGAGATCAAGAGTTCCCGGTGGGTAACAGACCTGATCGTCACATGCTTGGATGCGCAATTTTGCGGTAAGGAAGCGTGAGCCCGTCTGCGCGCTCTTGTCAGCTTTCAGAAATACTCGCACGATCGTCTCACCTTCATATACCGCCACAGGTTTTTCGGCGAAAGGAAATCTTTTGCTGATTGCTTGAGGGTAGGTAATGAATGCCACAGACAAACCGTCGCCAGGGGAAATATCTAGTTCTGTTGCCTTGAGGTAGGCATAAGTTGGGGGATTGGCATTAATGTGATAGCCGTTGTCAATGGTCAAATGCACGAGGGCCTCAGAAGAACCACCTGCAGTAATGTTAGTGGGTGCGGCGGAGGCCTTTACCACGTCAACCGAAGCAATCCTCTTGCCTTCAGCCAACGAATTGCCGAAGGGAGCCGGTGAATTTTCTGGTACAGTGGAGCAGGCTATCGAAATCGATATTACCAGCGATAGCCCGACAACTGAACGTAGGACACTATCCATTATGAACAATAATTTCATTCTGCAGTTAGCCGGCAGCCTCCTTCTTACCCTCGGGCTTTTTGATTCCGAATTTCTCCAGACGATATTGCAAGGTGCGAAAAGTGAGTCCCAATAACTTTGCGGCCTTTGTGATGTTGTAATCACTCTGCTCCATCGCCTGGATAATCAGATCGCGTTCTACATCTTCGAAATTGATTCCTTCGGGCGGCAGCTTGAATGCGCCTTCAGCAGCAGGCTGTGCTTCCTGTCTCACCTCAAGCGGCAAATCTTCAACCGTGATCTCATCCCCTTCGCAAAGAAGAATCGCCCGCTCGATGGCCGATTCAAGTTGCCTCACATTACCGGGCCAACTGTAGTCCATAATTAGCTTCTTCGTTTCGGGGGTTAGTCCGCGTATCAGACGTGATGTGTTACGAGTGTGCTTTTTGATGAAAAAGTCGATCAACACTGGAATGTCGTCACGTCTCTCCCTTAACGGCGGTACGTCAACTGACAACACATTTATGCGGTAATAAAGGTCGTCTCTAAAACGCCCGTCAGCAACCATAGCGCGCAGGTCGCGATTGGTTGCCGCCACAACGCGTACGTCTACGCTAATCTCGCGCGTGCCCCCTACGCGACGGATCTTTCGTTCCTGCAGGGCGCGCAAGAGTTTTGCCTGCAGGCCCACATCTAGTTCGCCTATTTCATCGAGAAAAAGCGTGCCTCGATTGGCTATCTCAAATAGCCCTTTCTTCTCAGCATACGCCCCCGTAAACGAACCCTTCTCATGACCAAACAACTCAGACTCAAGCAGGTTTTCGCTGATGGCTGCGCAATTGACGGCTTGGAAAACCTCGGTCAGCCGCGGTGGCGACTGGTTATGAATCGCGCGCGCTATTAATTCTTTGCCAGTGCCAGACTCTCCGCGGATTAAGACAGTGGAGTTGGAACGGGCAACTTTCATAATCATCTTTTTGACTGCTTCCATCTTGGGCGAGGCGGAGATAATCTCGGTATCCAGTTCTTCGCGCTTTCCCAGGGCCCGGACCACCGCCTCCAACAACGGCTCGCGATCAACTGGCTTCTCCAGGAAATCGAAGGCGCCGTTGCGCAGTGCTTCTTTTGCCGAGTCGACCGTTCCGTGACCTGTAATCAAAATGACACTCATGGTGGGATCAAGCGCGTTGACTTGTTGGAGCAATTCAATCCCGCTCATGCCCGTCATCTTCAAATCGGTCAGAATAAGATCGAACCGGCGTTCGTTTATGAACTTGATCGCCGCCTCACCAGAGGAGGCCGTCGCAACGTCGTATCCAGCATCGGCAAGTATCGTTTCGTAAATTTCCCGCTGTGGTTTTTCATCATCTACGACCAGTATGTTTTTGCGCGCCATGTTCATCCCTCATTTTGAGTCAATGTCGGTAGCGTGACAGTAAATGTGGTGCCGGTTCCGAGCTTTGAGCGAACCGAGATCGAACCGCCGTGATCGTCAAGCGCCTTCTTCACGATTGCCAGACCCAATCCTGTACCTGTTTCCTTGGTTGAATAGTAGGGCTCAAATACCTTGGAAATATCTTCGGCGGCGATTCCTTTTCCTGAATCGGTAATTTCCACATGGGCTCGCCCCTCATCCTGTGAGATTTTGATGAGGAGGGTCCCGCCGTGCCCGTCGATGGCCTGCATGCCGTTCAGCAGCAGGTTAGTAAAGACAGATCGTAACGACTCGCGGTCGGCCATGACCGGCGCAACGTTCCCAACTTCCTCGACGGCTGTTTCAATTCCATTTTCCGTAGCCTGGACCGAGATCATTTGCATTGCATCCTCGGCTTCGACCCGCAGATTTGTCGGCTGTAACTCCAGAGTCGAAGGCCGGGAGTATTTCAGGAAGTCAGAGATATGCCGGTTGATGCGGCCGACTTCAGACTTGAGTTGATCCGTAAGGCGTTTGAATTTCTCTCGCTTTGTTTCATCTTCCGGCGCAAAAGAGGAGCGTAAATGGTCCAGCGTCAGATTGATGTAGTTAAGCGGATTGCGTATCTCGTGAGCAATAGCCGCAGCAAGCCGGCCGACAACCGCTGCCTTTTCTGCGTGGTGAAGTTGCGATTCTAATTCACGCGTGCGGCCCAGCTTCGCAGTCATGTCGTTGAAGGCGTAAGCCAGGGCCCCCATCTCGTCTCTTCGGTCGGACGCAACTTGAACACTGAAATCACCTCCCGCCACTCTTCGAGAAGCGACCCACAGATCCTTGATAGGACGGGTAAACTGCCACACCAAAAGGCCCGTGATAAGCGTTGTGGCCAATAGCAGAACCAGCGTGTAGAGGGCAGACTTGGAGGCTTGCCGCTTGAGAATGTCAGTAAGTGTATTGGATGAGCCGAGCTCTACGATGATATAGAGTCGACCCTGAATTGTCTCCACCGGGAAATAGAACGCACCGGGCTCGCCTGGCTGGGCCTGAGCAGGAGCCGAGAGCCAGGATGGGACTGGTTGGCCCTCGTCGGCCAGCTCAAGCGCCCTGCTTAACGGCGGCAAAGGAACTTCACTGATTTGGGAAAATGTCGTCGAGTCGTCATCGTTTTGGCGTGGAGCATATTCTTTTACCAGGCTGTCCCAGACCTTGCCGTCGTTATCCACCACGAGGACGTTGGTTACACGTCCAGTATGTTCGTCAAGCAGCGGCTCCCGGCTGCTTTTACGCATCTCGTCAAGATATTTTCGATTTGAGATGCTGTTTACTCCCAGCGCCACGCCCGCCATTATCGCTTGCTCCTGTTCCACAATAAGGTGTGCGTTGCTGCGGACTGAACGGAGGTTTACATAGTATTGAACCCCGAGGGTCAATCCAAGCAAGCCCACAAGCAGGAGAAGCAGGCGAACTCTAAAACTATAGGCGAACCACAAATGCCTCATCTGTCGTAAGAAGATATTGAAACTAAAAGCGTTGTCGGGCTGCGACCGGGGGCTTGGCGAAAAGCCCGAAAATCGCGAATTATGTACAATAGATTACTTTTGTGTTGCCCCATCTTGCAGCCTGATGGTATATTTGAGCCGGTCTCAGATCAATGTCCCCAGGGACCGCCTAATTATAAGGACTTCTCCCAGTTCACGTTTGCAGTACTAATAAGTCGTCTCGTTTTAGCTCTGATCTAACGACTCTAGAACTGTAGCTTTTGGTATTTTACAGGCAAAGAATACGGGTAACCGCCCGACGGCTACCAGCGGTTCAGCAGCCCGTACTTTCGGCAATGCTCCCCGAGCGAGCAACGTTCTCAATCCCACGGAAAGGTAAGTAGCCCAAATGTCGCGCCGCAGTTATTCCCCCAAAACCCTTCGGATTCTCTCAGTTCTTCTTGTCGTCTTAACTCTGTCATTTTCTGAGGCCGCTCTGGGCAAGAGACGGGGCTCAGCCGGATCACGGCAGAAAGTTACGCGGGGCCAGAAGGGCAAGAAACACTCTGCGCGTGTCCACCGCTCCGGTCGGCGGCGCAACACATTAGCCAGAAATTCTCGTTCACGACGGCGGGTAAGACTGTCGGCGCGCGACCTCCGACGCCAGCGTAAGCTTGTTGCCAGAGAGCAAGCAGGTGCAATCAAAGCGCTCGAGCGCCGGCTGCGAAGACCTTTGACGAAGCGTGAGCGTACCGCAGAACTGCGCCGCGTTGAACTCCGCCATCGCCGAGACTTGGCGGCAGCTCGCCGCAGGGCTGAGGCGGCCCGCCAGGCTGCCATAGCTCGACGTCGTGCCTTGGAAAAGGCGATGCGCGACGAGGCCGTATCCTTCATTGCTCAAGACGATCCCAGAGGCGAGGATCCCGAAGTACGCCGCGTTGCAGTTAACGCGCTCGGCAACCACGCCGGCACGGTTGTGGTGATGGATCCCATGACGGGCAGGATTTATGCGGTTGTAAATCAGGAGTGGGCATTTCGACGCGGATTCAAACCGTGCTCCACGATCAAGCTTGTAACTGGACTAGCCGGTCTTTGCGAGAAGGTGATCAGCCCAATCGAAACAGCGGAAGTATCAGATCGTTATCGTATCGACCTTACAGATGCGCTTGCATATTCAAACAACACCTATTTTCAGCAGGTCGGAGGCAAAGTTGGTTTTGAGAAAATTATAGCTTACGCGCGCGAGCTTGGCCTCGGTGAGAAGACCGGTGTTAACGCAGCCAACGAGTTTGCTGGGCAGCTGCCAAATGAGAAGACTGGTTTTGCCTTGAACCGAATGTGCTCGCATGGCGACGATTTCGAGGTCACTGCAGTGCAATTGGCCACGCTGGTTTCCGCAATGGCGAATGGCGGCAGACTGCTGGTACCCCAAGTGCCAAAAACGCAAACTGAAGCAGCAAAATTCAAAACTAAAGTTCGGCGCCAGATTGACGTCGAACAGGAGTTTTGGCGCAGGATGGTTCCTGGAATGGTCGGAGCGGTGAATTACGGCTCCGGCAAGAAGGCATATGACCCGCTGCAGACTGTGGCGGGAAAGACGGGTACCTGCATTGGCCAGGGAAGTTGGCTGGGCCTCTTCACTTCCTATGCGCCTCTAGCCAATCCAAGGCTCGCAGTAGTTGTGATCACTCGCGGAACTGATGCGCGCGGACACTTTCCCGCGGCCGTTGCTGGTCAGATCTATCGAGAACTGAATAGCAGGTTTGGCACTCCAGTCAATCTGCAGATTGCCAACGCTCCGGTCACTGATGATTCGAAAGCAGCAGCGTTGAACGAAGAAGAGAAGGACGCGGCCGAAGAAGAGGCTGCGGAAGCGAATACGGGCGAAGCCGATGAATCGGCTGACGCCACAGCCGATGCTAGCGCGGGAGTCGATTCAACGGCGCCAGAGAACACTGGAACAACAGCTCCTCGAAATACAGTAAAGCGAGTTTTGATGTCGATCGAAAGGCATAGTCCGGATACTAAGAAGGCGGAAGTCGCCAAGCCGGCGCCGCGTTCGAGTTCTGACGTGGATGGCAGACCGCGACGTACCCAACCGGAGCAGCGGTAAGTTAGAAGCCACCTGCAACAAAACGGAAAACCAATCTGCGCCGGAATCACGTAGACTTCTACGGATGCTGGCGCAGATTTTTACTACTGTTTTATGACCTCAGCTCGCCTCACGGAGCCTTGACACGCGCTCAAGAGTTGCAGGAATATTGCGGGCGTTCTTCAGGCTCCATCTGCTTCTGGCACTTGTTCCCTCCGCTGGCTGCGTACCGGACATCGGCAACTGGTATTGTCAGGTGCGCATCTTATGTGTCGCTGTAGCGACGCTGGAAAGCCGCTCATGGCCCTGTAAGGATAGTAGGCGATCAACTTTTGGAGGTTTGAGACAACTAATGAAAAAGACTCTCGGGTTCATGGCGATTTCCTTGATCACTGCAGTGATGGCAGTGCCCACATTGGCGGCGAATGTCTTGCCGGCGCCTGATACTACCCAGGCTCAGTGCACACCGGAGAACAAGCTGGCCTGGTATAACGAATTTCGTCAGAAGTTTAAGACCGAACAGGCCAAGGCCTACGAGTTGGCCAAGAAGTATCTTGATTGTCCGCCTGCCGCCGGTGAGGAGCAGATCTCGACTTACCTAAAGAACTTCGTGACTCTATACGAGAAGGCATCGCGCAAGGACCAGGTTTCCGATCTTGTCTACAATAAGAAGGATTACGCGAAGGGGTTCGAACTCGGGCGTCAGGTCCTGGCAGATGAGCCCGAGAATGTAAAGGTTCTGATCGACACGGCATATGCAGGTTACGCCGCGAAGAACGAGTCGTTCGTTCCGGACGCTATGACTTACGCCAGGAAGGCTATTCAGCTAATCGAAGCTAATAAAGCCCCGGACAGCTGGTTGCCCTATGCTAATAGGGATGAAGCACTGGCTTATCTCTACAATGCGTTGGGCACGATGACCGCTGTGAAGAGTCCCGGTGATGCATTGCCTTACCTGATTAAGTCTGCTCAGATCGACAGCAAGTTGAAGAAGCTTCCGACGACCTACGGTTTTATAGCCACAGCCTATGAAGCGGGCCCGTACGCAAAGTTATCTGCCGATTACAAAGCCTGCTGTGAAGGCAAAGATGAAACACCCGAAAGCAAACTGGCTCTAGAGAATATTAATCAGGTAATCGACAGAATGATTGATGCTTATGCTCGAGCAGTAGCACTAGCGGGTACTGATGCGACATACCAGGCCAAGAAGGTAGAGTGGATGGAAGGTCTAACGACCTGGTACAAATTCCGCCATAACCAATCAGACGCCGGATTGAATGAGATGGTCGCCAGCATTCTTTCTAAGCCGCTGCCGCCTGAGCCGACGCCTATTACGAGCTTGCCCGCTGCAGCTCCTACTAATCCTCAAAGCGGTAATGCGAATGGGGCCCAGGGAGCTGCTGCAACTGCGCCAGGAAGCGCAAGCGCTGCATCAGGCAATGCGACCGGCTCAACCAGCAACAGTCCTGTAGCGCCGGCTGCTGACCCGAAGCCTTCCGCCCCTGCGAACTCAGCCAAACCTGCGGGTAACACCAAGCCAACTGGAAACCCGGATCGCCCGAAAATTCGCCAGAACCATAGAGGCCATTGACCCCCATCCCGTTCGGAATCTCAATATACGTCGAGAACGTTCGGCCTAACCGGACGCTCTCGCCGTCTGCTACAATCAAGTCTGCTTGAAACAACTGGAAAGCAAGACTCCCGATCTGGACCTGCTGGAAACAATAATTGCCTACCGCTTTGAGAACCGTATCCTTCTAGAGCGGGCACTGACTCACCGCTCATGGGCTCACGAACAGGTTGCTCCCGGCGCCGAAGAGGAAGCGCGACAACTGCATAACGAAGCTCTCGAGTTTCTTGGCGACTCGGTATTGGGGTTGATTGTTGCCGACTACCTTTGCAAAGCGTATCCAAGCGTTACTGAGGGCGAGCTGTCACGAATGAAGCATCGGCTGGTGAGTGCGTCCACGTTAGCCGAGGCTTCTCAGCGATTGAATCTGGGGGATTTTCTAAGATTCGGCCGCGGGGAAGAGAAGAGTGGCGGGCGGCGCAAAAATGCCTTGCTTGCAGACGTCCTGGAGGCCATTACTGGTGCGATATTCCTGGATGGAGGGCTGCAGGCATCTACCGACTTTGTGCAAAAAGCGCTCGGTGAAGAGCTGCGGCGGGCCAACCCGATGGCAGCAGCCGAAGCCGACTACAAGACCATGCTGCAGGAGAAGCTTCAGGCGCAGCGGCGGACCGGTCCAAATTATGAGGTCGTCGAAACTCTCGGTCCACCGCACAGGCGCAAGTTTCTGGTAGAAGTAAGTTGGGACAAAGGTAGAGTACGTGGGGAAGGTGGCTCAATCAAGGCGGCCGAAGCAGCGTCAGCCCGCGAAGCGCTGAGGATGATGCGCGAGGAAAAGAGTGAGTGAAGAGGATTACCAATTGCGGATTGCGGATTTCGAATTGCGGATTTAGAGCAAAGGGCAGGGAGCAAACGTCATTGGAATAGGGAAGCCTTCGCAATCGGCAATCGGCAATCGGCAATCCGCAATCCGCAATCCGCAATTCCCAACCCGCAATTCCCACTTGACCCTACCGCTTAACGTATCTAGGATGTTTTTGGATGAAGAGAAATCCTGTCAACACGCGTACCTCTGAAACTTCCTCCCAGCAGACGCCGACCGAATCGGGTTTTTCGGTTAGGCGCTTTTTTACGCGTAACGGCCACAAGAATCGAGAGGAAATTGAGGCGAGACCTAAGGGTCCTCACAAGTCTGTCGTTAGGGAGTACTTCGAATCTGCAGTCGTGACCGTCGTGATGGCCCTGTTTGGCATGACTTTCATCGTGCAGGCAGTGAAGGTTCCCACCGGCTCAATGCAAAACACGATTACAATCGGCGACCATCTACTCGTGAACAAGTTTATCTTCGCGCCAGGACAATCGGCGCCTTTCCTGCCCCAAAGAGAGATTCGGCGAGGTGATATCATTGTTTTTAAATACCCCGGGAACAAATATGATCCGCGGAGAGACGACAGGCCAGACAATAAGCCAATCATCACAAATTACGTCAAGCGGGTGATAGGAACGCCTGGAGATCGCATAAAGATCGAGGGTCACGACGTCATCGTAAACGGGCAGGTGCTACCGGAACACCGCATCGAGGCGAATGATCACAATGACAAGGCTCCACTGGAGATTGTCAATGACCCGCCACCCAAACTCGGGGAAACCTATGACGTTTACTGGCGACCGGAGCCGGACGATAACGAGTACCCGATCTTCAAGCACGAAGGAAAAGGTGGTGAACTGATAGTTCCGCCGGGCAGTTATTTTGTGATGGGCGATAACCGCGACAACAGCGAAGATAGCCGATATTGGGGCTTTGTTCCTCGGGACCTGGTAATCGGTAGAGCCATGTTCGTCTACTGGTCCTACGATGAAAGTGCCCCGTCAAGTGGAAACTTTTTAGTGGATTTCTTTGCCAACACCCGCTGGAGTCGCACAGGCGCAATGGTGAAATAGCTCGTGCCAACCCCTGAATCAACCATATGAATTGCCTTCGGTCCATCCGAAACTACGCTTGAACTAATTATCCGCTAACCTGTGCTGCGGTGTGACCCAATTCTTTTTAGAGAGATCGAAAGTGTACAAGCAGGCTTTGTTGTCGCTGGCCCTCTCGTTACTCTCGTGTTTGGGCCATGAGGCATTCGCGCAAACTCGGCCTTCCCATTCCATGAACCCCGGCTTATTAACTGCCGAACAGGGATCTCATTTCGCTCGTTTGGCCCTCAAATGTATTAACAAGGAATATCCAAACAAACCGGATCATGTGCTGAATGACAGCGGTGATGTGCAAACGACGAAGGCCTTGCATCCCGCGTTTTATGGTTGCTATGACTGGCATTCATCTGTGCACGGACACTGGATGCTGGTGCGGCTGCTGCGCTCGTTTCCGAATCTGCCAGAAGCGCAGGAGATACGGGAACGCCTTGGTGCGAATTTGACCTTCAGTAATATCGATGCCGAAGTTAAGTATCTGAAGCAGCCAAATCGCCAGTCATTTGAGCGAACATATGGTTGGGCCTGGTTATTGAAACTCGCCGAAGAACTTTATTCGTGGGACGACGAGGACGCCAGGTCATGGTCCAGGAACTTGCAACCACTGGTTGACGCACTGGTCGACAAGTATCTCAACTTTCTGCCTAAACAGAACTATCCTATTCGCACAGGCGTTCATCCGAATACCGCGTTCGGTCTCGCTTTCGCATTGGATTATGCAAGTGCTGTAAAAAATGAGCCGCTCAGAAAACTAATTGCCGAGCGGAGCTACAACTATTTCGGTAAAGATAGGGATTATCCCGCTGACTGGGAACCGGGCGGCGAGGACTTCTTTTCCCCGGCATTGATGGAGGCAGACTTAATGCGGCGAGTACTCGAGCCGGTGGAATTTCGCCGCTGGTTCCACCGCTTTCTCCCAGAACTCGCCCGCGGCAAGCCGGGCCGCCTTGCACGACCTGCTGTGGTGACTGACCGGAGCGACCCCAAACTGGTTCACCTGGATGGGTTAAACCTTAGCCGTGCCTGGTGCATGCGCCACATCGCGTCTGCTTTGACGCATGGGGATCCTGCGCGGCGCGTGTTAACCGACGCCGCGTCAGCACATGCTCGGGATGCCCTGGCACATGTGGCGAGTGGCGACTATTCGGGAGAACACTGGTTAGCGTCTTTCGCCGTGTACCTGCTTTCCACGCCTTAAACAGGGGAGACGGGGGAACAGGGGAACGGGGGAACGGGGAAGAACCCCGAGCATTTCACGTTTGACATTTAACATTCGTCAGTTGTCAATTTAGTTGTCATCTGTAATTGGCCTGAAAAAAGGCCAATAGGAAAACCATGGGAGGCATCGCCAGTGTTAAATGGCAGGATGCCAAAGGGCAGACCT
>Ga0214473_10002091_pt1 | contig 25039 bp, 17 predicted proteins | sample RVTome_7_FD_203509 | JGI IMG/M metagenome (GOLD analysis project Ga0214473, IMG submission 203509) | Soil microbial communities from uranium-contaminated site in the Upper Colorado River Basin, Wyoming, United States - RVT98D197 | ecosystem: Environmental > Terrestrial > Soil > Contaminated >... | reverse complement strand
CCTCGGGTTACTTGGAATTACAGTCTGCGATTCGTGTGAGGCAACCATTTTCGGGGCGGGAGGCATTTGTGCAGACGGGCATTTTACCCTCACACTGCTTCGCTAAAGCTATGCAGTGCAAGCCCGGTCTGCTACGCTAAAGCTTCGCAGAACGACCTCTCGCGAAGAGGGAGAAGTTGAGAGCGCTGCCTCAGGTCGTGGGTCGGTTTGATTACGATTGCACTCCAGTCGGATTCCCTCACCCGGTCATCCGCTGCGGCGGATGACCGACCTCTCCACAAGGGGGAGGTGAACTTCATTCCTCTCTCGTTTGAAGAGCACGGGATGTTTTTCCCCTCTCCCTACTGGGAAAGGGTGGTCCGCCGTAGGCGGATCGGGTGAGGAAACCCGACGGCCTCTCTCCTGTTTGGATAAGAACCCTCGGGATGGTAACTTGTTTTCATGGGTAATAGGGCTGACGGATTATGAAACGACATCATCTGCCGATACTCTTGCTCTTCCTGCTGGCGTCCACGTCTGCGTGGGGACGCCCGGGGCAATCCCCTGTCCTGTCGGCGGGAGTGGCGGGGTTCGATACCAACATCGTGTTTCAGATTCATGACAACGGCTACTTCCGCTCGACGGTGACGAATTACGGGTACTTCGGGACCGTGCGGGACCGTCTGCGCGATTCGACTGGCGCGTTGGCGCCTGTCTTGGAATCGCCGCCGCACTCGAAGATCGAGTATCTGTACGAAGCAGGGCTCTGGATTGGCGGGATCGTTGGGAATGACACGTTGGTGTCGAGCGGGTCTTTGGGATTCGGGCAGTCGCATGAGTTGTATGCGGATTCGCCGGCTCCGGCGGCTTTCTCAGATTTCTACGGCGATGTTGAGTGGACGTTCAATTACGGTGACACGACGACAGAGCCGGAGACGGTGCGTGACGATCAATACGATGGACCGCATCGGCCATTGCCGGTGAGAGTCCGGCAGAAGACGTACACGTTCGACGCGCCGCTCTACAATGGCGCACTGTACATGGAGATCGTCATAACGAACGTCGGCGCCAAGCCGATCACCGATGCGTGGTTTGGCTGGATGATCGATCCGGATATCGGGCATCAGGACCGCAGGCAGTATTGGATGGATGATATCACCGGGCACATTCGGAGTACGGTTTCGACAGGCAGCGGCCCTGTTGATGTGTCGATGGCGTGGGCGATGGACAATGATGGCGATCCGGATTCGACAGGGCAGTTTGATACGAACTCCGCCAAGAGCGCCCTCGGCTCGATGTACCTCGGTGGATCGCCGCGTCTTGAGATGGAGTCGTACAACTGGTGGGTGCCGTCACTGCGAGACGAATGGGATTGGGGACCGCAGCGCGCGCCGGGGGACACCAACATTTTTGGCGGGCGCGGATATGCAGTGACCGACGCGTTTCGCTACCGTCTGCTTTCGAATCGTGAACTGGACTACGCGCAACCGTTCGCGGCGGTGGACAGGACCTCGGAAGGATGGATGACGCCAACGGTCGACACCATCGCGCGGGAGTATGCGGATGGATACGACACCCGGTTCCTGCACTCTGTCGGACCGGCGACATTGGCGCCGGGCGATTCGGTGGTGATTCACTGGGTGTGGGGTGTGTCGGCGTATGCGCACACGCAGCCATCGCATTTCGCGAACACATTCGATGCCGCCGATCCGCAGGAATATCTCGACGGCCTTGGGATTGATGAACTGGCATCGTTCATGGCCGATCTGAAGACGGCGTGGGACAGCGCGTTTTCGTTTCTGCCGATTGCCCCGCCGAGGAACTTCCATGTCGCGGGATGGAATGACACCTCGGGTGTGCTCACATGGAACAAGAGGAACACCCGGCGGCTGACGGGGTATCTCCTGAGCAGGTCCACGGATTCCCTTCTCCCCTATCAACGCTTTCTGATCCCCGGCGACACGAGCTACCTCGATGCTCCTCTCGATCGTTCGCAGACATACTACTACCGGGTTGCAAGCGCGGGGCGACCGGGATCAGTGGGTGGCGATTCTCGCATCGATAGTTTGCTCCCCGACCGTCCTCAGACACCGGCTAAGCCGGTGGTGCATCCGCGGAGTCCGGAAATCGTCGTTCAATGGACGCTTAATCCAGAACCGGGAATTCGCGGATACCGTGTCTACCGACGGCTCGCCGGAGGCGAATGGACTCTGCTGGCCGAAACAGACGTCGCCGATTCGCTTGTCGATGGCAGTGTCGTGGACGCGACCGCGTACGAGTATCGCATCACGGCGGTGTCGGCGCTGGCGAATGAGAGTTACCCGAGCCCAGCAGCCACGGGGGTGGTATTCGCGTTCGATGGACCGCCGCAGATTGTCGATTACACGATGGTGGGCGCGGCATCTCTAACTGACAAGGATTCTGTCAGCGCTGTCTGGGCACGGTTGCTGGGCGGGGCGGTGTATCGGGATGCGTCTTCAACGATCACACCCTATGCCCTGCTCGATTTCAATCCTCATCCGGTGACGGTGGTCGTCTCCGACGGACGCTCTCCCCTGCCGGAGACGGACTTTACGCTTCTGGATCTCTATTCGAATGCGCAGGGGGCGACGATCATCAGCGGACGCGATCTGTTCAATCGCGATCTTGTCCTGGACTCGATGGTGACTCTGCCTGTGGGCAGCATTGGGTATGCGGCGGGAATCCGCAGGGCATATTATCCGCGTTTGCTTCTTGCCAACCCGACACGCATGAACGCCGAGTTTGTCGCGGCGGCGCCATACGACCGGGGGCTGCCACGGTTGGATGTCGATTCGGCGCGTACGGGCTGGGGACTCAATCCGGCATTGCCGCATCCGGGGAACGCGATTCCGTTTGTTGGATATTTCGATGTTGATACGTCGCGTGCGGACGTACTGTACACATTCGTTTCGAAAGATGGGGCGGCATCGCCACTGCACGGCAAGCCGGTGGCGGTGATGGCGAAGGAGCCGGGGCGGACATTGGCGATCTTTGCCTTTCCCCTGTCGTACATCGAGGAATCAGATGCCAGGGCGTGTGTGGCGGCCGTTCTAAGCCAGTTGGGTTACGGCTCGACGTCGGCGGCGGGGGATGCGGACAATGATGGCGTAGTGACGGCGGCTGATGTGGTGTTCGTGATCAACTATCTCTACCGCGGCGGGTATCTGATCGACGAGGGTAATGCCGACGTGAACGGGGACTGCCGGGTGGATATGCTGGATGTGGTGTATTTGGCGGATTTTGTCTACGGCGGCATAGCGTTACCAACAGATGCCTGTGCGCCGTAGAACGGGCACGTTCACGGGCCGGATGGTTCGACTGCTTGGCGGTGTGCCTGTCTCGCCCGAGTCATGCGTGCTAAGCCCACGCGTTGGTATGTGTCGACGGAACCGCGATTGCGAGCGCACTGAGCAGCAGTGTGGGCATGGAACCGCGGTTTTTGACACAATTGCGCTATCGGCTTTGCCTTGCTAATACCCGAATCATGTAGATTCCGTTTTACTGGGATTGAGATCGACTGATTCTTGATCTGGCGTTCATGAAAGGAGAGAGGTGTGTGTGGCATTCCCAAGACGACGATCCTGCGAGTTCTGATCATGAGTGGAGTCGTCATAGTGTTCACTGCTGCAAACCCACGCGCACACTGCGACGGTTTGGACGGACCGGTTGTGACCGCGGCCATGCACGCGTTGGAGGAGGAAAACGTCAACTTGATCCTCCCTTGGGTGAGGCCGGAAGACGAACATCTCATTCGCAACGCCTTCGACACCACGTTGGTTGTGAGGAAACTAGATTCCCGAGCTCGCAAGCTGGCGGATATGTACTTCTTTGAGACCTTGGTCAGAATTCACCGCGCGGGAGAGGGAGCACCATATACAGGCCTGAAACCAGCCGGTTTGGACCTTGGTCCAGCCATTCCGGCGGCAGACGAAGCTCTGGCAACGGAGTCGCTTGACTCCCTCGCCACGGTGATCTCCCACCTAGTCGAGGAGGGCATCCACCGGCGCTTTCGTGAAGCAATGGCGAGGAAGCACTACGACGAGAATAATGTCATCGATGCCAGGGAATACGTCGAGGCGTATGTGACGTTCATTCACTATGTTGAAGCTCTCCATACGGCTGCCCAGGGTCCGGCCGAAAACCACGCGGGAGAGAGCACGCAATCCAAAGCCCGCAACCACTGAAGGGGCCCAAGTTATTGAATTCCGCATGTTCATGGAAACGGCGAAGGCCGGGATCTGAGTTCAGATCCCGGCCTTTTTGCCGTTGGGAGCTTCCCTGCCCCCCCCATGATCCGCAAAGTTATTCTTGCAGCGCGACCTTTTTGGTGATGGCGATGCCGCCGTAGTTCGGGTCGGCGTCGGTGACCACAATCAAGGCCTCGGTGAAGATCTGGTTGCTGGTCGCGAAGAACTCAAAGCCGCTCGCGACGCCATACGCGTTGGTATACTGCGGCGAACCGGTGACGGTGCCGCCCGAGTTGCAGCTCACATTTATCAGGTGGCCGCCGAGCGGATTGCCCCAACGGTCCTTGATCTGGATTTCGATCGGGGCGCTGGTACCGAAAACCATGCTCGACGGGACATCCACGATCGATGTCTTCGAGTAGGCGGCGCCAGTGCGGAGGACAACCTGCACCGAGCCATTGAAACCGAAGTATCCACCCGCACGGGCGCGGATGGTCGCGATCGCGCCAATGCCAGAATCGGGAATCGTCACAACATAGTCGCGGTCGAGCACACCGGCGACATAGTCACCGACATAGACCGACGAGTGGCAGCCGTCGCGCGCCACACCATCGCCGATCGTGCCGATGTCGGCTTCGACTTCGACCAGGGTTCCGTCATCGACGAAGACATTGTTGCCGTCGCGCACGTCGATCACGACCTCGCCCTTGTCCTTGTTGTCGGCCAAGAGTGTGTCGGGCCAGCTTAGGAATTGTCCCCAAGCGGCCGGGCCGGATTCAATGAAGCTGCTGGTGTCGGCCACAGCGCCGCCGGCGGTCTGCGCCCAGTACCAGACATAGCCGTCATTCTTCGGCGCGCCTGAGTGCCAGGTCGAAGTGGCGGTACCGCGCACGGTGACGTTCGGGTTGGTGATACCGGCTCCTTCGATCAGGCCTTGCTCACAGCCAAACCAAACGGCTGTCGAGTCGGGAACTTCATTGCCCCACTGGTCGACAACGAGAGCGACAACAGTATTGGTAGCGTTGACGATTTCCCATGATGGGACGTTGCAATCGGCCGCTCCCAGCGAGATGTACGCCGGCGGGCCGGATCGAATGGTCAGATGAGTGGCGGCGGAAACCACGGCGCCGGCGCGTGCAAGCACGCGAACGGTGCCAGAGGCGCTGCCCGCATTCAGTGTGACGCCGGCAACGCCATTGGCATCAGTGACGGCTGTGACCGGACCGACTGGATCGCCATTAATCGCCTCGCCACCACCGGGACCGGCGGTAATGAGGAATTCGATTTCACGTCCCTGTGGAGCCGGATTGCCTCTGGAATCAAATGTCTGGGCGACGATGGGGGCGAATTCGATGCCGCCGGTACCACGAACCTGAACGTTCTGCCACGAAGGGGTCAGAACGATTGAGTGTACCGAGTCATTGGAAGTCAATGAGAGCGAGACCTCGGCTGAGAAGTGACTGCCGGGCTGGCCGCCGGTGGCCTTGATGTAGACGACACCCGCTGTGGAGCCGGCAATGTAGGTTGTGGTCGCCTGGCCGCCGGTCGTGCTGACGTTGGCGTCGATGGAACCGATCGGATCCCACAGGTCATCGGAGTCGAGATCGAAAATGAGCGTGTCGACATTATTGGTCCAGATGCCATCGCCGTTGACGTCCTTGAACTTCTCACCGGCAACGAACTTGATGACACTGCCGTCGGCAATCGGGCTGCCCTGGCCGTTGGAGACCAGCGCATTGATTGTGGCGGTTGAGAATCCGTCGGCCTGGACGAGCGCGGGGGTGATGGTCAGAACGATGTTGCCATCGACGGTGCCGCCGCCGGTACCGTCCTCAACGACGATATCCTTCGTCAGTGTCGTCTGGTCGCCTTCGACGCGGGCACTGATCGTGACGCTGCCTGCGGTCGTGGCGGTGAAGATGGCGGTCGCGATACCATCGCCGTTGGTCTCGACGACGCTCGACGAGAAAACGCCGCCGGTATTGGGATCGGCGAACAGGTACACGGTCGCATTGGCCAGCGGCGCACCGTTGGCATTGGTGACCAACACCTCAACAACCGCGGTCTCCCCTTCGGCCAGAATGGCCGGGGTGACATCGACATCCTGCAATGTCGCGGTTGAATCGGTCTTGTTCGGGCCCGAACAGGCGCCCAAGCCCAGCAACAACACTCCGATGATCAGTGCGCGTCCGTATGTCCCTACGCGCGCCCAGTGGCTCCGTGGCATCTCGCCGCTCCTTTGTTGCATGCAGTCCCCAGACACAATTGAGTTCAATTTTGTCGCAGCCCGCCCTGGGCCGCATCCCCTCTCCGCCGCGGCGGATCGGGGCTACGTAAAACACGCCCCCACGAGTGTGGCGGGTGTTCTTAAACTGGTATCGGAGGAATCGGCAGAGAATTTAGCGGGGATTCAAATCAGAGGGAAAGCCGGGATATGGGAAGATTCCTATAGTTTGAGTGTGACGCGGTCGTAGGGGCGTATGCAATACGCCCCTACGGGATGCGTCGAGATGAATGTGATACCCCGCTATGGATTCTGGATTATGTAGAGGCGTATTGCATACGCCCCTTTCCGGCGGCGATGGCTCACGTGTGGACGCCGGGCGAGGACGCCCGACGTTTACGTTGAAGGTTTGATAATGATTGCGTCAGCAGATGAAGAACAGGCGGTCTACGACCGCGCGCGCAGGCTAATACCCCGGAGGGGCACAAGAGCCCGCGCGACCTGTCTTTCAACCTGTTAGAACACCTAACAGAATGACCGTCGTTACCGAGGATCACCGTGGAGGCCAGCCGCCCTCGGCTGGCCGGACCTGACGCCAGGCGAGGGCGCCTGGCGTGCACATTTTTTATACCCATCCTCTTTCTGTTAGACGCTGTTAGTCAACGCGCGGTTGCACAGCTTCGCCAACTTCGCAGACTGTACTACGTGGTAGAGGCCTTGGGCTTGGAGTCACCTGAGTCTTTCTTCGAGTCGGCGCCTTTGGATGTGCCGGCGCCGCCTGAGTCTTTCTTCGAATCGGAGGGCTTCTCGCCGGAGTCTTTCTTGGAATCCGTCTTGTATGACTCCTTGCGGTAGTCGGTAATGTAGAAGCCCGATCCTTTGAAAAGCAGACCGCCACCGGGAGAGATCAGGCGTTCGACTTCGGGCTTGCCGCAGTTGGGGCAGATCTCGAGCGACTTCTCGGTCATCGACTGAAAGGCCTCGAAGCGATGGCCGCAAGCGCGGCAACGGTAGTCGTAGGTCGGCATAATCTTTCTCTCCCCCGCTTTCTGAGACGCGGTGAATGGACAATCTATCGTGTTTTGCGCGTCTTATCAATCGTGTTCACCGGTCCCCTTGCGGTGTGTCTGGCGCATTGGTACCGTTCTCGTACACGGGCGTTTCACCCTCACCCGTCCTGCTTCGCTAAAGCTACGCAGGACGACCCCCTCGACTTCTCTCCACTTCGGTCGGGACAAGTCGCTCGGGGCGAGCCCTTCAGGGAGCGGTTGAAGAGCGGGACTTCCGTTTGTGAAATGTCCCGCGAGAGCGATATGCTCCCGCGGGACGTGCGCATGACGGGGTTGGCTTAGCTAACCTTGACTTCGACCTCTTTTGGGCGCCCCTGTTCGGTCTTGGGGATGGAGATGGTGAGGACACCGTTCTTGTAGTCGGCGACCACTTTCGAGCCATCGGCCCAAGTGGGAAGATTGAATGAGCGGACAAAGGCGCCCATGAAGCGTTCGGTGCGCGCGTAACCCTTGTGATTCTCCTGCCGTGTCTCATCACGGCTGCCTTCGATGGTGAGCAGACCATCGTTGACGACGACCTTAACGTCGTTCTTCTCGAGGCCGGGCATGTCGGCCTTCAGGAGGATCCTGTCCTCCTCCTCGATGATGTCCACCGACGGCCGGATGCTCATGGCAGGCAGTTCGAGATTCACCAGTGGCGAATGGGTGAAAAACTCATCGAAGATGCTGGAAATGGCCCGTGAGAACGGGACGGCGTTGCGGGTCGGTTCGCATTTGACGAGCGCCATAGTGACTTCCTCCTCGCTTGATAATTGGTTTCATTGACGCGGCCCTCTGCCGCACAAAGGCTCATATAGCAGCAGGCGTGCCAAATCGTAATAATCTGAGTATTACGTTGTATGACAATGCCTTACGACATATACGACGGATATGACCGATGAATGTACGGCCGTTTTGGCATAAATGTACGCCGTAATGACATGCCTAATTCCATTCGACTGCCGAATTGGCGTGTGTGCTATTCAATTGGCGTGTGTGTAATGGGAGTCTGCGTCGCTGGCGCCAGACAGATCAGGGTACGTTTGGAGTCGGTGAGAATGATGCGGTCGCCGACGACTACCGGGGAAGTGATGGCTTGGCCGGCGAGCCATGGGCGGGTTGAATCGGACCACACCTTCTCTCCGGTCGCGGCTGAGAGCATCGTTACAGCGGATTGCCGAGATGTGGCGAGCAGATACTCGCCGCACAGTGTCGGCGAGAGATTGGCAAGAGCTCCGGTGTTGTAAGCCCAACGGAGGGCGCCGTCGGCTTTGCTGAGAGCGGAAATGAGACCGTCGTTAGATGCTATGAAGACGAGACCGTCTCCGACGGTCGGAGTTGCAAAGACTCCGCCGCCGACATGCGTTCTCCAGACAAGATCGCCGGTTTCGGTTCTCAGCGCGGTTACAAACGAGTCGGAGGCGCCGCAGTAAATCAAATCGTCCACCGAGGGCGATCCCTCTATCGCGCCACCGAGTCCATGTTCCCAGAGCTTGGCACCATCGGTCGCGCCGAGCGCGAAGATGGAACGTCCGCTGGACACGTAGACGACAGAGTCGAGCACGGCGGATGCGTTCTTGATCGGACCTTCACATTCGGTACTCCAGATTTCGGCTCCAGACGTCGAGAGGCAGAGCAAACGGCCACCCCAAGTACCGAGTAGGATCGTGGTATCTGACAGGGAACGCGGCGGCGCGCTCACGGAGGGAACACGGAAGTTGGCGCGCTTCCTGGCGGTACGTAAGTCGAAAGTGAAGTAGCGTCGTTCGGCCTGATCGACGAGCACACCGAAGGTCGAGTCGCCGGCGATAACGCCGACGACCGGGCCATCAAAGCGTTTGCGGAAGCGTCGCTCTCCGCTGGCGAGGTCATAGACTTCGACGCGGCGATCCAAACCCGAAAAGAAGAGAAGGCCGTCCCGGACGATCGGTTCGCAGGCGGCGACGCCACCGGTCTTCCTGGACCAGAGGACGGTGTATGGTGCGTTCGTGACAGTTGACCCTACCGATCCGGTATTGGTGAAATTGGCGCGTGGGGTGAGCCAGTCGGGGCTATCGGAATTTGTGTATTCGAGTTTGGGATGGGTCGAGGAGCATCCGCCTTGCCATGTACCAGCGATCAGAACGAACACAATGATGACGTAGAGTGGTCGGCCCACTCGTCTGCCACGTACAACACTAATTCGTCGAAGGCGAATTAGTGTTGTACGTGGCACAGGGGAATAAGCGGTCATCAGAAGTTCCAGCCGAAGAAGAATTCGAACCTTGTCTTGTTGTCGATCTTGCGGAAGTCGGTGCGTCGCGCCCAGTCGAAGCGCAACACGACCAGATAGCCGAGGGCCACGCGCGCGCCGACACCGAGTGACCCTTCGATTCGTCCGAAGTCGTCTTCCCAAGCGTTGCCCGCATCAAAGAAGACCGCACCACGGATGGCCTGGAATCCGAGACTGGCGACCGGCAAGCCGACGAAGAGGGCGTCGATCAACGGGAAGCGCAATTCGTTCGACGAGAGGATGACATTGCGGGCGTAGACGTCGCGCCGGGGGTAGCCGCGCAAATCCCAACTGCCGCCGAGGTAACGTCGTTGGGGTTCATGCCCGGATGACACATGCCCCATCAGGCGCATGGCAAAGGCGGAGTAGCGTCCGATGCGGAAGTACTTGCGGGCATCGGCGATGGCGATACGGTTGAATGATCGGAAGTTCGTCAGATCGCCGGTGTAGCCGATGGTGAGCATCAGACGCCAGCCATCGATCGGGCCGGAGATATCCCAGAGCGAGTTGTCGTGGACCAAAGATATGAATTGAGTCGCCAATACCGCCTTGCGGCTGTTGAAGAGGATCGATTCGCGGTCGGAGTGGCGCAGGAACATGGAGCCCTCGACGCGCCGGAATTTCGAGAGGGGGTAGCCGATGTAGCCCGCCACGCCGATCTGGCGTTCCGCGAGGGGCCCCTCGACCGGATCGTTATACTTGTAAAAAAGGTGGTAGGCGCCGTATCCGTAATTGACGCGCCTCTCGCGATTGAAGTACGACACAGCGACATTAAAGCTCGTTAAGAACTCATCCTTGGTATAGGCATTGTTGGCCAAAAGGAAGAAGTATTGATGGTTGCCGAGGACATCAGTCAGCGCCGTCTGGAATCCGCCGACGGTGCCGTAAAAGGCGTCGTACGAGACTGCCGACTGGGCGATGTCGAACGAGAAGTCGCGTTCGTATTTCACCGCGCCCTTCATCAGTTCGCCGGAAGCGACCTCGGGCCGCCACGCCGGTTCCCAAGCGCTGTTGTTGAGGGCAATTATCTGCGCGGGCAGACTGTCCGGGATGGCCGTCTGGTAGATCTGGAAGCCGCTGTTCTGATAGGCGGTGAAGATAATGCTTTGGCCATCGGGCATCACGCGGGGATCGAAAGCCCCGGTCGCGATGTTGGTGAGTTTCTGACGGCGGCCATCGGAGTAGTGCCGGTAGACATCGAGGAGGCCGTCTTCATCGGAGGTGTAGATCATCCAGTCGCCGTCTGGGGCAAAGGACGGACCGCGGATATTGTGCGGACCAGTGAGGTACGGGCTGATGCGCCCGGTTTTTAGGTCATACTTGAACAGATTCATCAGCCCCCTGGCTCCGTGGTCACCACGGTCGGAGGAGAAGATGATCGCCGCGCCATCGGGGGTGAAGATCGGGTCGATGTCGAGATACCAATCATCGGTCAACTGGTCGAGCTCGTCGGATGACAGGTCAAGGTGATAGAGGTTGTAGATGCCGTCCTTCTGTGAGCCGGCGAAGATGACGCGCCGGCCATCGGGCGAGTAATGGGGTGAGCTGATGTTGTAGATCGAGTCCCAGCGGCGCTCGCTCACAATCTGCCTGGTCTTCACTTCAAGTTCATAGAGGACATCGCGCTCGTGGCGTTGCGATGAGAAGATGATGCGGCCATCGTAGACATCAAGCGACGACCCCAGAAGGTGCAGGGATTCGAACCGCGGCGACCTCTCCCCTTTCAGGAGGACATCGACGGGCCGGTCCGCCGGACCTTTCCCCGAGCCGGTCATGTAGATGCCGGCGTAGCCGAGACGGTTGGCCTTGAAGACGATCTGGTCGGTCGTATCGGCACCGTCGATGGTGCGGATCGGCACCGGTTTGACGCTGTAGCCGCGCTCGGTGATCGGGTCGAAGACGCGCTCGGGCAGCTCGCGTGATTGAAGGGTCGGAAAGTACTTCTTCTTCAGCCAGTATTCCCACTCGCGTCCGATCTCATCCAAGCTCTTGCCGAAAGTGTAGGCCGCAACGCCCCAGAAATCATTGGCACGCCAACTGTTGTCGAGAAAATAGACCAAGTACTCGGCGCCGTAATTCTCGGCCACGAAGTGACAGAACGATTCGCCCTCTTTGTACATGAGGTAGGTGCCGGCGATGGCGTCGATGCGGTCGAGATTGAAGAAGCGTCCGGTGAGAACCAAATCGCTCAAGATCATCTCGGCGTCGGATTCCCACGGGCGCGAGAAGAACTCCGCGATCCCTTCGGTAAACCACAGGGGTGGCGTGGCGATGTTCATCTTTTTGTAATGCGATGCCACTTCGGAGAGCTTCGAGTATGTAAACACGTGCACGAGTTCATGCTGGAGGACACGCCGGAAATCCTCGTAGGAACCATTGAACGGCAGGACAACGCGTCCCTTGAAGAACTCGGTGAATCCGGCGACGTTCTCCGGAAGGAGCGACGGAATCACATTGGTCTGCGTGAAGAACCGCGGTGATGAATAGATGATGAGCGGGATGCGGTCCTTGGTTTCATGATTGAAACGGTCGGCCAGATAGTCGTAGCTGTCGTGGGCCGCTTCGGCTGCGACTTCGGCCAGCTCGCGTTCGGAGTCGTAAAAATAGATGTCGAACTTGTCGGTTGAGAGAATCTGCCATTCGAAGTCGGTGTATTGGACCTTGTTCTTGCCGAAGTAGTATTGCGCCTGGGCCGGGGTCGATGCGCACAGCAAAAGGACGGCGGCGAAGAAACGGCCGATCCAACGGCGAGGATGGTCTTGCCTGTGGCGCATTCGGTCTACTTAGAGTAGTCGTCAGATCGGTTGACCCATGCGAGCGGGAAAAAAGATTGCTTCCCGCTTCGCCAAGGCTTCGCGGGACGTGCCGTCGTCGGTCGGCAGAGAGCGCCTCGCTCCCCGCAATGACGGCGTCGTGAGACTCATGACATTGTTCGTGAGGACCTTTCGCCCTCCGTGCCGGGTTGTTTACCCATTAATGTACCGGACATTCCCTGCCAAGGGGTGAGGCGCCAATTAATCAACATCGCGTCGGCGGCGCGGGTTCCTTTGGCTGTCCTTGCCGGAGGCGCGCTCGACAGCGAGAACGCCGGGGACGCCACGGATGCGTCGTTTGATATCTGAGAGATGTTGAAGATTTCGTACCTGAATATCGATGGTTCCGTTGCCGGTGGCGCGATCGGCGGCCAGCGAGACACCCTGAATGTCAGTTTCCGCATCGGCGATGGCCTGGGTGATGTCGCGCAGGAGGTTCTTACGGTTCTCCATTGTCAGATTCAACCGGACGAGGAACGACTGGTCGGCGGAGACATCCCATTCGACATCGAGGCGGCGTTCGGAGCGATCAGTGATCGCCATAACGTTGACGCAATTGACGCGGTGAACAGTGACACCGCGTCCACGGGTGATATAGCCAACGACTGCTTCGCCGGGCACCGGCTGGCAGCAATTGGCGAACCGGAACATCATGTTGTGCAGGTTTTGGATGCGTATGCCGCGCGCGCCGCGCGCTTTGTCGACGAATTCCACCGGGGCGGTCGGGATCTCCGGTTCGGGTTTTTGGGGACGGAAGCGGTTGAGCAGTGTGGCTGCGGCCAGAGTCCCAGAACCCATTGCAGCAAGTAGACCATCCGCGCCCGGATAACTCATTTCTGATGCCCACTCGTTGAGCGTGGCTTCATTGGGCATCGGTATGCGGCTGCGTTTGGTCTCGCGCACGAGAATGTCGCGGCCCAGCTCGATCGAGTGATCAAATTCCACTTTGTTGAAGAACTGGCGGATCTTCGAGCGGGCGCGCGAAGTGTGGACAAAGGTCAGCCAGTCGCGCGAGGGGCGCAGTTGGTTGCCGGTGATGATCTCGACTTCGTCGCCGGAATGGAGTTGATGGGTCAAGGGCACGATGCGGCCATTGACCTTGGCACCAGCGCAGCGATGCCCAACTTGCGTGTGGACGGCATAGGCGAAATCGACCGGAGTGGCGCCGGCGGGCAGCGGCTTTAGATCGCCATTGGGCGTCAGGATGTAGATCTCCTCGTGGAAGAGATCGGTCTTGAAAAGCTCGAGAAACTCCTTGGGGTCGCGTGTCTCTTTCTGCCATTCGAGGACTTCACGCAGCCAGGACATTTGCTTGTCGGACCGGTCGAACTCCCTTTTCCCCTCTTTGTAGAGCCAGTGCGACGCGATTCCAAACTCGGCGGTGTAGTGCATCTCGGAGGTGCGTATCTGGATTTCGACCATGCGACCGCGCGGACCGATCACGGTCGTGTGGAGCGACTGGTACATGTTGGTCTTCGGCGTGGCGATGTAATCGTGGAAGCGGTCGGCGACCGGGGTCCAGAGTGTGTGCACAACGCCGAGGGCATGGTAGCAATCGCGTTCGTTCTTGAGAATGACGCGGATGGCGAGCAAGTCGTAGATCTCTTCGAACGCCTTCTTGCGCTTGACCATCTTGCGGTAGATCGAGTCAAGGTGCTTGGCGCGTCCGGATATGTCGGCAGAGATCCCTTCCCTTTCGAGCGCCTCGCGCAACGGCGCGATGACCTCTTCGATGTAGGACTCGCGCTCCTCGCGTCTCAGATCGACCTTCTCGGCGAGGTCGCGGTAGGCATCGGGGAAGAGGTACTTGAGCGACAGGTCTTCCAATTCCCATTTGATCTTGGCCATGCCGAATCGGTGCGCGAGCGGGGCATAGACCTCCCGCGTTTCCATGGCGATGCGATCGCGTTTCTGCGGCGGCAGATACTCGAGCGTGCGCATGTTGTGCAGACGGTCTGCGAGTTTGATGATGATGACGCGGATGTCGCGCGCCATCGAGATCAGCATCTTGCGGAAGTACTCGACCTGTTGTTCGGCGTGGCTTTGGTATTTCACACCGGAAATCTTGGTGACGCCATCGACGAGATGCGCGATCTCATCGCCGAAGCGTTCGCGCACGGCGTCGATGCCGTAGGTGGTGTCTTCGACGACGTCATGGATGAGTCCGGCGGTGATGGTGGCGGTGTCGAGATGCTGTTCGGCCAAGACCATGGCCACAGCGAGACAGTGGTTGATGTACGGTTCCCCGGACTCGCGCTTCTGCCCGGCATGGACCATCTCGGAGAACTCGTAGGCGCGACGCAGGAGAGGAACGTCAACGTTGGAGTTTTCGGCTTCCACCCGGATGATGAACTCGGCCAAGTTCATCTCCGGCGGACGGTTGTCCAGGGGTTTGGGCGGCGCGGCCTGGGCCATGGGCGTGGTCTTCACTTAGGGTTAGATCGGAAGAACCCGGTGTCTACCTAAGTATACGTTTCGGATGGGGTTGGGGGTGAGGATTTCCGCTGCCACGCAGGTTCTCCGCGAAACGGGGCCACACAGATTTATGGGGCGCTCACCCTCACCCGCCCTGCTTCGCTCAAGCTACGCAGGGCGACCTCTCCCTTGCAGGGAGAGGTTAACGGAAAATGCTCTCACGGAACTGAATCGTCGCTATCGCATGGCGGTGCGTTTGGATCCGGAGGTGGCTCGCCGGAGTTGAGGGTGGGGATCGATTCGCCGCGGACACGGGCAACGGTTTCGTACATCACCTCTTCCCACTGATCGACGCGCTGCTCCCAAGTACAGTGGCTGTGGACATAGTTGCGTGCGGCGTTCGCCATGCGCAGGCGGCGGTTGTTGTCGGACAGCAGATCAGCGATGGCATCGGCGAGCGCGTTCGCGTTATCGGGGCGTATGAGCCGCCCGAATTCGCCGCGCGACATGATGTCACTGATGCCGCCCACATCGGTGGCAATGGCCGGTAGCCCAGATGCCAGGTATTCAAGCAGCGAGCGCGAGACAGTCTCGGAACCAAGCGAGGCGATTGCGCCAATGTCGCAACGTGAGAGCAACGCAGGGAGCCGTGGAAGTAAACGGTCGATCACAGTGAAATCATCGAGCAAGTTGCCCTCGACGGACCAACGCTGGAACTGTTCGGCCGTGTAATCCTTGGGGTATCCGATCAGAAGAAAGTGGCAGGGGATGCCGCGCCGCTTGAGGATTCCGGCGGCGGATACAAGGACACGGTGTCCCTTAATCGGCGCGAAGCGTGCGACCATCACAACCAGCGGTTTCCCCTTGGGAAGTTCGACGCCATTCTCCCTCATCGCAGAGTCGGAGAGGTCGGAATAGTCCGATGAATCAATCCCGGCTTCGATGATGCGGAGCTTGTTTGGAGGAATGCGCAACCGTCCCTGATAGGCGGCGAAATGGCGGCTGTTTGCCGTGACGATCATGTCGGTCGCGCGGCTGTGCAACCAGATCGACATGGGATGCCGTTTCGGCGGTTTCGGGTCAAGGGCACGGACGCGTATGAGCGCTACTTCCGGGGCGCGCATCGCCTTGGCCAATCCCCAAGCGGCATGGTCCTCTCCCCCATGCGCGAGGATAACATCGGGGCTGTGCCGGCGAAGGAGATCAATCAATCGGCGCAAATTGCCATAGAACTTGAAGGGAGATTTCTCCTCCAGATCGATGTGGTCGATGGTCGGCAGGCCCGCGGACAGGGCGCGTTCGAGCGCCGAATGGCCTCGTCGCGAGAGATACCAGACTTGATGGCCTCGGGCCTGGAAGCGTTTGGCGGTCTCGATGGCATACCATGTCCCCGCCGAGCCGCCACCCAAGGTCGCTGACACCAGTATTTTCATTTCAAGAGGCGGCGGAAGAAGTCATTGAGCCGCGTGTGCATCATTTCTTCGGTGAACATGCGGCGTGCGCGCTCGGCGCCGGCGCGTCCGTAGCGCTCGCGCGAGGGCGCGGAAGCAGCCAGTGATTGAATAGCCGCCGCCAACATCGCGCAATCGCCGGACGTTACCATCAGACCCGCCTCGTCTTCGCCCATCACCTCGGGAATCGCGCCGGCGTTCGACGCGACAATCGGTTTGGCGCGTGTCATCGCCTCCAACAATACCACACCGAAAGTCTCTTCGCGAGATGGAAGAACAAAGAGGTCGCAGGCGTCGAAGAAATCATCGGGGTGGGCATAGAATCCAGCAAAGGTGGTCTGGTCGCGGATGCCAAGCGACCCGGCCAGCGTCTGCAGTTCCTTGTCTTTGACGCCGCTGCCGACAATCGTCAGGTGCGAATTCGGATGCGACCTATTGACGATCTGGAAAGCACGGAGCAATACATCGACCTGCTTGACTCGTCTGAGACTGCCCACAAAGAGAATCATGAAGGCATCATCAATTATTCCCAGGGCGTGCCGGGCGGCGCGCATCCGTTCCGGGGAGGGAGGGTTGACCGGTTCGATGCCGATGGGGATGACCGTGACGTCTTCGTCACTCCAGCCCGCGGACACGAACAGCCCGCGCAGATACTGCGAAGGAACCAGAACATGATCGACAAGCCGGTCTCGCGTGAGACGTTGAAACCAGGCAAACCTTGGCTTGCCACCCACATTCCAGACCACGGGGATGTTCATTTGCGTGGAGGCGAGTCCGACGGCCCGGATGTCGCGGCCTGAGCCAACAACGACTAAATCCGGTCGGTCCTCACGGCTCAGGCCACGGGCGCGGGCATAGGTGATCAGGTCAAGTTCCCAGTGGAAGGGCCAGACATGAGTGCGGATGCCGGCGGCGGCAGTTCGTGGGAGAAGGGCGCTCCCGGCGCGTCCGGCGACACTGACTGTCCAATCGCGCGCGCGCATGCCCGTGGCGGCTGAGAGCATCCACTGTTGGAGCCCTCCCCATCCCTCGGAACTGTCGCAGAAGAGTATGTGTGGCATCAGGAGAGCCGGGATCGGCGGTGTAGTTCACGCAGTTTGGCGTAACGTGTAAAGACGTATACCGCCGAATACCACGCTTGGACGAAACCGGGCCAGCCATCGAGATAGCCCAGACGCAGGATGTAGGAACGGATAAAACGGAACGGGGGCTTCAACAGGACGCCAGCCGGCGATACACGCCGTCCGCGATCGAACATCTGTTGGGCAGAGAGCGTCGTGTAGCGATTCTGGCGCGTGAGAAGTTCGTCGATTGTGCGTTCGCCTTCGTGAAGCAGAAGTCCGTCAAGAATGCGGGTGCGGCCCGGGTTCTTCAGCGACTCGTGGATGAGCGCGTCATTGAATTCGCACTTTGAGCGCCGCACGAGTCGCAGAACGTAGTCGCGTCCCCAATCGCCATGAATGAGAAAGCGACCCAGGAAACGCGTGTGTCGTCGCATGAGGAAGCCATCGTGTTCACCTGAATCTTGTGTGACGGCCTCGAGAATCGATTGTGCCAGCACGGGGGGCGCTACTTCATCGGCGGCGACCATGAAGAGCCATTCCCCATTTCCCCGGCCAAGCGCGTATCGCCAGGCGGCGCTGAATCCCCGCCATGACCGCACCTCCACCACATCGGCCAAACCTCGCGCGATCGCCTCGGTGTTGTCGGTGGTGGCGGCGTCGACGATGACCACGATTTGATCACAGAAGCGCAGAGACTGCAGAGATGTGGCAATCGTGTGGGCCGCATCTTTGGCGATCATGCACGCCGAGATTCGGCAAGGCCTCGGATTCTGCCGCGACTGGTTGGAGAGTGGGTCGAATGGCTTCGTCACGGACTTCACCCTGCCTTGATCATGGTGCGAAAAAGCGACTCGACCGCGTCGACTGTCTTGGCCAGATCAAAGTGATCGATAACGCGTTGTCTCCCCGTCTTCCCCAACCGGCTTCGACGGTCTGGATCGCCTGCGAGTGTCATCGTCGCCTGGGCCAGAGCGGCTGGGTCGCCGGGCGGGATCAGTACAGCAGCATCCTCTCCGACCACCTCGGGGATGGCTCCGGCCCGTGTGGTGATGCAGGGCTTGGCACGGAGCATCGCTTCGAGGAGCACGTAGCTGAATGATTCGTAGCGGGATGGAAGCATGAGGAGATCGCAGGCATCAAAGTAATAGGACGGATCGGACATATAGCCATGGAATGAGACGACGCCATTTAGCCGAAGTGCGGCACTTCTCTCCCGCGCGACAGCTTCACCCGGTCCGGCGCCAATGACCGAGAGAATCGCCGGGGGGTATTGCTTGTGGATCTCTGCGAAGGCCTCGATCAGTGTATCGATTCCTTTACCGGCCATCAGGCGGCCAACATAGAGACAGAGGAGCGCCGAATCGGGAACACCGAGTGAATTTCGGGCGGCGCGGATCTGGTCTGGTGTCGGGGCTGGGGTGATTGCGATGCCATTTGGTATGACATTCACTTTGTTCTTCAGCCATGAGAACGGCTGGATCTCCTGTCGGACAGTCTCGGAGGGCGCGAGCACATGGTCGATCAGTGATCCAGTCAGGCGATGGACAATGTTCTTCTTGGGCTTGGGTCCCATGCGCCAGACGACCGGGATGCGATGGTGTTTCGCCGCCAAGCCGGCGGTGCGGATGTCGCGCCCCGTGGTCACCAGCACGGCGTCGGGTTTGTTCCCGGCGATCCAGCGTGATGCGGCGCGCATCGTACCCAGATCGAAATCACGTTTGTACGACCAAGCGACAGTCTCCAGACCTGCGGATTGGGCGCGCTTGAGGAGTTCGGCATCGTGACGCCCCGCCACGGTGATTTCCCAGCCGCGTTCGCTCAGGGCACTGCCGACCTGTACGATCCAGTGCTCTCCCCCGCCCCAGAAGGTCAGGGAGTCACAGAACAGAAGGCGCGCGATCGGGCTCCTCCGGTGCGGGCGTTGGTTCGGCAAATTGGAGATTGTAGAGTCGGCGGTAGACGCCGTCCTGCGCGATCAACTGGTCATGCGTGCCGCGTTCAACGATCCGGCCTTTGTCGACGACGACGATCAAGTCGGCGCGTCGCACGGTTGAGAGGCGGTGCGCGACAATCAGAGCCGTACGGTCCTGAAGAAGGTTGTCGATGGCGCGTTGGACGGCGAACTCCGACTCGGTGTCGAGCGCGGAGGTGGCTTCATCAAAGATCAATATCGGCGGGTCCTTGAAAATAGCACGGGCGATGGCCAGCCGTTGACGTTGCCCACCGGAGAGTTTCACACCGCGTGGGCCGATCACCGTGTCCCATTTCTCCGGCAGTGCCTCGATGAATTCGAGGGCGTAGGCGGCATCGGCGGCACGGCGGAGCCGGTCGTGGTCGATCGGGTCGTAGCCATAGGCGATGTTGCGCGCCACGGTGTCGTAGAAGAGGATGACATCCTGTGTCACCACGCCCAAGTGGTCACGCAACGATTTGGTCGTCACGTGGCGAATATCGACCCCATCAATGGTGATCGCCCCTTCGATGGGATCATAAAAGCGAGCCAGTAGATCGCAGAGGGTTGACTTGCCGCCTCCGGAAGGTCCTATCAGGGCGACCGACTGGCCGCGCTTGATCGTCAGGTCGATGTCGCGGAGGACGAGTTCGTTGCCGTAGTGGAATGAGACCTTGTCGTAGCGGATGGCGTCGGTGAATCCCGTAAGCGGGTGAGCGCCGGGATTGTCCCGGACTTCGACCGGGGTGTCGAGTGCTTCGAAGACGCGTTCGGCGGCGGCTTCGCCTTCGGCAAGACGAGAATGCACATTCGCCAGCGCCTTGACCGGTTGGATCATCGAGAAGACAAGAAGAACATAGGTCATGAACTCGCCGGGTTGGAAGCCGGTGCCGTCGAGAACGGCTCGCCCGCCGAACCAGAGAATGATGACGCCGGCGGCTGTCCCAAGGAATTCGTTGAGCGGCGAACTGGCCAGACGTGCGCGTGCCATCTTGACCATCGCACGGTAGTAACCGCGGTTGGCCTCGGAGAAGCGGCCTTTCTCATGGTCTTCCCGGCCAAAGGCCTTCACAACACGGACACCGCCGATGGATTCTTCGAGGATCGAGGATATGTCGCCCATGCGTTCCTGGGCGCGTCGTGAGTAACGTCGGATATACCGCCAGACCAATGTCATGAGACCAACCGAGACCGGAAGCACGAGCCCAGCCAGGAGCGTGAGGCGCCAATTCAATACCAGAAGCGAGATGAGCAGGACCACAACGAGCAGTGGGTCGCGGAAGAGGCGTCCGAGAGCCAAATCGAGCATGTCATTCAGGATGCGCACATCGTTGCCGACGCGTGAGATCACTTGCCCGGTGCGGGTGCGGGTGAAGTAGGCGAGCGACAAGTCATGGTAGTGCGCGAACATCTGGTCGCGGAGGAGCCGGATGATGCGTTGCTGTGTCAGCGCGACGGTGAACGACTGGATATATCCGAAGATCGCCTTTAACAGCGAGATGAACAGAATGGCAAGACAGAGCCGCGCCAGGGTCTCGGTGGGGTTTCCGACGACGACGAATTGCTGAAGGAGTTCATGAAAGGATTGTCTGACTCCGGAGAAAACCTGATCGATTCCGCCGCCGGACAAATTCTCCACCGCTTGAGATGTCGGATTGGCGGGGCTGTGTCCGAAGAGCGAGCCGACCAAGGGGCCAATAAGCCAGATCTGCAGGGCGGACAGCAGGACGAAGAGGACCGTCGCTGCTACCGACCAAAGAAGGATCCCGCGGTGCGGACGGATGTAGGGCAGGAACCGCCAGAGCGTGGAGCGCGATTGGGGCTTGGTCGTCGTCATGCCGTAATACTCCGGGCGTGAACGGCTTCTTGACTTCGGCCTGCCAGAGCGGCGATCCGAGACACAATGGCCTCGATGCGCGGGCTCCCCGGTTCATCGACGATTGCGACGTCCCTGGGTCCGAGGGGGCCATAGCGGGAGATTCCATCGATGACGAAGACTGTGACGACACCTACGCGCGGCGGGGCGGCGGCGGCCAGGTGCATCGGGCCGCAGTCGCCGGAGAAGAACACGTCGGAATGTCGAATGAGAGAAACGAAGTCGCGGAAGGCCAAAACACCGATCGCTTTCACATCTTGCGGGCAGGCGCTGAGCATCTCCCTTGCCGCCTCGGAATCCGCGGGTCCCCAAACAACGCCGACTTGGTGACCTGATGTGACCAATTGGCGCGCCACCTCGGCGAAATGGAGCGCGGGCCACCGTTTCCGCCCACGCGCGCCGGGATGGACGATCACGGTCGGGATGCCACCACTCCAGTTGTGCTCATTCCAGAGACGACTCGCAAATCCCGTGTCGGGGACATCCCCTAGGAGAGGGCGCGGATCAGCGTCGATCGTCGTGATGGCGCGGAGCAAGTCGAGATGGCGCTCGGTCTCGTGGCGCGGCGCCTCGGAAACGGGGACGGCGACATCGTAACAGTGGGCTGTCTCGCCGCGGTTGTGGCCGATGCGGAATCGTCCGCCAGAGAAGCCAGTGATGGACAGATGTGTGAACGAAACCGAATGATCGCCTGAAGCATCGAAGACGAGATCGAAGTCACCGCGCCTCAGCCGTCGAACCAGACCGATAAAGGCCAGCGGGTTGCGGGCATAATGCTTTTTGTCGAACGCAATGAATTCATCGACCGAGGGAATGAACTCGCGCAGGTCCCAGTAGCGGCGGGACATGATCAGTGACAGATGCGAATTGGGGAATCGCTTCTTCAGCGCGTTGAGTAATGGAATGATCAAGATGGCATTGCCGATGCGTTCATCGGGCCGCACGACGAGGATGCGGCGGACCTTCGCCAGATCGCTCTCCGATGGCCCGGTCCGTGGCGGGGTCGCCAGACGCGACAGGCCATAAAGTCCGAGACGTTTCAGTTGTCGCTCGAAGACGGAGGCCATAAGGGGGAAATAACGGGAAAGTGCGCGTGAGAGTCAAAGGCCGGTGCGGGGGCGCCCTCTCCTGTCAACTGCGCCTCCTGCTACGCTATGGCTTCGCGGGACAAGTCCGGCTTCTTGACATCCTCCCCCTTTGGGGGAAAGCGGCCGGGGATCGCGGGCACGCCCGTCACTTTGGGAAACGGATTTTCAGGGCGTTTAGGACGGCGGGCGGGACGAAGGCCGAGACGTCGCCGCCGTGGCGGGCGACATCTTTGATGATGGTCGACGCCAAGTATGTGTACTTGGCGTTGGGCATGAGGAAGACGGTTTCGATGGTTGGCGCGAGCGCTCGATTGGTCAGCGCGATTTGGAATTCGTACTCGAAGTCGGAGACGGCGCGCAGGCCGCGGATGATGGAGAGCGCGCGACGTTCGATCGCCAGATGCGCGAGGAGGCCTTCGAACTCGAAAATCTCGACGCGTTTGGCCCAGCCGTGCGCTTTGAGAAGCGGAAGAGAATCGCGGATCATCTGGGCCCGTTCGGCGCCGGAGAAGAGCGGGCTCTTGGCGGGGTTGAGCGCGACAGCGATCAGCAGATAATCGAAAAGATGGAGCGCGCGATCGATCAGATCGAGATGGCCGTTGGTGATCGGATCGAATGTGCCGGGATAGATGCCCAGACGGTCCTGCGGCGTGGAGTTGCTCATTACGACCCCTGTTCGTCAGCGGGCGCAGGCGGTTGACCCCAGCGCCAGAAGGTGAGTACAGTATCGCCGAAACGGCGTGTAGTCCAGAGTGAAAAGCCGACGGGCGTCTCCCCCGGTTCGTCCTTCTTGTGATGTTCGATCACCAAGACGCCTTCCGCGGCGCGGCAGGACGAATCAGCGACGGCGCGCAGGGTCTTGGCAGGCCAGCCCTCGCCATAGGGTGGATCGGCAAGAATGAGAGTGAACACGCGCTCTCGCTTTTCCGCCCTTCGGCTTCGCTCAGGACCTTCGGCCGACCTCAGCGCCGATATGGCATCGGATCGGATGGTCACGACTTTGTCGTCTGCGCCGACGGTCCTGGTATTGTCCAGAGTGCGCTTGAGCGACTTCGGAGAGCTGTCAACGAAGACGACCGATTCGGCGCCGCGTGAGATGGCCTCCAGACCGAGAGCGCCGGCGCCGCAGAATAAGTCGAGGACCACCGCATTGGGGACATCATGCATGAGAATGTTGAAGAGCGATTCCTTCACCCGATCGGCGGTGGAGCGAACACGATCGCCGGGCACCGGCAAAAGGCGTCGCCCTTTGAATCGTCCGGCGATGATCCTCATGGCTTTTCGAGTGAGTCGGATTGGGTTGTGGGCGCCGAGAACTTGATCCAGCCGGAGAGCATCGCGGCCTTGCGCGGTCCGATCCCTTTGACACGTTGCAGGTCGATCAAACTGACGAAACTGCCATTGTCCTCGCGTCCGGCAATGATGCGTCGTGCCAGCTCGGGGCCGATCCCGGGAAGGCGCGCAAGCTCACGCGCATCGGCGGTGTTGACATCGATCAGATCGGAATAGTCGCGGGTGGCGCGTCCGGAGGACGTGTCGCCCTTTTGGGCGCCTGCCGAGTCGAACGAGGGAGTCGAGGCGGGCGCTTCGACGAGGACATCTTCGATGACCCACGCGGGAGTCTGTGGCCTGCGGCTGTCGCGCCAGGTGTCGTAGACGATCACCGCAAGGCAAATGGCGATGATACCCGTCAAGAAGGCAATCTCGCGACGGGTGAAGCCGTAAGGGCCGGCGTGGTTGCGGTGATCGTTTGCGGAGTCCGTCATCAGAGATCGTAGATCACCGCGACGAGGACCCTCCCCACAGACTCAAGCGATGCGGGAGAACACTTGTCGGCGGTGTCGTCGGTCGTGTGCCAATAGGGATAATCGAAGTCGATGATATCAATTGCCGGAATGCCCTTCATCAGCAGGGGCATGTGATCGTCGAAAACATCGAAGCCGCGGGCGTGTTGAAAGGCCGTCTCGCCAAACTCTTCGGCCTTCTTCCAGACACGATCAACGAGCTCGGGCGCAAGGCGGAAGGAATTCCCTTCGATGGGCAGATTCAGATCCTTGTCACCGATCATGTCGACGACGATGGCCCACTGGTAGCGAACGGGCAGATGGGCCGCGAAGTGGAACGAGCCCTGGCACCAGTGACCCGGAGATGAGCCGTAGTCGCCGCCATCCTCACCATCGAAGAACACCAGATCGACACCGATGGGTGGCGGGATCGAGTCGAAGAGCCGCGCCAATTCGAGCAGGATGGCGACACCGGAGGCGCCATCGTTGGCGCCGGTAATCGGCTGGGTGCGCAGGGTCGAATCTGGGTCGAGGTCGGCATGAGGACGTGTGTCCCAATGTGCGCCGATGAGGACCCTCGCCCTCGCCGCGGGGTTGAACCGCGCGACGATGTTGGTGAGCGCGACTGTGTCCTGTGAACCCAGGACCGTGCCCTTGAAATCCTGCTCCCACACTGAATCGACATGCCCCCCCAGTTGATCCCTGATCCAAGCGACGCATCGTGAGTGGCCCGATGTTCCGGGGATGCGTGGGCCGAATTCGGTCTGACGTACAAGGTCGGCAAAGGCGCGCGGGCCATCGAAGACGGGCATCGGTGACGCACAGGCGCAGAGGGCGATTGCGATGAAGAGAATAATGGGGCGCA
>Ga0214473_10002090_pt1 | contig 25043 bp, 22 predicted proteins | sample RVTome_7_FD_203509 | JGI IMG/M metagenome (GOLD analysis project Ga0214473, IMG submission 203509) | Soil microbial communities from uranium-contaminated site in the Upper Colorado River Basin, Wyoming, United States - RVT98D197 | ecosystem: Environmental > Terrestrial > Soil > Contaminated >... | reverse complement strand
AAACCCAGAGAATAAATGATTCAGAAAACAGGGGGATGATCCCAGTTCATGATAATAAAAAAACAATAGAACAAACTCATAATGAAAAGGATAAAACAACTGTAAAAGAAAAAGTTAAAAATAAAGTTGCCGTATCTTCTGACTCAAGTGCAGCAGAAAACGAAAGGACCAATAATGACCTTGCCATTAGTGATACTGACAAAGAAACAACTGATCAAAGAACAGCCAGTTTAAGTGGTAACGAAAATGCGGATCTTAAAGACGACTTAGGTACCGATTCTTCAGGCCAACATATTGAGCTTGCTTTTCCAAATTATAAAATCAATCCTAAACCCAGGTATCCGATGTTAGCCCGGAGGAAGGGATATGAAGGAACCATTCTCTTGAGAGTATTTGTAGTTGAGAGCGGTGGTGTGGGTGAAGTAGAATTAGAGAAATCATCCGGGTATGAGATTCTGGATGAGTCTGCGCTTAAAGCCGTGAAGGAGTGGGTTTTTATACCAGGGAAAAAGAACGGAGAACCCATTTCAAGTTGGGTAACAGTTCCGATCAAGTTTCAATTAAATAGCGGTTAATCATCGATTCACATTTTATTTATCTTGACAGACCCACCTGTAGCTATATGAAATTTCATAATTATCGTCTTTTTTATCTCTAGCTTGCCCGCAAATCACGGTTGCATTAAGAGTATATTTGTTATCGTTTTTCGAAATTATATTTTTATATTGTGGGCTGCATTCCCCGCTGCACTTTTTGTAAAGGTTTTTACCATCTTCCCCCTTACCCTGTGAAAAGTTAGAGAACCAACTCTCGAGAGCCTGCATAGTGTCAAATTCCTTATCATTGTATGTCAACGGATTTTCTTCAGTTTCATCCTGCAACGTTTCGCATTTTTCATGTTGATCATAATTAGTTAAAAAATTATTCGGTATAGATTGGAAAACAATCATCGGCTCATGGGGGAGCTGACAATTAGATGGGCAAAGATCAGCGGGTTTTTCTGCATTCGTTAAGTCCGCCTCAGCTTTGTTTAACATCTCTTTCGTTTCAAAGCGAATCGATCCTTTTTTATTTTGCACGTTTGCCAACATGGAAGCTGAAGCAAGGCTAGACTCTACCTTTATATCTCTGACAAGAGTAGAACAATCTCTCTCGTCTTCAGCTTTTACAAGCATTGAAATAGATGATAAAACGATTAAACAAATAGCTAATGTAATTCTCATATCATCCTCCTACATCTTTTTCCAATTAATGATTGCTGTATTTACAGAGAAAATGGTCTGATCAGCCAGAAAACTATTCCTTTTAATGTATCGGATTCGAAGGTAATTTTAACAAAAACCGATGTTCATTTTTTGGTACTTTTAACTCTGGATTATCTTTCAGACTCTTTAATAAATTCGCTTAACCTCTACCATATCACCGACCCCTTCCACCTCAAGAAGAAACTTGTCACCATCCTGCCAAACTGTCACTTTAGGACGATAATTATATACATACTTGTATTTGTCCTTGATCTGTTGCCACTTCTCTCCATTTTCTAATGTAAATATTTTTTTAATCTCAAATCCCTCAAATACGTCCTCCATATGACTTTCCGTCACTTTTTGCATAATATTTCCACTACCTATTCTGAACGGCTATGGCTACATTCAGTGAATTAAACTAAACAAAGAGTACAAAGATTTTAGCATAAAAAAAAGTTAATAAAAGAAGGAGCAACAACTTCAAAACAATACGCAGATCTTGAGATTATGATTAAAGAGAACTCTTAGACTTTTACGTCTATATCTTAATATTCATTTTCCAGATCAAAAGCAACTGATATGTGAGAAACTAAAACTCCAAACGTTGATTACCCATCTACGTGCGCCTCAAAAGTCCTATTCTAATTAATCACACAGGAACAATTTTATTGTAACACTGGAACAGCACCCAGCACCTCTATTCCCTTTGGATACATAAACATTGAGGCCATACCCAGAGTGCTTCCGTTTCTTAAGTATGTATCTTTGCTATGAGGCGGCAACGTTACCGGTAACACACCCGTCTCCTGAGCAATTTGAGTTCCCGCTCTGGGAGCCGATGTCTGATAGTAGCGCACCCTTACCTTCACGTCCTTATAGGCTATATCGCTCGTGTTCTCAATTGTAACATGATGTATGATTGCCACAGCACTCCAGGTTGAATAAATGGTCCAGTCGGTGATATTAATATACCACTCCGGATGCTCAATCATCGGTTTACTGTAATCAGACGATTTAGCGCTCGGATTGAGAAGCATAAAGGCAATCAAAGTAATAATAGTTGCTATCTTGGAAATTTGCATTATGATTCTCCGCCTTATCCGCGTGGTGATGGACTTACAAGCAAAAGTACAGTCACATTATAGACCATTTAATTATCAATCTCCAGCATCTTCGGTTTGTTCAGTTCAAATTTAAACTCAAATTTCATTGCATTACTAAAGGACCGTCGGACTCGCACTCGTCAAAAAAGACACTTCAGGTCTTACCACCAACCCCAGGGGCCACCTAACCAATCCCAGGAGTTCATTTCCATTGCTGCTTCTTCGTTTATAAATGCAGCTTGCTGCTCCGCAGCCTCCTGGGCTAACTTTTCATAACGGTCGTAAGCTGCCTGATCGCCAGTATAAACACACTTACAGTTGTAAGGATCCGCATAGAAGTATAGTGGATTACCATCCTTGACACGGTACTGAAGATTAAGAGGTGGTAACGAATTCAACATCTCTTCCTTTTCAGGGGTGTCCGCCGGAAGCATCTTGAAGCCGGCAGCAGCTAACAGGCTATCCACTTGTTGTGCCTCGCTCGTGCGTATTCCAGCACAACTCAAATGCATTAATATCATCATGCCAATTATTGTAAGGAGGGTTATTTTCATCATTACTTAAACCCTAGCTACTGAAAACGTTGCTCGCGCAGTACATCCGTGCCCAGGACTGGTCATTTGATCATTTGACAATTTGATCATCCGATATTGGGGGATGCGGGGTGTGATTAGAGCCCAACCGTTATATTGGCACCACCCGAGCCCAAATTGTTAGATATTACAAGTCGAATAACAAGGCTAAGTAGTAATAAAGAGATGCGCAAATAGAAATCTTTTTTTCGACATTTACGTTAACAAATCATTTGAAGCAAGGAATTCAATAAACAGATAACACCTGCGCTGACAAGCTCGAGCTCCATATCAATAGATGCCAAAAGACTTACAGATTATCCAAGCGTAATATTTATCGCAACTTATCATTAAGACTTGAATTGAGAAGACACCATATCGAGATGGTCTAAATCTTTCTTGCTGAGAGTGAACCTCATGGAATCAGTATTATTTTTTGCCTGTTCAACAGAAGTTGCGCCGGGTATGGCAACCACACTACTCCCGTTGAAATTTATTAACCAGTTGAGTGCGATCTGAGGCGCAGAGACTCCGTATTTAACCGATAAATCTCTCAGTGCATCAATTACAGGACGGCTTTTTTCGAGACCTTCGCGCTTGAAGGGGCTGGTATACTTTCTAAATCCTTCCCGTATTCGGATTAAATCAGGATTATCATGAAACTTTCCAGTTAACAATCCTCTGGCTAAAGGCGAATGAGCAATAATTGTAATGTCAAGATCTTTAGCTGCATGTAAGATACCATTGCTCTCAATCTTCCTGTTAAGTAGGCTGTAGCTCACTTGGTTTGAAACAAGACCTTGTCCATACTTTGACAGTTCACTGTGAGCCCTTACCATTTGCTTTGCCGAAAAATTGCTAACCCCTACATAACGGATTTTCCCCTCCTTTACCAGTTCCGCCATCGCTTTAATTTCGGATTGAATCGAAGAAAATGAAAAGGGGTTATGAATTTGATATAGATCAATACAGTTGGTTTTCAGCGCTTCTAATCTTTTTCCAATTGTTCTGGTGATTGACGGGGCCGTTCTGAACACAGGCCACCACTTCGTAGCAACAATTATTTCATTATATGATTTACCACACTTTTTTAAAGCGTTGGAAAGTGCTTTCTCGGACTCCCCCCAACCGTATACCTCAGCGGTGTCAAACCAATTTATACCCCCCTTTAAGCTTTCTTCAACAATTCTCGCTATTCCATTATCATCTAACATTCCCCAATACTTCCCTGATAGACCCCTCCTCTTACTAAACTGCCAACACCCAAGCCCAATGGGGGAGACCATCAGTCCAGAATATCCAAGTTTTCTTAAAGCCACTTCAGTTTCCAAGTAACTAACAATCTACAATCTTAAAAGGTATTAACAAATCTTAATCCCAAATTACAATCGGTCTTGATTAGTTAGTCTTTCGACTAATTAGCATTCGGTGTTCCAATTTCCCCTTCTCGTCTTCCTTTTCAAAGTGCTTTTTAGCACACCCAAGAAGGACTCCCGGTCGATCTCTCCTGCTCCAAGACTTTTCATGTGATTTGTCGCAATTTGAGAATCAATGAAATCAAATCCCCACAATTTCAATTTTTCCACTAGGTGATATAAAGCAACCTTCGAAGCATTGCTCATCAAGTGAAACATAGACTCCCCGAAAAAGGCACCACCCAAAGAAACTCCATATAATCCCCCAACAAGCTTGTCTTGGTAAAACGTCTCTACTGAATGAGCAAAGCCCTCATTGTGCATTAGTATATATGCATCAATCATATCATTCGTAATCCATGTTGCATCCTGATTTTTCCGGCTAACAGTGGCACATTTAATTATTGCCTCTTCAAAGCAGGTATCGAATCTCACTTCAAAAACTCCTGAATTTATAACCCTTCTCAAGCTTCTGGAAACTCTTAATTGATCGGGGAACATTATTAAACGCGGATCAGGTGAAAACCACAAAATCGGATATCCCTCAGAATACCATGGGAAAATGCCATTTTGATAAGCTAATATCAAACGCTCAATTCTCAAGTCACCCCCAACTGCGACCAAACCATCAGACTCAGCACATCTAGGGTCCGGGAATACTAATGAATTATTAAGAAAAAAAACAGTCATTAATATGTTGATAACGTAGGGTCAGTACATGTATTGACCCTACCATTTGATTGCGGATTAGAATCAATATTGGCATTGTCAAAGCCTTTATCGATCCGTATGACCTAGGTCTTTTCCTGGAGCAACATGATCCCTCACCAACTGTTTTAACTCCTTTATATCTGGAAATCGCCCCCGCTCTTTGCGAGACCAGATCGTTGTCTGATTTACTCTAACTTCAAATATTCCCCCGGTTCCCGGTATTAGAGAAACACCTCTCAGATCCATCTCGAAAGTCGACAGAAGCTCTTGTGCCATCCATGTCGCTCTTAACAACCATCGACACTGGGTGCAATATTCGATCTCGACCAATTTTGGACTTTTCATTGCCAAGCGACTCCAAATTCCTAAGTGTCAAATTTTCCTTAAAAATCAAACATTATTACACTCGGTTAGAATTTAACGTATCTGAAGTTAATTCATTTTATATTACCTTGAATTTCAAAATGCAAACGGCCCTAGTAAAGATGAATAATGCATAATGCGTAATTAATCAATCATAGAAATATAATAATTTCTTCACAAAGAATCAAAGAAGATTAGTATATAGCAAGAAATTTCTTTCAGTCTCTGCTGAGACCCGTTAAAAACTCAAAAAATAAATATTAAAAAACCTAGGCGATAGGAGGAGAAAATGAGAAATTTAATTTTGCTGGCAAGCATATTTGCGGAAGAGAAAAAGTAACATTTACTTACGCCTCCTGGAGGTTACTACCTCCAGGAGGGCTATGTCGGTAATTTTATAACAAACAGTTGTCTTGCTTAACTAGAACTCACTTTAACCTTATCAGTTCAAATGCCTTTTTTGCTTCGGATATAAATCCCTTTACGAGTTCCCCAGATTTACGTCCGTCTTTTAGTTCTACACCCGTATGGACATCAACTCCCGACGGTCTGACCCCCATAATAGCACTGTGAACATTATCTGGGTTTAGCCCTCCTGCTAAAATTACGGGCCTTGGTGATATCTCAACAAGTTTTCGGCTGATATCCCAATTATGTGTCTTACCGGTTGCTCCATACGCACCAGTACTCGGATCATATGTGTCAGTAATAAAAGCGTCAATATGAGGACTAAAACTTTTCAATTTTGTTTCTAATTCCAGCATATTATCAGCTCGTACAACCAAGCTTTTTATAATTAAAAGATTTGATGCGATTCTCCTTAATTTTGAAAGCTGAGACTCATCGATCTCACCATGGACTTGAACAATATTAGTTCCAAGAAACCTGCAGAGCTCTGAAATATCTATAGCATCTCTCAGATATGTGATTAATACTCCATTTACTGCAGTGGGTAAATTTCGGATAATATTTGCTGTCATATACTCGGAAAGATCTTCTTCATTGGATGAAAGCTTGAGTGGAAATCCTATAAACTTTACACCACAATAGATAAGCATCCTTGCTTCTTCTTCATCAATGACACCGGCAATCTGGATATAGTCCTTAAACATCTCCATATCAAAATCATATTGGCTGCAAACATATAACAGGTAGATCTGCCGCTAAATTTTCAAAACTTGTCTTCGTAATTCCCAAATCCACCCCGAGAATTCTCTTTGAAAGAATTCGAAAGGCCTTAGGGTGTTGATAAGCGTATTTTGAAATCACACTCTCAGCATGCTCAGACGTCATTTGAAACGCTATTGCTTCAAACCTCTTACCGCCGACATTGACGACAACTTCAGGGTTTTTCTGAATATTCATAAACCAGTCAGATTTATCTCCCCAACCCGATAAAATATAATATTCACCAGAAGTTTTGTTATGGTAAAGTACCTCCAATACCACTTGGCGCTTGAGTCCGCTCTTACGCCCTATGTTTGTCAACATTAAGAATCGACCGCCAAATAGCCAACCCAATCCGATTTTGTAAAGTAGTATTGGAAAACGAAAGATAAGACGTAATAGACGGCTCGGTCTTTTCCCAATTTTCTCACCCAGATTAGACATGATTTTCAGACACCTAAAATTTTTCCACCCATGGACGCAACTCAACATTGAACGACCAACTGGTTCGATGCCGCGTATGGACCTGATAGTATGTTTCAGCGATGGCATCGGGATCCAATTTGCTATCTTTCGAGTCACGCCCTATAACACCATCGATAACGAAATGGGCAACATGAATGCCCCTAGGCTGTAGCTCTCGAGCCATACTTTCAGCTAGACCTAACAAACCAAATTTTCCAACGGCAAACGCTGCTGAACTTGGGAAGCCTTTAATACTCGCAGTAGCACCGGTGAAGAAGATGCTGCCTTTTCCTCTGGGAATCATGTATTTCGCGGCCTCCCAACCCACAAGAAATCCTCCATAACATGAAAGCTTCCAGGCATTTATAAACTCTTCAGAAGAGATTTCAAGGACTGGCTTTCTAATCCTTAGGCTAGCATTGTATACGGCGATACTGATAGGCCCGAGTTCTTTTTCTGTCCTTGCAAATAACTTTTTAACACTCGATTCCGTAGTCGCATGCGCTCTAATTGCAATCGCATTTGTACCAAGAGATTCAATCTCACTAACAAGAGGTAACAGCTTTTCACGGTTTCGAGCAACCAGCGATACTGAGAATCCTGACTCTGCAAAGCGTTTTGCTAAAGACGTCCCAAGCCCGGAACCTACACCAACTATGACCACACTTTCATTGTGCATGCTTTGAATCCGTATTTATAAATTAAAGCCACTTGAACCTAAAAGCGATCCAAAAACCTTAACAATACCCATGCAACCTAGAGAAGCCACTTAATGGTGTGACCTTTGTGCATCCATTTCACCATGCTAATATGTCACACCATTCATAAACTTTCAAGCTAACCATTGGAACTGGTTAATACATAGGATTTATTTAACTAGCGAATTCTCTGTAACCCGCTTCAAGGTTTCCGCTGTCATTTGCTGCGAGCCACGCCACGCAATCTCCTAAATAACATGTAAAATTGAGATTATCAATCCGCCAGCAAGACTGGCGGGCTACCCCATGAGCTTTTAGACAACTTCTCCCTTCGGGTAGGTCACGAGTCTTGCTCGTGACAGAAACTAGTGCGCCGGTCACTATTTAACTGGACGCGGAACACAAAACTTGTTAGTATTAAGCCTGAAGATCGTTTGGAGGATAAACCTATGATAATTCAATTTCTCAAACTACCATTTATGTCAGCCTTATTTTTGGTCTTATTGTCCTTCGGATTAAACATTACAACCTTAGATACCTTAGCTTGCGGTAAGATAGAACCATGCAAAAACCTTGTCGCACAAATCGATCCAGTGGAATCACAACCGATTGAGCCAGAAACCGAATCACTGGATTCCGTCTCTGAAACAGCGGAAGAAGCCTCAGAGCCAATTGGAGAAGAAATAGAGCCTACGGAACCCCTCGACTCTGTTTCCGAAACGGCAGGAGAAGCAACTGAGTCAGTTAATTCATTGACGGAACCTACCGAATCGCTCGGATCAGTCTCAGAAACCGATGACGAGGCTTCAGAACCAATAGGGGCAATATCAGAAACAGCGGATGAGGCTTCTGAAAACTTACCGTTTGCCCCTGAAGGAGAAGAAACAACCGAACAATTGGGAGCACCTCAGGAACTCCCTCTTGGAGATAGGGAAGCGGAGGGAAGAGTTATAGGAGAATAATATTATTCGATTGCTTGTTTGATCCGTGATCTAAAATTATCAGAGATGTAATTACCTGGAAGGAAGTCTGTGCCTCCTCTCCTTTATCCCAAAATGTTTAATGAATTCGCCGAAGACAATGTCGCTCAGCTTCTCAAGGCGGTCTATGTACAAGATAGTTTCTTTCCTAATATCTTGAGGATCGATCCGCCCTTTTGTTTTCTGAATTTCCTCCTTATGATCAGGAACCCGTAACCAACGTTCTATCATTTTTCGGTCGACTTCGAGATGAAATTGAAATCCATATACGTTTCCGTTATATCTAAATGCCTGATTTTCACAGCAAGCTGAGCTTGCAAGATGAACGGCCCCATTCGGAATGTTAAATGTATCACCATGCCATTGAAATATTCTTTCAGTTTCCCTAAAGTGATTGATCAAAGGATCCTTTCTCCCATCATCCGTTGGCGAAACATCGTACCAACCAATTTCTACTTCTCTGTTCTTCCTAACCTCAGAGCCAAGCGCCTTGGCTATTAACTGCGCTCCAAGACAAATACCCAGTACAGGAAGTCCCCTTTTAATGGCGTCTTGTATTAAATTTATCTCAGTAACTAAATGCTTGTACTGGTCAACCTGATCGACATTCATCGGGCCACCAAGAATAATAACGCCGCGATAACCCTCGAGGCTTGGCTGTAAATTGGGAAACCTTCCGAAATTTACATACTTTATTCGGATTCCGGAACCTCTTAAAAGTGGATCAAGTGTTCCTAGAACCTCATAAGCTACATGTTGAAAAACCAGAATCTTACTCATATTTCAAAAGTCACTTTGAAAACCCTGTTAATGATTGAAGCATATATTGCCGGATTTTGATCAACGCATGGAAATAATATTATCTTATTCCATGTGAGTCAACATAAAGCGACGGAATGCGTGAATTCAACCGGCATTCCAAAAATTGCGTTAAGAAAATCAGAAACGAAGAGGTTGAAAAAAATTTGCGGGTTGGGGTTGAATTAAATTTTTTAGTCGTTATGTCATCCCCGAAATCAGTAGTCGGGGATCCAATCGCAAAAGCATGGATTCCCGCTAACAAATGACACCAGCGGGGACATCCTAGTCTGAGCCTGTCTTGAGCTTGTCGAAAGGCGCCGTCGAAGGGCCTGTCTTGAGCCCTGAGCCTTGTCGAAGGGTCGAAGGATCGAAGGGTTGCTTCTTTGTACCTGTGCTGAACCATGTCCTGACGATAGGTCAGGATCTATTCAGTATCAAGACAAAGAAAGAAAAAAATAAATGAAAGGGTGTCTCCGAATAACCCTGCAGCGCGCCGCAGGGAAACCGGGGGTATTTTCGTGTTTTACCAAACCAATGAAACGCCCTCCACCCCGAACGTGCATGTATACATGGACCGATGTGCGAATCAGTCCCTACAAACATAGGGACAACAGCAGAAACCCTGTAGCATGGTAATATCTTAGCAAATAATTGGGTCTGTTATTGTTTCTTGATTTCTTCTACGGTTAAAGATGTTTCGGTTTCTTTGAGTCTAAGTTTTACCATATCTCCCTCTTCTAAGCCCTGAAGCTGATCGGGATTTTCAACATCATAACTCATTATCATGGCCCTCATTACACCAGGAATCTCATCTTCATCAACTACAACGCGATTTTTGGATTTTGAAAGCAGTACCCCTGATGCATCATGAAACTTGGGCCATTCTTCTGCTTCATGAAGATGATCTTTCCCCCAGGAATCAGCAAGCTCCTGTTTTACTCCAAGAATATCTTTGGACAAGACTTCTTGTCCCCTTTTCAGAGCATCAATCTTTTGAGATTGTTGAAAAACGAAAATCCCTAGAGCTACAACAGCTACTGCAATTAGTGTAGAAGACACAACAAAAGTTTTCATAAAAAATCTATTTACAAGAATTCAGTCATATGGAAACTAGTTAGAACCCAATATTATAACCCAGGGATGAATAATGCATATGCTATAAACAATCACCCCTTGCCTAAATTAAATCCAACCTAGAAATAAAATCTTCTTATTGCTCGGTAACTTCGGTCACGATAAGGGCTTTCATGCCAGATTTCTCATAAAGCTTACCCTTTACTGTAATTACATCCTCTGCATTACCTATTATCAGTTTATTTGGGTCAGTACCAGGCGCACCCTCTATAACCTGATAAAGCACATCATTTTTTTCATCCAAAATTCCTAATGCCTGACCAGCCTTTGCACACATCTCCGCACATCCCTTATGGTCCGGCCCCTTCAATCCCATATGCGTATAACAGGCAGGGTCAACCACACGACCGGTTATCGTCACATCTTTGCCCATGTCCTTTTCCTCCATCATTTCCTCGCCTGCAAAGGATAAAGGCATAGAAAACACAAATGCTACAGCAACCAAGCTGACAAAATAAACGATAAATCTACTCATGCTAAAAACCTCCTGAAATAAATTTTGCTAAAATCTCCTCGAAAAAACAGAGACTTTGGATAAGATGCAACAAAAATCAAAAGGTTTCATTTTTGAAAGACTACACTTCAACCTTTTATCAACTGGAATGTTGAGTGTTTATTATATTGAGAACATTAAGTAAGTTATAAATCAAAATACCGCTTTTTAACCAGCCAGAATATTATACAACCCCCTTACCCAGATAAGCCCTGAGCTTAGGCGAAATCCTTCTCTGAACAAGAGTCTTTTGAATATACCATTTTCCCTTGTTCTCGAATTCGGTCAAAAACCTTAATTCCTTCCCTTCTTTAACCGCCACCGGCTCCCCGTCTTTATACAGAATGCGGTTATTAAAGAGTGAAGACACACGCTTGCCCGGTGTTATGATCCCCATTAGGTTCAATGGATCGGCTCCACTGATTGAAATAAGCTCCCCAGTTTTGGGCTGTCTTCTTACAGCACGAAGCTTTCCAACCGCCTCGGCCAAAGCAAATTGCTCCCCCCAAACTCCCTCAACAAATCTACCTCCTCTTATCTCACCCCTTGCTTCAAGAGTCCTATATACCCTCACCAATTCTCTCCACGGTGGTGTAAAGCTTTCATTTTCAAGGAGTTTACGAAAAACTACACCGTATCTTTTAAGAAGTACCCTGGCTATCGTAATTAACAATTCTTTTTCACCACTCTTGTCATTTTCGGATTTCGAATCTTTATTTAGCAATGACCATCTGCCTGCCTGCTCCATATTAAATCCAACATTCCTTTTCCGCCTTCTACCTTCAAGAGTACGATATTTTGAATCAACCAAAAGCGCCCTTAAGCCTGTATAACTATCCGAAGTTAAGAGTCCACGGGCGACAAGCTCTGCCAACGCCTTTTCTACCTGTGCTCTTAACAGTCCCGTTTTATATACTATCTCATCAAAAAATGAGGCACCTTGATTTTTCAAAAGCTCGAAAACATCCATTGCCTCATGGGATAGATTTTCCACGACACCACTGGAAGAAAAATTTAATATCTTCCACGTTTCCAAATTCAATCTGCTTACTAGGGTAATCGGTGTGGTCTTAATCGGACTTGGGCTTTTCTTCCCGTTACTCTCAACATTCTTTTGTCTGAATCTCCCCCATACCGTATAGCCAGAAAGACATAGCATATCCAGCCAAAGATGATCATAATCCTTCATACGCGAGGGTAATAACTCACCTTCCCAAGAGGCGGCGGGAGCCTCATATCCTTCGAGCAGATTGAGAACCTCCTTCAAAGCCTCTTGCCCTTCTGGCTTATCATCCGATTCCAGCGTGTGCCACGAAAACAAGAATCGCATAAAGTCTACAGCCGGTACAGGTTCTATCTCCTTCCTTAAGCTTTTCAATGTGTACTTATGAATTCGGGCCAAAAGCCTTCTCTCGCACCATTCGAGATCATCGATGCCAGGTGTAAAATGTCCTCTGAATACAAAACCCTCATTCTCTAAGGTAAATAAAGCATGTTCTATTTCCGCTACAGGTATCCCCATTGAAAGGGAAAGGTCACTCGATCGGACTGGCCCAAGCGTTTCCAGTCTCCCTCTTACAATTTCAACGAGAGACCTTTCCTTTGAATCTATGTTTTCCAATAATTTTTCAGGTATTCGTAACACAGGGTTTATATCTGAATTCGGAAAGATCAACTTAATTTGTGGAATCCGCTCTATAGCTATCCAGAACACATTACCAATTTCAGTCTTTGCTATTGAAGCTCGATTTTCATTCTGCAATTCAACGAAATATTCTTCCCACCCCTTGTTACCATCCCCTTTAATTCCTTCTTCCACAGTTAAGAAGCCCGACAAGACTAAAGCGTCGTGTAGCTCATCGGCATTTCCCACTTGTGGCCATGCCTCGTTTTTCACAGCATTTATTGCGTCGTTACTTAATTTGCCAAAATCAGCAGCTTCAACTGGGTCAAGCCATCGTCGATTTTGCACAGCATTTGACCTACGTTCCTCAAGCGGCGCATCGTCCAAAAATGAGTATGGACGGGCGCTTAATATTTGGCCTGCAAGCGGTGAAGGCCCCCTTAGATCCATTGCTACAAGCTTTCTTTCGCCGTTATGTATGGAAGCAAGTAAGTTCTCAATTTCATCAATATCCATCGCCTCATAAAGACAGTCGTGAATAGTCTGATTTACCAATGGATGATCCGGAATCTCCCTTTCCCCTGTAATATTCTCTTGACATGCTAATTGATCGGGAAAGACCAGAGCAAGAAGGTCCTCCGATTGAATCCGCTGGATTGCGGGAGGTACTTTCTTTCCGGCTCTGCGCCTCAACACGGCAAGCGCCCGAGATGCATTCCAGCGCCATCGCACTCCAAACATAGGAGAATCAAGTAGTGCCTGGGTTAAAACATGTCGAACAGTCTTAGGGCTGAGATAATAAAAGACCTCATCCAGAGGGAAACTATGAGTGGCTCCCAGGGATAGAATCATTGAATCTTCTGTAGCAGCCGCCTGAAGCTCAAAATTGAATTTTCTGCAAAATCGTTTTCTAAGGGCCAGTCCCCATGCACGGTTGAGTCTGTTACCGAATGGAGAATGAATGACGAGATGCATCGCTCCGGCCTCATCAAAAAAACGCTCCATGACTAGTGTTTCTTGTGACGGCATTACTCCGAAAGTAGCCTTGACAGCGGCAAGATAGGTCACCAATTGATCGGCTGCTTCTTGACTCAAGCCGACTTGACGCTCTAACCATTCCAAAGATTCTTTTTTCCATTCATCATTTAACAGCAGCTCCGCATTATCATCGGCATTTTTTAATTTATCGAGATCTCCAACGCGACCTGAGATTTCCTCCCTTAATCTGGAAACCGCAAACGAGACTTCAGCAGTCCTCGCAGGTGCTTCCCCAAACCAGAACGGAATCGTCGGTGGCTGACCTTCTGCATCTTCAACACGCACTTTACCTCCTTGGACGCCTAAGATTCTCCACGAGTTATTGCCCAAGAGGAATATATCTCCTGCCACGCTTTCAATCGCGAAGTCTTCATTAACAGTTCCGATAAATGTATTCGTCGGTTCGAGAATCACATCGTAATCAAAATTATCCGGAATGGCCCCACCTGAAACAAGTGCCGTAAGACGTGCGCCCCTTCGACCCCTCAGTCTACCATTTACAATATCATGATGAATATAAGCTCCTCTCCTGCCTTTCTGTGTCGCATACCCTTTGGAAAGCATATCAATCACATCGTCAAACTCTTTACGTGAAAGATTCCTATATGGATAAGCGCCACAAACCAGATTATACATCTCCGGTTCTCCGCACTCCGTTGACGAGACCTCTGCGACGATCTGCTGGGCAAGAATATCAAGAGGCTTTTCAGGCATGATCGTACTATCCAGTTCCCCACGTCCTACCGCATCTAGCAGGGCCGCACACTCGACGAGTTCATCCAGCGATAGGGGAAATAGCCTCCCCTTTGGAGTTCCTTTTATGGTATGACCAGATCGCCCCACTCGCTGTAATAGTATGGCTATAGATCTGGGTGAGCCAATCTGGCATACGAGATCTATCGAGCCAATATCTATTCCAAGCTCTAGTGATGAAGTTGCAACCAATGCTCTGAGCGAGCCTGATTTCAACCGCTGTTCCGCATGTAAACGGATCTCTTTTGATATGCTTCCGTGATGTGCGGCGACAACTTCAGTACCAAGCCTTTCCGTTAAATTGTGTGTCATTCTTTCGGCTAAGCGTCTTGTATTTACGAAGATCAGAGTTGTCTTGTGCTCATTGATTAGTTCGTCCAACCTTTCATAAATTTCAGCCCATACCTCATTTGACATGACGGCCGTAAGTGGTGAACGAGGAACTTCAATACCCAAATCTACATTTCTCTTATGACCTACATCAATAATTTTGCATTTCAATTGATTGGTTTCATCTGTAACCCTGTTACCTGTTAAAAACCGCGCTACCTTTTCAATTGGCTTTTGGGTTGCCGAGAGTCCTATCCTAACCAAATCCTTCTTAGTTAGAGCACCTAATCTTTCAAGCGATAGTGACAGGTGTGACCCACGCTTATTCCCAACCAAGGCATGAATCTCGTCAACAATAGCTGTGTGAACATTTGAAAGCATTTTTCTTCCGTTTTCACTTGTAAGAAGGAGGTAAAGTGACTCTGGTGTGGTGACAAGGATATGTGGCGGACTTTTGATCATTGCCGCTCTTTTAGAAGTGGAAGTATCACCGGTTCGAACCGAAACCCTTATATTCACCTCAGGTAATCCTGATTTTTTCAGCTCCTCACCAATCCCTTTGAGTGGCATTTGAAGGTTACGTTCAATATCATTACTGAGTGCTTTTAGTGGCGAGACATAGACAACCTGCGTTTTTTCCTCCAGTCGCCCTTCGAGACCTTGTTTAATCAAATCATCGATAGTAGCTAAAAACGCGGTAAGGGTTTTACCCGATCCGGTAGGAGCAGAAATTAGCAGATTTTGGCGGCTTTGAATTTCAGGCCACGCCCTAACCTGAATCTCAGTAGGCTCCTCAAATGTATTTTGAAACCAATTTGCAACAGAGGGATGGAATCTTTCTAAATCCATAATCTTTCAAATTGTATAATAGATATTTGAATCTTTTCCAATATTATAAATGAATATTTCTTTTTCCCTTATTATTCTCATAACAATGCCCAAATTTGGTCCAAGCTACCAATAATTCGCTGGTTAAACTGAAGAACGGGACAAACATGCGGGTTGCACATTGTACTAATATTATAAAAAATCCCTTCGCCCTGAGCACAGTCGAAGGGCATAAAATTGGGATGCCCGAATAATTTGCTCACGCCTATAAGGGGATCCAGGTTAGAGTAAACGTTAAGAAAAAAAGCTAATTCGCCCCTTGCCGTTAAAGCAGGCCAAATAATTTTCTGAAATTCTTCAAATAATACAAATATCTAATTCCCCAGGGCTTTCTTCGCTTCCTCAAGATGAGAAACTAATTCATCTATACTAGAGTGAAGTGTATGTAAATCTGATACCGCAGTCGAAGATACTGCAATCTTATCTGCCTCTTGAACATGTTTCAGCGCTTTGCTTCCCTCCGGCCCAGCCGCTTTCAAATCCGGGATAATCCCATTTCCCTGACCGTCACAGGGATTCATGGCCGATGAATCAAAATCCTTTCCTTCAGGTCCCTCAATGCAATTTATAACATGCTTAAGATGAGCCTTTACATTGTCAACTGATGAAGCATCGGATGACGCCTTTCCATGGTATATGGCAGTATCAATCTCCTTCTTAGCTTGCTCCATAGGTGTTGCAGCCATCGTATCCGTTGATGCAAGCACCAAAAGCGAACAAATAATAGGAAAAATCAGTTTAAATCTAGTCATACTAACTTACCTCCGTTAGCTTAGGATTATGGATATTAATTAGCTTACATGATTATAATTAAAAGAGGAGACATAATTTTTTTGATCGCAAATATAGGAATGGATGAAGAATCGACGACCCCGTAGTAAAATTGCTGCACCATCTTTATCTTAAAGATATCGGTTACATAGTTAAATTGCATGACACGGGGCATAATTTTTAACCCTTCAATATCCTACTACCGATTTCAACATAGATCACTATTTAGTCATATTAAGAATAACTATCACTCTCGATTAGAAAAATCTTATTCTACATCATGTTAAAAAGAATGCCCAGAGAATCGGTGGGGAAAATCCTCTGGGCCAGTGGCAAAAGCGGAGGAAGGCAAGTGATCTTAACTATTAGAAACTATAGTATCACCCAAAAATTAATTGAATGTTAGGTAATTGTTAAGTTTGGTTACTTGACTAATCCGTCCTTGTAATTCAAGACAAACAGCATCGAGGGGAATCTGGACAATTAAATCCCCATAATTTCGTCTACTAATAATAGATTACCGTACGCATATGCTATTAAGTTGTCTTGCGGTTTGTTAATATTAAGTAATTTATGGTAGATACGTAATATTTATTGTGTGCATGTGCGAAACAATTTGTTGACTTATTGTCCAGGATGCTTATATTTACGGTTAGTAATGATGTAAATCAATACGGAAAAATTAGAGGTGAAGGGTTCGCTAGACGAAATTAAATCATTAGGAAGCGGCTCGAAAAAAGATAGTTATGAATATGAATAAAATTCAAGATATATACAAAGATAATTTAAAATTTATGAGATTAGTCCTAAACTCCACCTATGATGTGATTGGGAAAGGGCAAGATCTCTGGATTAACTTATTAAAACCGATAAAACGCTCCACAAAGGTTGCGCGAAGGGACATTAAACAAGAACAAATCGAAGGTATTCAATCAAAAGGGGACCGATTTCTTTCTGAATTATATGCTTTGAGTCAAGCTAATCAGAATCAGGGATTCAATATGTATGAAATAGGGGAAGGCATTGGTTTTGACGAATTTGAAACTGAAGAAATAGTAAATAATCTTTCAAGAGCAGAGATGATAAAACGAGATAAATCCTCAGAAGATGTCGTTATAACACCCTATGGAATCATGATAAATAATAGAGATATAACCGTCGGATACGCCCCCGTACATTAATACCCAAAAATACCCGAAGCTAAAATTCAAAATGAATTAAAAACCAATTCCTTTACCTCATCTGTCTCAATCGAAAGATCTATACCTATATTTTCATCCAATCTCCTTATCCATGATACGATCTTACGATATACATCCACCCTTTGAAACTTCAGGTATCTATACTTGCCATCAATAGTCGGGAATATCTCCGCATTAACTGTAGGGCTATCTGGAAAACGCCTTCTTATGACATCAATTAGCAACTTATGGAGTTTAATACTTCCAAGCGAAACGTAATCAATTCCTTTAGGATCAAGTTTAATTAATATCTCTTCGACCATCCCGCGGTAATCTTCTTCCCATCCTTCATATATTATTATAGGGTCTAATCTTACACCGACGTCATAACCCGCATCCTGACACCTTCTTGCCGCATCCAGCCTTTCCCTGAATGAAGGTGTTTTATGCTCTATGGCATTCACAACCCTCGCGGGACTCAGTGTCCAAGAAGGGATCATATTTTTTGGATGATCTTTCAATAATAGAAGGTTCTGGACATTTGTACTCTTGGTTCTAAATTCTATCACTCCATTCGTGTATTTTGAAAAAAGGTCTGAAATTTTCGTGGAAAAATCTGTTAGTGGATCAAAAGCAAGCGCATCACAGACTTCCCCGACGTGGAAATACGGTCGAGGATGGCTTTTTAAGACTTCCTCCATCTTTAAGAGAACGTCATCCCTATTTACAAAAATTACCGGCACTTTGGTTTGGAAATAATATTGTAGGTAACAATATTCACAATCATATTTACAATCTATCTCATGGAAAAGGTAGTACTGGCCACTCTCCATTCTTCCTATGTTCTTAAGGAGATCTCCCTTCTTCTCAGCTAAAGCCAATGAATTTTTATCCTCACAAGCCCGTAAAGGAAAAGGCTTCTCCTCTCCAATACATTTGTAATTATCCACAAGCTCCACGGGCACAGAGGGCAGCCTGGAGATTATCTTTTTTGTAAGAGGATAATCTTTTATGTGCCTCTCAATATATAATTTATTGGGTGTTTCCATTTTTTGCTAAAAAATTTTTGAACTGAATACAACTCTAAATCTTCATAAGAATAACCATCAAATTGAAAGCTTAAGCCATCCGCCAATTAAAGATTTTAATCGAAGATATAAACCCAGGACAGACACTAGGATACCTAATAAACTTAAATCCAAGTAAATTTCCTATCTCCAAAGCAATTCATTGCAATTAGGACCTTCATTTTCTCTGGTTCAGCATATCACTAAAATTAAAAACCAATTGACGGGACACTATTGTGTATTTAAAATTGATTGATCCTAAATTGGTATCTCCAGATAAGATTATGACAAATCCATATTCAAAATCACATCAGATAATAGTCATAGGAGCAGGACACGCAGGTTGTGAAGCCGCTCTCGCTTCCGCCAGAATGGGGTGTAAGACACTTGTACTCACAGCGAATATTGACACAATAGGCCTCATGTCGTGTAACCCTTCTATTGGAGGTGTTGGAAAAGGACATCTTGTAAAGGAGATTGACGCCCTTGGAGGCGAAATGGGAAAGGCGGCCGACGCAACCGCGATTCAATTCAGAAGACTAAATACAAAAAAGGGCCCGGCAGTCCAAGCAACTAGAACTCAAGCAGACAGGCAAGCTTATAAGACGTACATGAGGAATGCCCTAGAATCCGAAAAGAATATAGATATAAAGCAGAGAATGGTGGAAGGATTTCTTGCCAAGGGTGGAAAGGTCTTAGGTGTTAAAACGAATCTCGGTGAGAATTTCTTCGCGGATGCCGTGGTAGTCACTCCCGGAACATTTCCCAACGGACTGATTCACATAGGGCTTACCAAGATACCTGCAGGTCGTGCCGGTGAAGCTCCTGCGCTAGGGATAACCGAATCTTTTGAGAGCCTTGGATTCAAAATGGGCAGGTTAAAGACTGGGACACCCCCTAGATTCGACGGAAGGACCATCAATTGGGAAATTCTAGAGATTCAACCAGGAGATAATTGTCCGGTTCCTTTTTCATCCTCAAGCAATATTATCGAGAGGAAACAGCTTCCGTGCTACATAACCTACACCAACGAAAAAACACATGACGTGATTAGAAAAAACCTCCATAAATCACCTTTGTATTCAGGACAGATTAAGGGAGTCGGTCCTAGATACTGCCCCTCTATAGAGGATAAGGTCGTAAAGTTTGCCGACAAGGACAGACATCAAATATTCCTTGAACCAGAGGGAATAAATACCTATGAAATTTATCCAAACGGTATCTCGACCAGCCTACCGTTGGACGTTCAATACGAAATCGTCCGAACCATTAGAGGTCTCGAAGAAGTAGAAATAATGAGACCCGGTTACGCAGTAGAATATGATTTCTTAGACCCTACACAGCTAAATAATACTCTTGAATCAAAGCACATCTCAAATTTGTTTTTTGCAGGACAAGTAAACGGGACGACTGGTTATGAAGAGGCAGCTTCACAGGGTCTTATGGCTGGTGTAAACGCAGCCCTTCTTGTAAAAGGAGAAGAACCATTAATTATCGATCGATCGGAAGGTTACATCGGAATCTTACTAGACGACCTGGTTACAAAAGGTGTTGACGAGCCATACAGAATGTTTACTTCACGGGCTGAGTATCGTCTAATTCTGAGAGAAGATAACGCAGATTTAAGGCTCAGGGGAAAGGGTCATCGCATTGGTCTAGTTAGGAATGAAGCGTACAATAAATTCGTTGAGAAAAAAGAAAAGATCGAAAATGAACTAGGCAGGTTGGAAAAAACAAAGGTCTTTCCTAACAATCAGGTCAATGATCTGCTTACACAAATTGGATCTTCACCTTTGAAAAAGCCACACACGTTAAAAGAATTACTTAGACGACCGGAAATTACATACAGAGAACTCAGCTTCATAGATCCTCTCTCAAGTTACTTTATAGACAGTGATATAACAGCACAGATATGTATGGAGATTAAATACGAAGGCTACATAAAAAGGCAGTTCGAACAGGTGGAAAAATTCAAGAGGATCGAACATGTTCATATTCCAAAAGACTTTTCCTATGAAACCATCCCGGGGCTTTCAAATGAGATTGTTCAGAAACTCTCGAAAATCCGTCCATCATCTCTCGGGCAAGCAAGCAGGATTTCAGGTATAACACCTGCTGCTATTTCTGTCCTTATGGTTTATTTAAAGCAAAATGAGATTAAGAATTTAGAGGGTTATTCTCCAAGATTTTCTTGATCTTCGTCGTCTGAGGCAGACAATTCTTGTTCAAGCATTTCCATGATATCTTCATAGTCTCCACCCACATAAGTGGAGCTCTCCGGTTCTTCAAGCAGATCTACGAGGTCTTTTATCTTTCTTCCTCCTCTTTTAGACATGCATCTTATCCTCCTTCATGTAATTCTAACACAACCTATAAAATAATTACAAATATAACTTGATAATTCACCGCATCAAGCTGCATGGTATCTGCGTATTCAAAGAAACGCCAGTCGGTCATCTCAATTACACTCAACCCCGCTGTCATTGATGAGACCCTCGTTTCTGTCGCCAGCAAGCCTCCATGAGTCCGCTCGAAGGGACTCGTTGCCTACCAATGCGGATGGTGAAAAAATCTCTAGGGTAGCCCACCAGTCTTGCTGGTGGGAAAATCGAATGTCCGTTAATTGGAGATGTAGTTGCGGAGGACTTTAGTCGTCCATAAAATCAATGGAATGGAAACCTGATTTATGATAGACGCATCTTCAGCATTTTCAAATTTCGGGACAAGAATGTCCCGACTATCCATAATAAATATTGTCATTAATTACGAAAGGCGGGGTTTTCCAACCCCGCATTGAAAAAACATTTGGGATGTGGTGCAGAAACCTAACCTGTCCTGAGCGTTGTCGAAGGGAGGTTTCCCCTACATTTGGGGTAAAAGTAGAAGAGTCTACGAGGCCTTCTCTTGTCGAGCTTTTTTTACGTTTAACAATTCCAGCATCTTCCCCACATTAGTTGTTGGAAGTTGACATTCATAGTTTAGACACACGTAGGCAGTTGCTTTTCCATTGAGGCTCGTGTGATTTCTAGCATATTCTGCGAAACGGCTAATATCGGAAGCGTTCTTATCACTCGCGCGAAACAGCACAATCTTATTGGGTAAGAATTGCTTCCTTAGGGCCTCCAACATGACACCGGTGTCATGAGCTTTGGTATCACCTGCAATCACAACTTCGTATGAAGGGCCTATCCCGAAATCCAAAGCAACCAAGAGTTGAGTAAAAGCTGATGGATACTGTTCGATAACTTTTGAAAAAACTTCACCTATTTTTGCGGCCTTTTGCTCTAGGTCCGAATCGGCAGTTATCCTTCCTAGTCTGATGAGGTTAAGCATTGCGACAGAATTGCCCGAAGGTATTGCACCATCATTTATTTCCTTCTGACGAACAATAAGTTCTTCAACATCGCTTGAGGTAAAATAAAACCCTCCATTATCTTCATCCCAGAAATTTTCGATCAACTCACGATTCAGCTCTAAGGCTGTTTTAAGATAGTTAACATCAAAGGTAGCTTCGTATAGCTCAGTTAGCCCCCAAACTAAAAATGCATAATCGGTAACGTTTGCCCTTATTCCGGACTCTCCATCTCTGTACCGATGAAGTAATTCGCCACTCTTATCTCGCAGATTTTTAAGTATAAAATCTACCGCACGGCCAGCAGCTACCGAATACTCTGGCTCATTAAATGCCTGTGATCCTTTAGCGAGGGCGGCAATCATCAATCCATTCCAATCAGTTAGTACCTTATCGTCTTTATGAGGATGAACCCTTTTCTCTCTGACCTTAAACAGCTTCTCTCTTGCCACCTGAATTTTCTTATTTAGTTCCTCTCGAGAAATATTGAGAGACAGGGCAATTTCAGCTACAGGCTTTTTTAGATGCAGGATGTTGTCTCCAGTCTTCCTTCCGGTTGCCTCCTCACCGAAATTGCCCTCTTCATCTATATTGAAAACCTTTATGAAGAATTCGGCATCATCTTTACCCAATACTTGTTTAATCTCTCTTTCACTCCAGAGATAAAATTTACCTTCTTCTCCCTCGCTATCAGCATCCTCGGCCGAATAGAAGCCACCACCAGGGTCAGTCATGTCCCTGAGGACATATGTGAAGATTTCACGAGCGGTCTGCTCATAATCCTTTTTGCCGGTTGCTTGATAAGCCTCAATATATGCCATGGCAAGCATCGCCTGATCGTAGAGCATCTTTTCAAAGTGTGGAACAAACCAATTTGGGTCTGTGGAATAACGATGGAATCCAAATCCAACATGATCGTATATACCACCAAGTCGCATCGATTGAAGGGTCTTTTCCACCATGGCTAATGCATTTTCATTACCACTTCGCTTCCAGTAACGAAGCAGGAAAAGATAATTATGCGGAGTTGGAAACTTAGGCGCGGTCCCTATTCCCCCATTACTTGAATCAAAGGTACCCGCAAGCTGATCATATGCTTTTTCCAATGAAGATTCATCAAGTTCTTCACCCTTTAGCTGTCCTGAACTCCCTAACCCCTGCTGAAGAGCAGAGGTTATCTGATTAGCTGACTTCATGACCTCATCTCTCTGTGTAGTCCAGAGCTCTTTTAGGCGCGGGATCAGCTCGAGCATCCCGGCACGGCCAAAGCGTGCTTCCTTTGGGATGTATGTCGCAGCGAAAAAGGGCTTATTGTCTGGTGTCATTATGATGTTTAGGGGCCATCCGCAATTACCTCTCGATATCATCTGACATACCGTCATATAGATGTTATCTATATCAGGTCTTTCTTCCCGATCTACCTTTATTGAAACAAATGTCTCATTCATGAGCCTTGCAACCTCGGGATCCTCAAAGGATTCGTGCTCCATAACATGACACCAATGGCATGTTGAGTACCCAATTGAAAGGAGAATCGGCTTATTCTCTTTTCGAGCTTTTTCAAAGGCCTCGTCACCCCAAGGATACCAATCCACAGGATTATCCGCATGCTGAAGCAAGTATGGACTCTTTTCATTCATGAGCCGATTTGGCTTTCCCATTTTTTTCGATTCCGTCGCGTGAAGTTTTGTTACATTAGTAAATAGTTCTGATGAAAACAATACGATTAAGACTACTAGAATTCCACTTAAAAGGATAAAGGCTAACCTGTTCATTATTTCAATAAGCTCTTAGGTCACCCTTTTGATACATCAGACCTCGGTATTCAGCATATCCAAGCAGAGTCATATCACTGATTGAAATGTTATTCTTAACCAATATTTACTAAAATCTGTTTTCCTAATAAGATAGTTTAATGCCATTTATTATTATTCGCAACATTCTTATTGGTTACTGATAGAATTCCACCTGAAACGAAGTATTTAAATACCCTTTACTAATGACATTAGTTATAATTATCGACTCAAAAAATTTTTAAATCAAAATATGAATGTAATTGGTAAGAAATACTCTGAGATTATATTAGAGGAAAAGGCGCTGCTAGAATCCCTTGTTCCGGAAATTAAGTCGACATCAAACGAAAAGCTTGAAAGGAAATTAAACAGCGCGCGCGACAATCTTGAAAACCTCTTCTCAGTAGTTTTCATAGGTGAGTTCAGCACCGGGAAATCGACAATAATAAACGCGCTGTTGGGAAGAAACATCCTTCCGGAAGGAATCACTCCGACCACCGATAAAATAACCATCATCAAATACGGTGAAACATTTGAGGAATCAAATGATAACGGCAACCATTATATTGCGATCAACGAAGAAAGGCTTAAAGGTTTTTTCATCGTAGACACTCCCGGAACAAACGTCACAATAGAACAGCATGAAAAGATAACCCAGGACTTCATACCAAACGCCGATATAGTTTTTTTTACAATAGGAGCAGAAAGAGCCGTAACCGGAAGCGAAGCAAAGCTCATAAGATTCATAAAAGAAGACTGGCTTAAAAATATAGTATTCCTCCTAAATAAGACTGATATAGTAGATGACGACAGTGAACTAAATGAGCTGATACGGCATACGGAGGGTGAACTGCAGAGAATATTCAAGATTAGACCGTTTCTGATACCCATTTCTGCAAAGTTTGCCAATAATGCAAGGGCCTCATCCGATGAAGAACTTTATAGAAGGAGTGGAATAAAAAAGGTTGAAGACTACATCTTCAATACTCTAGGAGAAGAAGAACGGATCAGGATGAAAATAAAGGGATCTTCCGAATTTGCTATGAGTCTATGTACCGAAACAATAAAAGCGATTGATAACAACATTCAAAAGATAT
>Ga0214473_10002089_pt1 | contig 25045 bp, 23 predicted proteins | sample RVTome_7_FD_203509 | JGI IMG/M metagenome (GOLD analysis project Ga0214473, IMG submission 203509) | Soil microbial communities from uranium-contaminated site in the Upper Colorado River Basin, Wyoming, United States - RVT98D197 | ecosystem: Environmental > Terrestrial > Soil > Contaminated >... | reverse complement strand
TGCTAAAACAGTTGATGATTGTGAAATAGTTTTTGATGCTTTGAAAGGAAAAGATCCATTAGATTCAACCAGCATAGATCCTGGCCCCCCAGCTTCTGATTTTGATATTAAGGGCTTGAAAATAGGCATTCCCAAAGAATATTTTATTGATGGCATGGATAAAAACGTTGAAAATTCAATCAGACAGGCAGTTAAAAAATATGAAGCCATGGGCGCTCAAACAGAAGAGATAAGCTTGCCTCACACCGAATATGCCATAGCCACTTATTATATTATTGTGCCCAGCGAAGCTTCAGCCAATATGGCTCGATATGATGGAATCAAATACGGTTATTCAATTAATCAAAGTAAGGGATCGCAAAAACTGCTCGATGTTTATTTGAAATCAAGAGCTAACGGCTTTGGTCAAGAAGTCAGAAGAAGAATTATTCTTGGCACCTATGTTTTATCAGCCGGCTATTACGATGCTTACTATTTAAGAGCTCAAAAAGTGCGTACTCTTATCAGAAACGATTTTGAAAAAGCTTTTAAAAAAGTTGATGTTATTTTGGCTCCAACCACTCCGACAGCAGCCTTTAAATTAGGTGCCAATGTTTCTGATCCATTAACAATGTATCTTTGCGATGTTTTTACTGCTCCTTTGGATTTAGCTGGAATACCAGCCCTTAATGTTCCTTGCGGCAAAATTGGCTCTTTGCCTATCGGCCTTCAAATTATTGGCCAAGCCCTTCAAGAAAAGCAGATCTTTAGGGTAGCTGGCCTTTTGGAAAAAGGACAGCTATAATAGAACAAATAAAACAATAGTTATATAATTTAGAAATGACAACAACTGAGGCATTTTCATCAATATTTTCCTATTTATTTTCTCCAGAACTGCAGCAAACGCTTTATCCAATCAGAGTTGCCTTTGCGATTTTTTCTGCATTCTTTTTTATAGGAACTGTTTGGTTTTTTTTAAAAACCAGCTGGTTTAAAAAAATATTCTTGCAGGATTTTGTTGAAATTTTAACCTATAAAGGCTATTGGAATATTGGAGCAAAAAACCAGTGGAGAAAAATTACTAATAAACTTAAAAAGCGCAAAGAAGAAGATTGTAAATTAGCTTTGATTGAAGCTGATAATATGCTTGATGAAGCTTTAGCTCAGCTTGGTTATGCGGGCAATATTCTAGAAGAAAGATTGAATCAAATCAAAGAAGACATGGTTTCCAATATGTCTGATGTTCATGAAGCTCATGCTATTATTGGCAGCGTTAAGCATGATCCCAATTACAAACTTAGCGTTAATCAGGCAGATTGGGTTTTAGATATTTATAGGAAGATTTTTCGAGATTTAGAGATATTTTAATTGTTTTTCAGTCAACTTGTTTAGTTGACTTTTGTTTAAAAATTAAATACAATATCCCTACAATACAGCGGTGTGGAGGAGTAGTACCTTGCCAGGCTCATAACCTGGAGGCCCTGGTGCAATTCCAGGCACCGCAACATTAGAAGCCGAGGGGTAGGTTGGGATCTAAGGTCGTCTCATAAGCGATCAACGTGAGTTCAATTCTCGCCCTCGGCACATCTGGACCCGTAGTGTAGCCTGGTTTATCACGCCTCCCTGTCACGGAGGAAATCGCCGGTTCAAATCCGGTCGGGTCCGCCAAGAAACACATACAAGGGGTTGATTTACCCCTTTTTTTGTTATAAAATAAACATATGTTAGATAAGATAAATGACATTAAGAATAAGGCTGAAAAAGAACTAAAAGAGGCTAAAACTCCAGAGGTTTTAATTGGGATTTTTAATAAATATTTGGGCAAAAAAGGAGCAATAACTCAAATTCTAAGATCTATTAAAGACTTGCCCAAAGAAACTAAAAATGAGGTTGGACAAAAAGCCAATGATCTTAAGAATTTATTAGAATCATTGTATGAAGAAAAAAGAAAAAACATTGGAGGCAAGAGTGCTTCGGATGAATATTTTGACATAACTTTGCCAGGCAAAAAACAAGAAGTCGGACATCTTCATCCTTTGACTCAAGCCAGAAGAGAAGTAGAAAGAATTTTTTCTTCAATGGGTTTTTCCGTGATTGAAGGCCCTGAAATGGAAACAGAATTCTATAATTTCGATGCCTTAAATATTCCCAACAATCATCCAGCTAGAGATTTGTGGGACACCATTTATCTTAAAAACGGAAAGCTGTTGAGAACCCACACTTCGCCAATGCAGGTCAGGTTTATGGAGAAGAACAAACCACCATTTAGAACCATTGTTCCTGGCCGTACTTTTAGATACGAAGCTACTGACGCCAGTCATGAAATTAACTTTAATCAAGTTGAGGGCTTAATGGTTGGAGCCAAAGGAGAAGTGACGGTGGCCAATTTTAAAGCAATTATGGAGAACTTTTTATCCAGTTTTTTTGGCGCTGAAGTTAAGATAAGATTAAGGCCGGGTTTTTTCCCATTTACCGTCATCTCTTTTGAAATTGATGCATCGTGCCCAATGTGTAATTATCAAGGTTGTTCTACTTGCAAAGGATCGGGTTGGATTGAATTAATGGGCGCTGGCATGGTTCATCCCAATGTTTTTAAAAATTCAGGATTGGATCCAGCAACTTGCCAAGGATTTGCCTTTGGCATGGGTTTGGAAAGATTAATGATGATTAAAACCAAGATAAACGATATTAGATTGTTTTACAGCGGCGATATTAGATTTTTAGAACAATTTTAAAAACATGAAATTTTCATACAATTGGTTGCAAAGTTTAATTAAGCAAAAATTACCTGAACCTGAAAAATTGGTTGAGCTTTTGACCATGCATTCTTTTGAAATTGAAAAAGGCATTAAAGAAAAAAATGATTTTATTTTAGATATTGCGGTTTTGCCCAATAGGGGACACGATTGCTTTTCTTATCTGGGAATGGTCAGAGAAATAGCCACTTTGATGGGCGTTAAATATGAAGGAAAAAAAACAGACATAAAAGAAGACATTGGCATTAGAGCTAAAGATTTTGTTTCTGTTGATATCCAGGACAAAGATTGCCGCCGCTATACGGCTGGAGTAATGACTGATATAAAAGTTGGGCAATCGCCTGATTGGCTCAAAGAAAGATTAATGGCTTGTGGTTTAAGGCCGATTAACAATATTGTTGATATTGCCAATTATGTAATGTTAGAGACCGGCCAACCGCTTCATGCTTTTGATGCTCAAAAAATTGCTGATAAAAAAATTATTGTCAGAAAAGCCAAGAAATCAGAGAAAATAGAAACATTAGATGATGAAACGCTTAATTTAGATCCAGATATTTTATTAATTGCCGATTCATCGGGACCTTTGGCTGTAGCCGGGATTAAGGGAGGTAAAAAAAGCGGCATAAGCCAAGGCACTAAAACCATTATTATTGAATCAGCTAATTTTGAGCCAATGGCTATTAGAAAAGGCTCAAAGAAACTTAAGTTGAAAACTGATGCTTCTTGGAGATTTGAGCACGATTTAGATGCTAATTTGACAGAAATGGCAATCAAAAGAATAATGGCTTTAATTCAAGAAACAGCTGGTGGAAAAATTGCTCAGGGTTTAGTTGATGTTTTTCTAATTAAACCCCAGCCAAAGAAAATCAAATTGCGGCTTGATATGGTTAAAGAAATGTTAGGAATTGACATATCGGAAAAAGACATAAAAGGAATTTTAGACAAGTTGGGATTTGAAATTATTGATGTTGAAAAAGAAAAAGGATTAATTGAAGTTGTTGTTCCAACTATCAGAGGAGATATAACAATTGTTGAAGATTTGATTGAAGAAATCGGAAGAGTCTGGGGTTTTAATAATATTCCTTCTGTTCTTCCTCAAGTAGCACTGTCTTCTCCTAGACAAAAAGATCAGGCTTATTGGGAAGAGATGGCTAAAAATACTTTAAAAGATTTGGGCTTTTGGGAAAGCTATAATCGCTCTTTTGTTGGAAGTCAAGAAATTGAATTATTCAATATTCCAATTGGATCATTGATTGAGGTTGCCAATCCGCCCAGTGGCGATTACCAATATCTAAGGCCGGATTTTCTCATTCATTTATTAGAAAATCTTTCGCTTAACCAAAAACTGGTTGCTCAATTGAAATTATTTGAGTTGGGTAAGATATTTGATAATTCAGAAGGAGAGAGAAGGTTGTTGATCGGAGCAGCAATCGGCTATGATTTTTACGATATTAAGGGCGCTTTAGAAAAACTTTTATCGATATTTCACAATGAAAATATTGGTTTTATCAATGTCAAAAATCCCGATCATTGCTGGGATAATAAAGAAATATCAGAGATTAAGATTGGCAAAGAATCAATTGGCTATTTGGGCAAGGTTAATCAAAGCGTTTTGGGTGCTCTAAAGATAAACCAAGATGTTTTTGCTTTTAAAATTAATTTTGAAAAATTAGAAACTCTGGCTAAGAAAAACAAAGATTATGTTCCCGTATCTGCTTATCCGCCAGCTACTCGAGACTTGGCAATTTTGGTGCCAATCCAAGTTTCAACCATAGAGGTTATTGGGCAAATTAAAGCCAGCGAGAAATTATTAAAAGACATTGAAGTTTTTGACGTTTATTCGGGAAAAAACATCCCTCAGGGCAAAAAGAACATTGCTTTTCATCTGGTTTATCAGCCCTATGATCATACTTTAAAGACCGAAGAAATAGATCAAATTCATAAAAATATAATTAATGCTCTGGAAAAAAATCCAGGTTGGCAAGTAAGAAAGTAAGAAAAAATATGGTAACCAAGAAAAAAGCAGCAACTCAACCTCAAGAAGAAACAAAAAAACTCAAAAAATCTGATTATGGCGCCAAAGACATTTTTGTTTTAAAAGGATTAGAGCCGGTTCGCAAAAGACCAGCAATGTATATTGGTACGACTGGGCCAGATGGCCTTCACCATTTGATTTATGAAATTATTAATAACAGCATTGATGAAGCAATTGTCGGTTTTTGCAATGAGATTAAAGTAGAGTTTTTACCCAAGAATCAAATTAGGATTAGCGATAATGGCCGAGGCATTCCAGTAGAAGTTCATCCTCAAACCAAAAAATCAACACTCGAAACAGTAATAACTACTCTGCATTCCGGAGGAAAATTCGGAGGCAAGGCCTATCAGGTTTCTGGTGGCTTGCATGGAGTGGGATTATCAGTTGTTTGCGCTTTGTCCAGTTATATGAGAGTTGAAGTTTGTCGAGATGGCGGTCGGTTTGCTCAGGAATATTCCCGGGGCCTGGTAAAAACAAAAGTCAATAAAATTGGCCCAAGCAAAGAAACTGGCACGATTGTTATATTTGAACCAGATCCTGAAATTTTTCCAGATACTAATTTTGATTCCAAAAAAATATTGGAATACTTAAGACAGCAAGCTTATTTAACCAAGGGCATTAAAATTATTATTTTAGATAAAAGAGAAAAATTGCCAAATGGTTCTCCTCAAACATATAATTTTTACTTTGAGGGAGGAATTGCTTCTTATGTTAAATATTTAACTAAAGGCAGAGATATTCGTCATAGCAATATTTTTTACAGTTCCGATCAAAGCAATGGAATTTTAGTGGAAACAGCTCTCTGCTATGTTGCCGATGAATATGAATTTTTAGAAGAGTCTTTTGCTAATAATATTTTTACCAGAGAAGGCGGAACTCATTTGACCGGATTTAGAACAGCTTTAACCAGAAGTTTGAATGATTATGCTAGAAAGAACGGCTTTTTAAAAGAAAACGATGTTAATCTTTCTGGCCAGGATGTTCATGAAGGATTAACCGCGGTTATCTCTATTAAAATCAAGGATCCTCAGTTTGAGGGCCAAACCAAGGAAAAATTAGGTAATCCCGAGGCGCGAATAGCGGTTGATACAGTGGTTTCAGAGAAATTAATTGATTTTCTAGAAAGGAATCCTTCTGACGCCAGAGCAATTGTTGAGAATTGTGTTTTATCTCAAAAAGCTAGAGATGCGGCTAAGGCAGCCAGGGAAACAGTTTTAAGAAAGGGAATATTAGAAGGATTGTCTTTGCCTGGGAAATTAGCTGATTGCTCTTCTAAAGACCCGGAAAAGTCAGAGATTTTTATTGTTGAAGGAGAATCAGCCGGAGGCAGCGGCAAGCAAGCAAGAGATCGCAGATTTCAGGCGATTTTGCCTTTGCGCGGAAAGATTTTAAACATTGAAAGAGCTCGTTTGGATAAGGTCTTGGCATCAAAAGAAATTAAAGCCTTGGTTATTGCCATGGGCACATCAATTGGAGAAGATTTCAACATAGAAAAAGCCAGATACCACAGAATTATTATTATGAGCGATAGTGATGTTGACGGCCAGCATATCAGAACCTTGCTTTTAACCTTTTTTTACCGTTATTTTAAGCCCATCATCGAGGCTGGCTATCTTTACATTGCCCAATCTCCTTTGTATAAAATTCAATTAGGTAAGAGCCTTCAATATGCCTATACCGAAGAAGAAAAAGAAAGGGTCTTGAAATCTGTTGAGAAAGATATCAAAATGGGTGGTAAGACAAATATCCAGCGTTATAAGGGTTTGGGAGAGATGAATCCAGAACAGTTGTGGGAAACCACCATGGATCCGGCTACCAGAGTCCTATTGCGAGTTGATATTGAATCAGCTCATCGGGCTGATAAAGTGTTTGATGTTCTAATGGGCAAAGAAGTCGGTCCTCGCAAAAGATTTATTCAAACTCACGCCAAGAAAGTAAAGAATTTGGATATCTAAATTAATTAAAAATATGAAAAATATATTAATTGGCACAAGAGATTTTTTAAGAGAAGTAAATCTGGAGTTAAAAAGAGTCAATTGGCCCAATAAAAAAGAAACAATAAAATATACTTTGATAGTTATTGCGACTTTAACAGCCGTAGCGATGTATTTGGGAATAATTGACTTTTTGTTCAGCAGAGGGTTAAATAAGCTTATACAATAAACCCCAATAAACATTTATGTCCAAACAACAAGCTTCGCAAGAGAGAAATTGGTATGTTTTGCATACCTATTCTGGCTATGAAGAAGCGGTGGCTAAAAATCTTAAACAAAGGATTGAGAGCTTGGGTATGGAAGACAAGATTTTTAATGTTTTAGTCCCCAAGGAGAAAAAAATTAAAATTAAAAATAGCAAAAGAAAAATAATAGAAGAAAAAATTTATCCTGGTTATGTTTTAGTTGAAATGATGGTAACCGATGATTCTTGGTATGTGGTCAGAAATACCCCCAATGTTACCGGTTTTGTTGGAGCTGGCACAATGCCAATTCCTGTTTCTAAAGAAGAAATTGATAATTTAAAAAAGAGAATGGGCATTGAGGCTCCTCAGTATCAGATTGAAATTGAGGTTGGTGATCCAGTGAAAATCATTGATGGGCCATTTAACGATTTTGATGGCAAGGTAGCTGGAGTTGATGTCGAAAGAGGTAAGATTAAGGTATTAATCAATATGTTTGGAAGAGACACTCCGGTTGAATTAGATTCGCTTCAGATTAAAAAAATATGATAATTCAAAACAATTAATTTCAGTAAATTATTATGGCTAAGAAAATCATTGCCAATGTAAAAGTTCAAATTCCAGCTGGCAAAGCAACGCCAGCGCCACCAGTAGGTCCAGCTTTGGCTCAGTTTGGATTAAATATCAGCGAGTTTTGCCAGAAGTTTAATGAGATTACTAAGGGCCAAGAGGGAAAATTGCCTGTAGAAATTACGGTTTTTGAAAACAGAACCTACGCCTTTCATGTTAAACAACCCATGACCTCTCACATGATTAAGAAGATGCTGGGAATCGAAAAAGGTTCAGGAACACAGAAAATAACTAAAGTTGGTAAAATTACCCAAGCTCAAATCAGAGAAATTGCTCAAAAGAAAATGGTTGATTTAAACACCACTGACATTGAAGCGGCTATGAGAACCGTTGAAGGAACAGCCATAGCCATGGGTCTGGAAATCGAAAAGTAAAATTAGAAGAGTTATTAATTTGCAATAAATAATGGAAGAAAAAAAATACATACGTCCCACATGGGATGAATATTTTCTAAATCTATTAGAGCCGTTGGGCAGAAGAGGGACTTGCGACAGAGGTCGCAGCGGAGCGGTTATAGTAAGTTCTGGCAATACCATCTTAACTACTGGCTATGTTGGTGCTCCGCCGGGACAACCTCATTGCGATGAAGTTGGGCATATGATGAGAACAGTAATTGACGAAAAAGGAAACGAGTCCCAGCATTGCGTAAGAACGCTTCATGCCGAAGAAAACGCAATCTTGCAATGCGCCAAAGATGGAATAAGGATTGAAAACGCGACAATTTATTGTAAAATGGTTCCTTGCTACAATTGTGCTATGAGAATTGTAAGAGTAGGTATAAAAAAAGTTGTTGCACAAAAAAGGTATCATGCCGATGAATTGTCTTTAAAATTATTTAAGGATGCTAGAGTAGAATTGGTTGTCATTGACAATACGGTGGAAGAATATAAACAGCAATAAAACTTATAAGTGTCAAAAAATAGCTGATATGGAAAAAATTGTTATTGGTTTAACTGGAGAAATGGGAGCAGGCAAAGATACTTTTTGTCAGTACGTCCAAAAAATATCTAATCAGCCTGTTTTTTGTTTTAAATTTTCCGATTCCTTATCGGAGGTTTTAAGAATTTTTTTTAATGATGTTTTTAGAGAAGATCAACAATGGCTGGCTATTAATTTAAGAGAAAGATTCGGCAGGGATATTTTAGCTAAAGCTATGAAAAAAAAGATTGATAATATTAGCGAAGGATTAATTATATTAAATGGTATAAGATACACAGAAGAGCTTGATATGACCAAGGGGGTTGGGGGTAAGATTATTTATATTACAGCTGATTCTAAGACAAGATGGCAGAGAGTGCAGACTAGAGGAGAGAAAAAAGACGACAATGCTCCTTATGAAAAATTTTTAGAATTAGACAAATCAGCAACAGAAATTCTTATTCCCGAAATTGGAAAAAAAGCTGATTATAGGATTGATAATAATGGTTCTCTGGATGATTTTTATAAGCAGATGGATAATGTTTTAAATAAAATCAATGAAAATTAGAGTCAAAAGAATTGATAAAGATTTACCCCTGCCTGTTTATGAAACCAATGGATCAGTTGGTCTGGATTTATTGGCCAGGCAAGATACTCTAATTAAAAGCAAGGAAATAGGCGTTATTCCCTGTAATTTAATTATTGAAGTGCCAAGAGGATATGTTCTTGTTGTTGCTTCTCGATCAAGTACGCCATCAAAAAAAGGCCTTTTAATGCCTCATGGTGTGGGGATTATAGATCAGGATTATTGCGGTCCGAAAGATGAAATTTTAGCTCAATTTTATAATTTTTTTGAAACAGATGTTGTTATTAATAGAGGAGAAAAAGTAGCTCAGGCATTATTTTTGCCGATAGAAGTTATTGAATGGGAAGAAATTTTAGAAATTAAAAAAGAAAGTAGGGGAGGCCTCGGCAGTACCGATAAATAATTAAAAATAAACTAGGTTTATTAATTTTTGACCGCTTGATTGACGGTTTTTCTATTTATGTTAGAACAAATGTAGCACGTTAACTTATTATAAGGAGAAAGAAAAATGATTGAAATCAGATTAGTAAAGAACGAACCAGTTGTTTTTGGGGCAGTGGGAGCAGCAATACTCGACAAAGATACAAGAACGATCTTGGAAATCTACGAACACTACACAGAGCATCAAGATGAGGCTATAAAACTAGTTGATAGAATCTTGAAGAGCAAACACATGATTGTTGGCCACTTTTTACCACAGGCCATAATCATCCAGGGACTTACAAGGCTAGGAGCCATGTATATCTGGCGAATGATTAATACTCAAAGCCTGGTGTTTGCAAGTGGACTAGAAACATCTCTCAGAATCAGTAAAGTTGCTAGTGTCAGGCCGAATGTTGGAAAACTAGGACAGTCGTCTCTTAATCTATATCAAAAAGCGATTGGTCTCGGAATTCCCGCAGAAGATGCCAGAGCGGTATTACTAGAAGGTGGTACCGAAACCAACATAATACTGTCAGCTTCACACAGAGATTATCTTAAAATTGCCAATGCATTAATGTCAGCAGACCTGCCAGAACTTCAAGAGATGGGTGAGACTATTTCTAAACTAGTTCTGGAAGACTCAAAGATGAACATCCCCAGAGAATTACCAGCAACAACTTGGCCATTTTGGGGAGAGGAAAAAATCCAACAAAGAATCTCTCTTCATTGTACTGGTACAATTCCATCTATTACCGTGACACTTGGCACAGAGCAATCGTATTATACAATTGCTCAACTGGTGAGAGAAAGGCCAGTATTGATTTCACCAGAGCCACTTGAGCAAGCAGCGAGATCTGGGAGTTTCGACATACCATTAAGCTTTTCTGAGCATTCAGATATTGTCCGAGAATACAAAGAATTGGCACTGTTACTCCATCAAGAACAAATGACAAGGATATCTAACAAAGATCCAACTTTTGCTGACTTTTTGTGTCTGGGACAAAGAAGCAAACTATCGATTACGCTTAATGGCTATGGCGCTATAACATTTTCTCAAAAACGTTGTTGTGGCGCAGCTCAGAGACCAATAAGAATTCCTGGCATTCAGGTCACGAGAAATCTATTAGCAAAATATCCAGATTTTGAAAAAGAACTAGGACCTGGATGTTGGAAAACCGGACGCTGCATAGAGTCACCAAGATTCAGAGCTAATTGTGGCGTTTTTGCCAAGTACAATGGTCAACGACCAGACAGTCTGAACGAAGTATTCAAACTCCTTGCTACCCCACAGAGAAAATTCTCTGTTATCTAGAAGAGGCATCAAATCCTCTTTTTTTTGTTTCAAGTAAATGCTATTATTTTAATAATGGAAAACAATATTGGCGGAAAATTCATAGCTTTTGAAGGAATAGATGGCTCGGGCAAATCTACCCAATTAAAGCTGTTAAGAGACGGGTTGGAAAGCAAGGGATATAAGACAGCAGTAATAGATTTTCCCCAATACGGCAAAAAGTCAGCTGGCTTGGTTGAAGAATACTTATCAGGCAAATATGGACAATCTCAAGAAGTCACCCCTCAGCAGGGTTCTATTTTTTACGCTTGCGATCGTTTTGGTGCCAGTTTTCAAATCAGAGAATGGCTAAAACAAGGAAGAATTGTTATTTCCGATAGATATATTGGCTCAAACATCGGACATCAGGGAGGAAAGTTGAAAGACCAGAAAAAATGGAAAGAATACTTGGATTGGCTTCTTAATTTAGAATATACAATTTTCAATATTCCCAAGCCAGACTTAACTTTTATTTTAAAAACCGACCCTTCTTTATCTCAAAAACTTACTTTATCTCAAGCTTCTTCTAAAGAAAATGAAGAAAAATCCCAAAAAAGAGCTTATTTGGGCAAAGAACAGAAAGACATTCACGATAAAGATTTAAGCCATTTGGTTGGGGCCGAGCTCTCTTATTTGAGATGGGCCAAAGAAGACAAGAATCTTGTCTTGATTGATTGCCTTGAAAATGAGAAACTTTTAGATCCGCAGACAATTCATGAAAAAGTTTGGGATTATGTCAAAAGAATTTTAAATTAAAAAATTATGTATCAACCAACCATTGGTTTAGAAATCCATATTGAGCTCAAAACCAAAACCAAAATGTTTTGCGATTGTTTAAACGATTCCGATGAAAAGAAACCCAATGTTAATGTTTGCCCAATTTGCATGGGCCATCCAGGCACTATGCCAGCCATTAACCAGGAAGCGGTTAAGAAAGTAATTAAAACCGGATTGGCTCTAAATTGCCAAATCCCTCCTTTATCTAAGTTTGATAGAAAGAATTATTTTTATCCTGATTTGCCCAAGGGATATCAAATTTCTCAATACGATCAGCCTTTTTGCGTAAACGGTTATTTAAATATTGGTGATAAAAAAATTGGCATTACCAGGGTGCATCTTGAAGAAGATACGGGAAGATTAATCCATCCTGAAAATTCTAATTATTCTTTAGTTGATTTTAATCGTGCTGGAATACCGCTTATGGAATTGGTGAGCGAACCAGACATGCATTCAGCCCAAGAAGCCAAGATGTTTGCCGAAGAGTTGCAGCTAGTTTTAAGATATCTTAATGTTTCTGGGGTTGATATGGAAAAAGGACAGATGAGGGTTGAAGTCAACATATCTTTGTCTAAAGATCCTGATAAATTAGGCACCAAGGTTGAAATTAAGAACCTTAATTCTTTTCGAGCAGTTGAAAAGTCAATTGAATATGAAATTGAGCGTCAAGCCAAGGTTTTAAAGTCAGGCAAAAAGATTGTCCAGGAAACTAGGGGTTGGGATGCTGTTAAAGAAATAACTAAAAGCCAAAGAGAAAAAGAATCAGCTCATGATTATAGATATTTCCCCGAACCAGACTTGCCTCCGATTCAATGGGATTCCAATGATATTCATCTAATTAAAACCGATCTTCCTGAATTGCCCCAGCAAAAAAGAGAGCGCTTTGCCAAAGAATATAAATTGTCAGATAAAGAAATAGAGATTTTTGTGATTAATAAAGATTTGGGAGAATATTTTGAAAAAGTCATTAGCGAATTAGAGCCACGGCTTGATCATCAAAAACTCTTTGAAATGATAAAATTAACATCTAATTATTTGATCAGCGATTTAACCGGTTTATTGAAAGGGTTATCACCAGAAGACAAAAAATTTAAAATTACAGCAGAAAACTTTGCTGAATTAATTACTCTAATTCATCAAGGATCTATATCGAGTAAGATCGCTAAGACAATATTAGCGGAAATGTTTAAAACCGGAGCCGATCCATCAAATATCATCAAAGAAAAAGATTTGGTCCAAATAACCAACGAGAAAGAAATTCAAACAATTGCCCAAGAAATCATTGCTCGTAATGGTAAAGCAGTTGAAGATTTTAAAAACGGCAAAGAAAATGCTTTGCAATTCTTGATCGGCCAAGTTATGGCTCAATCTAAGGGCCGAGCCAATCCCGACAGCGTTAAAGATTTATTAAAAAAACTCTTAATATAAAAAAAAGAAAGGTCTATAAAAGACCCTTCGGTAGATGATGTTTTCACATCATTGTGAAAGCGGATAAGGCTATGGCAATGTCCCACAGCCACATGCACATTTGCGCTGCGTTACTTACGTTGTCTTGCCAGAGAACGTTCCATTGAACCTTCCCTATGTAAGATAATGTAGCTGCCATTGAATATATTGCCCCAATCAATAACCAGACAAGCCATGAGGCAACAGGACTCCAGATCGGAGAAGTTACTAAGGCTGTACCCAGAATCAGAAAAATTATTCTTTCTGGTTTTTTTTCTAGATTTTTAATTGCTGGCTGAGATAACATTGCGAGAACAAAATAAGCTATTCCGCTAAGCACCAATATTGCGATGTTTAGGTTCATTTAACATCACTGATAACTTTATAGCATAAGTTTATAAATTTGTCAATGAATTATGATAGAAAGATTTTTATTAATTTTTCCGCTTGTTTTTTGTTTTTTATCCAATGAATTCTTTTGTCTTTTTTAAACCAAGTCATTTGACGCTTGCCATATTGCTCGCTTTCTTTTTGGATTCTTTCTTTCATTTGTTGATAATCTATTTTTTTTTGAAGATATTGGGCTATAAAGCGATATTCCAACCCAAATTCTTCAAGACGCTTCCAAGAAACTCCTTGTTTTTTTAATTTTTCTACTTCAGCAATCATGCCAATTTTTAATCTTTTTTCCAGTCTTTTCTGGATTGCTGAACTTATTTCTTCTTTAGATTTTTTAATGCCAATGAAAATTGAATCAAAATTAGATTTTTTATTCAAAAGAGAGGGGATTGGTCTTTTGGTCTTTTTTACGATTTCTAGGGCCCTGATTAAACGCCTGCGGTTATTGGAATCAATGTTTGCAGCTCTTCTTTGATCAAGTTTCTTCAGCTTATTAAATAATTGTTGGGTGGTTAATTTTTCCAAATCAGCCCTTAAATGCCAATCGGGTTTTATTTCTGGTAAAACCAAATTATCTACAACTGCTTGGATATAAAAACCAGTTCCGCCGACAAGGAACGGAATTCTTTTCTGTTTAATGATTTTTTTAATTGCTTTTTCCGCCAATATTTTATACTGGCCAACACTGAATTTTCTTTTCGGATTAGCAACATCTAAAAGATAGTGGGGGATGCCCTGCGTTTCTTTTTTAGTAATTTTTCCTGTTCCAATGTCCATTCCTTTGTAAATTTGTCTAGAATCAGCGCCAACAACTGATCCATTAAATTGTTTTGCCAATTTAACAGATAAAGCAGTTTTGCCCGTAGCTGTCGGTCCAACTATAATAATTAATTTTGATAAATTTTTTGCCATTATTTTATTATGACATATAAGCAGACAAGCAAACAAACAAATAAATAAAAAAGGGTTAGTTCGTTTTATTTAACAAACAACCCGGTGTATTTTTGTTTGGACACACACGCTTCGGTGATATGTTGCTACCATCTACTCCTAGCGGTAGACACTTACCTTCACGGATTGTGACTATCGCTTCAGTTTTTTGACAAAATTCGCCCACTTCACCATCGCCCTCTAATTTTTATACTACGGATTTTTTAAATAAAGTCAAGTCAAAATAGCTCTTAATCCAAACGAGGTGGCTTCAATAACTTTGGCTTTTATAAATTTACCAACTAATTTTTTAGATCCTTTTAGTCTGATTGTTTTGTAAGTATCAGTTTTGCCAATTAAGAAATCATTTTTAAATTCATTTATTAAAGCTTCTACTGTTTGGCCAATGTATTTTTTGTTATTTTCTAAAGCTGTTTCTTTGATGATTTTAGTAAGTAATTTATATCTTCTTCCATTTTCTGATTTAGAAAGAGTGTTGATAAATTTAAATCCAGCTGTTTGGGGCCTGGGAGAATAAATGGCAAGATAGGCCATATCGTATTTTATTTCTTTAAATAATTTTAGTGTGTTTTCAAATTGTTTTTTAGTTTCATTGGCAAAGCCCACAATAGCATCAGTTGATAAAGCAATGTTGGGAATGTTTTTTCTAATCTTTTTAACTAAGTTTTTGTATTGAACTGCTGTATAGGGCCTATTCATTTTCTTTAATATTTGATTGTTTCCTGATTGAACTGGCAGATTAAGATAGGGCTTAAACTTTTTACAGTTAGCCATTGCTTTAATTAATTTGTCAGAAAAATCTTTGGGATGGGGAGAAGTAAAGCGGATCCAAAAATTTCCAGCAATATCGTTAATCAACCGAAGAAGCTCGGGAAAGTCTACTTTTCCCGATTTGTAGTCATTGACATTTTGGCCTAATAGCCACGCTTCTTTTGCTCCGTTTTTAACGAGCTTTTTTACCTCTTCAATAATTGTTTGGTGGGGTCGGCAAATTAAAGGTCCTCGAGTATATGGAACAACGCAATAGGTGCAAAAATTATTACAGCCACTGGAAATTGGAACTAGGGCTGAAAATTTGTTTTGATTTTTGGAATCAATATGAAAATAATCAGATCGGAATTTTTTGTTAAAATTAGAATTTCTCTGTTCTGGATAATAGAAAAATTGTTTTTCTTTCAACAGCGCTGGCCACGTTTCTAATGTTTTAATTGGCAAGACAAAATTAAAATATTTTTTAAGCTTCTTGAGATCACTTTTAAGAATGCAACCAGTTAAAATTGATTTTACTTTTTTGCTCTTTCTTTTATTTGTCTTTTTCATTTTATTCATCAGGCCGTCAACTCGATTGACAGCTGATTCTCTTATCGAACACATATTAACCACAATTAAATCAGCCCCCCACCATTCTTGACGGGGGACTGGTTTGTAATTGATGTTTTCTAACAATGAAGCAATGCGTTCGCTGTCCGACTGATTCATCTGACACCCATAGGTGATCAGAAAATATTTCATATCTTTATTTAGCTTGTTCTGCGTTTGATTTTCAAGCTATTCCTTAATGATTTTTAACAGAGGTATCGGCGCTGATTATGAATTATTGTTTCTTAGTCTTTTTTCTTATTTACTATTTCCATTTTAGCTTGCTCTATAAAGTCAGACAATCCTATTGCTCCCAAATCTCCCTTTCCTCTTTTTCTAATTCCAACGGTTTCATTTTTCATTTCTCTGTCCCCAACAATTAAAAGATAAGGGATTTTCTGCATCTCTCCATCGCGAATCTTTTTTCCTACAGTTTCATTGTCAATTCTGGCAGAAACTCTAATATTTTCCACTTTAAGCTGTTTAGCTACGCTTTGAGCATATTTTTTATGTCTTTCTCCAACTGGAATAACTTGAACTTGGATTGGAGAAAGCCACAATGGCAGGGCGCCGGCAAAATGCTCAATCAAGATGCCCATAAATCTCTCAAATGAACCCATAATGGTGCGATGAATTAGAACTGGAGTTTGAGTTTTGCCATTTTGATCCGTGAACTTACAGTCAAATCTTAATGGCATTTGAAAATCGAGTTGGATAGTGGCACACTGCCAGTTTCTGCCAATTGCATCTTCTAATTGATAATCAATCTTTGGTCCGTAAAAAGCCCCATCCCTTGATTTAATTCCCCAATTTTTGCCGTAAACATTTCTAAGAATTTTTCTAAGACGGCCTTCAGCTTTGTTCCATAATTTAATATCACCCATATGATCATCGGGCCTGGTTGATAAATAGGCCTTGTAGCTTAATCCAAAGGGCTTGTAGATTTTATCTACCAATTTGATTACATTTTGAATTTCTTCTTCAATTTGGTCTTCGGTTATAAAAATATGAGCATCGTCTTGGGTGAATTGCTGAACGCGAAACAATCCGCCCAATTGGCCTGATTTTTCTTTGCGAGAGATAAGTCCTGGTTCTGCATATCTTAACGGCAAATCACGATATGATTTTGGTGAATTGTTATAAATCAAGATAGCTCCCGGGCAATCCATTGGCCTTAGAGCAAATTCTTGTTCTCCCTCCTTGGCTTTAAGAAAAAACATATCATCTTTATAATGATCCCAATGGCCTGATTGTTTCCAGATGTTGATATCTAATATTGACGGACATAGCACTGTATTGTAATCAAATGCTTTTTCTTCTTTAATCCAAAAATTCTTTAATTCATTGTAAATAATAGCGCCTTTGGGATGAAAGAATGGCATACCGGGTGCTTCTTTCTGAAACGAAAACAAATCAAGCTTGACGCCAATTTTACGATGATCTCTTTTTTCTGCCTCAGCTTCTTTTTCTAGAAAATCATTTAATGCATTTTTGTTTAGAAAAGCAACAGCATATATTCTTTGAAGCATTGGGTTTTTCTCATCACCCCTCCAATAAGCTCCAGCTATTTTGGTTAACTTAAACGCATCTTGAGGAATTTCTTTGGCGGTTTTAACATGAGGACCGCGGCATAAATCTACAAAATTCCCACTTTGATAAAGACTAATTTTGTTATCTTGCAACTCTTTAATTAAATCTAATTTGTAGGGCTGGTCTTTAAACAGTTCTTTGGCTTCTGTTCTAGAGATAATTCTTTTATTGAATGGAACGCCTTGCTTGATTAATTCGCGCATTCTTTTTTCAATTTTGGGCAAATCCTCTTGAACTAAGCTTTTAGGAAGATCGAAGTCGTAATAAAAACCATTTTCAATTGCTGGGCCTATGCCCAATTTCACACCAGGAAAAAATTCTTGAACAACTGCCGCCATTAAATGAGACAGGGAATGACGGACATTTTCCATTTTATCTATTTTTTTGTTTTTGTTTTTAGCTTTTAACATATTTTTTAATTTGTTTTAATTTTTTATTAATTATTGGAATAATTTATTATATACCTTCGACGTTTTTTATTAAAATTTTATTAAACAAATAAGCAAAAACCTCTTTTTAGAAAAGCTAGTTTTGGAAACCTTGGAGATATTCAAAAACTAGCTCTTCAGAAAGAGGTTGTTGTTGTGGTTGTTACTGTATTGTTTTTTTCTATCAACTTAAGCATGTTATTTTATTGTAATAGAAATAACGACATTGTGTCAAGCTTAATTTCAGATTTCTTTAATTTCTTCAACATAATCACAAACTATCTTTTTAACTCCGTCACGATTATCTAATTTGCCGCGGACAAAAACTATTTTATTTTCCACGAAAGCATTAGGATTCTTTTCCATAATTTTAGGAAAAACAACAACTTCTATTTTGTCGGTTAAATCTTCGATCTTAGCAAAAAGCATTGGTTTGCCGTTTTTAGTGATAATTTTTTTAACGCTTGAGACAAGACCGCCAACGCTAATTTGTCCATAATGATTATAACTTAAGGATAAGTCCAGTTCGGCAATTCTCATTGTGTGTTTTTCTAAGATTTTTCTGTAACCCTCTAAGGGATGGCTGGTTACAAAAAGACCCAATAATTCTTTTTCCCAATTTAATTTTTCTGATTTTGTGGCTGGCGGAGCTGAATCTAAAACAATATCAGAATTAAAGCTTTTTCCTCCGAAAAGGTTTTTTTGCCCAGAAAGAGCATTTCTCTGTTTTTCCCTAGAACATTCTAATATCCTATCAAGACTATATAAAAGTTGATTTCTTTCGGCAAATCGATCAAAAACTCCAGCCCTGATAAAGCTTTCCATTGATTTTTTATTAATAACTTTGCAGTCTATTCTGGCAATAAAATCGCTTATTGATTGATAGGGTCCATTGGCTTTTCTTTCAGCAATAATTGAATCAACAATGTTTTCTCCAACATTTTTAATGGCCAATAAACCGAATCTTATTTTATTAGCACCAGGTATCACTGAAAAGTTTCTAAAACTTTCATTAATATCTGGTGCCAAAACTCCAATATTCATTTTTTTGCATTCGTCAATCAAAAAGCCGATTCTTTCAGTATCAGCTTTTTCTGAAGTTAAGAGAGCTGACATAAACTCTACTGGATAATGGGCTTTTAAATAAGCTGTTTGATAGGCGATGGCGGCATAGCAGACCGAATGAGATTTGTTAAAGCCATAGTTGGCAAACGGCAGAATCCATTCCCAAACCTTTTGGGCGACTTCTTTCTTTACATTGTTTTTTATTGCGCCATCAATAAACTTGTCTCTTTGAGCCACTAACAAGCTTTCAATTTTTTTACCAACAGCCTTTCTTAAAACATCAGCTTCGGCTAAAGAGAATCCAGCTAATTTTTGAGCAATTTGCATAAGCTGCTCTTGGAAGACCATGATTCCGTAAGTATTTTTTAAGATTGGTTCTAAACTGGGATGGATGTATTCAATTTTTGTCTTTTTTTCTTTTCTTTGGATATAGTCGGGGATAAGAGACATTGGGCCTGGACGATAAAGGGCAATCATCGAAACAATATCTTCAAAAACAGTCGGCTTTAATTGTTTTAAATATCTCTGCATGCCCGAACTTTCCAATTGAAAGATGCCGATTGTTCTTCCAGCTCTTAATAATTTGTAAATTGCTTCATCATTAGCTGGAATATTTTCAATATCAATATTTTGATTATGAATGGCATAAATTCGATTTAAAGTATCTTCAATGATGGTTAAGTTTTTAAGGCCCAAAATATCCATTTTTAAAAGACCCAGATCTTCGATAGCATGCATTTCGTATTGAGTAACAATATGAAGATCGTCTTGAGTGGGGTGTTGAGTTGGAACAAGATTATTTAATGGCTCATTGGAAATAACTAAGCCACAAGCATGAGTTGAAGCGTGCCTTACTGTGCCTTCTAATTTTTTGGCAAAATCAATTATGGTTTTAGCTTTTTCATCAGAATCATAAATTTCTTTAAATTCATCAATCTTTTCTAAAGTTTCTTTAAGATTAAATTGGCTGGGAATCATTTTGGCAATCTTGTCGCAAAGTCCGTAATCATAGCCTAGGGCTCGGCCAACATCTCGGACAGCTGCTCTGGCAGCCATTGTTCCGAAGGTTATAATCTGGGCAACTTTGTCTTGGCCATATTTTTGAGTAATGTAAGTAATGATTTCATCCCTTCTCCGGTCGGCAAAATCCATATCAATATCAGGCATTGAGATTCTAGACGGATTGAGAAATCTTTCAAAAATTAAACCATGTTCTATTGGATCAACGTTGGTAATACCCAAACAATAAGAAGCAACTGAACCGCCGACGCTGCCTCGTCCAGGCCCAGCCACGATCCTATTTTCTTTGGCCCAATTGACATAATCCTGAACTATTAAGAAGTAAGAAGCAAAGCCCATATTCTTAATAACTGAAAGTTCATAATCCAATCTTTCTAAAATCTCTTTTTCGCGAGACTCTGGATATCTTTTCTTTAAGCCAGCCAAACACAAACCTCTTAAATAATCGTCGGGGGTGTGGCCATTGGGAACTTCAAAAAGGGGAAGGCGAATTTCTCCTAATTTAAAATCAAAATTGCATTGTTCGACGATTTTCTGAGTGTTGGCAATCGCTTCTGGCGTATTTTTAAAATCATTAATCATTTGCTCAGAAGATTTTAGAGAAAAATCATCTCCTTTTAAAGTAAGTCTTTCAGGATCATTAGGATCGCCGCCAGTGTTAATCATCATTAAAAGATCTTGAGCATCGGCGTCTTCTGATGCCAAATAATGGCTGTCATTAGTAGCCACTAAAGGAATATCTAATTTTTTGGCAATTTCTATAATTGCCCGATTGGCAATTGATTGTTCCGGGATATTGGGATGATTTTGGATTTCTAAATAGAAATTGCCTTGGCCGAACATATTTTGATATTTTATGGCCAAATCTTCAGCTTCTTTGATTTTTTTAGCCAAAATCAATTTAGGAATTTTACCTTGCAAGCAAGCCGAGGTGGCAATTAAACCATCTGAATGTTGGGCCAATAATTCGTCATCAATTCTTGGTTTGTAATAAAATCCTTTTAAATGGGCTTCGGTTATTAATTTCACTAGATTCTTATAGCCTTGTTCGTTTTTAACCAATAAAATCAAGTGATATCTTTTATCATCAATGCTCGGTCTTTTTTGCGACATTTTTTCATAGGCCACATAAACCTCACAGCCGATAATCGGTTTAATCTCTCTCTTTTTTGCTTCTTTATAAAACTCAATTGCTCCATAAACATTGCCGTGATCGGTCAGGGCAATTGAATCCATGCCTAATTTTTTCACATAATCTAAAAAATCTCCGATTTTTGGCAATCCGTCTAAAAGAGAATAATTAGAGTGGCAATGAAGATGAGTAAATTTCATGATAATTAATAGATTATTCTATACTTTTTTCATAAAAAAGTAAAAATAAGAACCACTCGTTACTTCGTTCTCCAGAACCTTGTTTTATTAAAAATTAAAAAATAATTGAATAGAGTTTTATTATGAATTATTATGAAACAACATGAATTTAAACAAGGAGAAATCGTTATTTAAAAAAGGATACAGATGCGTTGCCGGTTTGGACGAAGTTGGGCGGGGGCCGCTGGCTGGTCCGGTTTTCGCTGCTGCTGTTGTTGCAAAACTCAATACTAAATACAGAATATTAAATACTAAAATTAAAGATTCAAAAGCATTAACTCCAAAACAGAGAGAAGTATTTTATAATTTTTTAACCAAGCATCCAGCGATTCGGTGGGGGATAGGTAGTGTTTCAGAAAAAGTCATTGATAGAATTAATATTTTACAAGCAACCAAAAGAGCAATGATTAGAGCAATTAAAAATCTAGAGAAGCGGAACAAAAAAACAAAAATTGATTATTTAATCATTGACGGCAACTTTGCCATTAAGACCAAAATATTTCAAGAATCAATTATTAAGGGCGATGCTAAGATTTTTTCTTGTGCCGCTGCTTCAATTATTGCCAAAGTCACAAGAGATAGACTAATGGACAAATATCATAAAAAATATCCTCAATATGGCTTTAATAAACATAAAGGATATCCAACCAAAAAACATCGTCTATTGATCAAAAAATATGGTAGATGTAAAATACACCGATTAACATTTAAATCAGACATTTAAGAAGTCTTGTCAATTTAAAAATTATCTGTTATATTGAAATCATCTTTTAACCACATTTAAACATTAAATACCATGGGAAATATTAGGGGAAAACATACCAAAGGAAAGAAGCACGACGTGAGAATGCATCACTTTATCAAGGGAACATCTTTGGTTCCTTGCCCCAAGTGCGGAGTTCTTAGAAGACCACATTTTGTTTGTGATTCTTGCGGTTATTACAAAAAAGAAGAAGTTATTAATGTTTTGGAAAAGTTAAACAAGAAAGAGAGAAAGAAAAAAGAAAAAGAGATGGTTGCCAAAGAAAAAGAAGAAGCGAAAAAACCATCAGCTGAAGATAAAAAATAGTTGAAACAACATGGCTTCAAGGCACTTATCAAGATCAATAGCAATGCAAAGCCTATATGAATGGGATTTCTCTAATCAAGAAAGGGATTTGGATAAAATAGTGGAAAGAAATATTAAAGAGTTTGGTCCAGGATTAGAAGACACTAATTTTATTTGGCAGCTAATTATAGGAGTGATTCAGTATCTAAAAGAAATAAATAGCATTATTGAAAAAGCAGCTCCTCAATGGCCAATTGACCAAATCAATATAGTTGACCGAAATGTTTTAAGGATAGGATTGTACGAATTATTGTTTGGCGATAAAGAAGCTGTTCCAGCTAAAGTGGCTATTAATGAAGCAATTGAGTTGGCTAAAGGTTTTGGAGGTGAAAGTTCGGGACGGTTCGTTAATGGCGTTTTGGGTACTGTTTTTAAAGAAATAGACGAAACAGAAAAAATTAAACAATAATGGATAGAGACCAATGAACAAAAATTTGTTCATTAGTCATTGTTCGTTGTTAATATTGTGAAAGATTTTTCTCAACTCGAAAAAAAGTTTGGTTTAAAATTTAAAGATAAGGACTTGTTAATGCAGGCCTTTTGTCATCGTTCTTTTTTGAATGAAAACCATCAACTTGGCCTGGAGCACAATGAAAGATTGGAGTTTTTGGGAGATGCTGTGTTGGAATTGGTTGTCACTGAATATTTATTTAAAAAATATCCAAACAAGCCCGAGGGGGAATTAACCAATTGGCGCGCATCTTTAGTCAATGCCAAACAGCTTTCGGAAATTGCCGAAAGATTGGAGTTAGCTGAATTCTTGTTGCTTTCCAAGGGAGAAACCAAAGAAATTGGCAAAGCCAGAAAGTTTATTTTAGCCAATGCCATAGAAGCGTTTATCGGGGCTATTTATCTTGATCTGGGATACAAGAAATGCCAAGAATTCATTGAAAAATATGTAATAAAGTGCTTATCTAATATTATTAAAGGAGGTTTATTCAGAGATGCCAAGTCTGTTTTTCAAGAACAAGCCCAAGAAAAAAATGGCATTACGCCCGTTTACCGAGTTTTAAAAGATTGGGGTCCGGACCACGACAAGCATTTTATCATCGGTATTTATTTAGAGAAAGAATTGGTGGCCAAGGGCGAAGGCTCTTCCAAACAAGAAGCAGAAGAAAAAGCCGCCCAAGAAGCCTTAAAAATTAAGAATTGGAATTAAAAAATAAAGCGCCAATTATTCAATTAAGGTCCTAATTATTAAATTATGTTAGTTATACGCTTATTAAGAGCAGGCAAAAAGAATCAACCGTTTTTTCAGATTGTAGTTACTGAAAAGAAAAATCCACCCAAGGGCGGTCGTTTTGTGGAAAGAATCGGTTTTTATAATCCTCTGACTAAAGAAAAAAAGATAAACTCTGCCAGAGCTCAGCATTGGTTATCTAAAGGAGCTCAGTCCTCTGATACAATTCACAATTTTTTAGTTGAAGCTAAAATTCTTGAAGGTTCAAAGATTGCTCAGCATAAGAAATCAAAAAAAGAGCAAAAAACAGAAGAATCTAAGCCAGAAGCTAAACCAGAAGAAGTAGCTAAAATAACTAACGAGGTTAAAACTGAAACAGAAGCAAAACCAGAAAAAACCGAGCCAGTCACCACCGTTCCTCCAATTGCTTCTTGACATATTTTTTTTCAACAAACATAATGTTAGTATAAGTAATATATCCGAAAGGTCGAATTATTAGCAATACACAAAACAGAAAAGAAATGGCAAAAGAATCTAGCGATCAGGAATTTCTAGAGTTCATTATCAAGGCTTTAGTTGATCACCCAGAGGATGTTCAGGTCGACCGCAAGGTTGATGAAATGGGAGTTTTACTTTCTTTAAAAGTTCACTCCGAAGACATGGGCCAGATCATTGGTAAAGAAGGAAGCACTGCTCGATCCATTAGAAGTTTGGTTCGAATAGTCGGTCTTAAAAATCACGCCAGAGTGAATTTAAAGATCGAAGAACCAGCTGGTGGTAGAAGTGTTCCAACTTCTCCCAAAAGAGGGGTTTCTGCCAAAGAAGATCTTGAAGACTTAAAACTCTGAAAGTTTATTTAATTGAAACATTAAACAATAAACTGGCTTTTGGTAAAGCCAGTTTTTGTTTTTTGAGCTATTTGTGTTATCATATTTTTATGATTCAATTTGATATTCTTACAATTTTTCCTCAAATTTTTGATTCTTATCTTAATGAATCTTTGATTAAAAAAGCTCAAGAAAAAAAGAAAATTAAGATTAAGATTCATAATTTAAGAAAATGGGCCAAAGATAAGCACAAAACAGTTGACAGCCGTCCTTTTGGCGGAGGATTGGGCATGGTCTTGATGGTTGAGCCGATTTATGGGGCAATTTCTCAAATTAAAAAGAAAGAGGCCAAGGTAATTTTGTTTACTCCCAGGGGCAAACAATTTGACCAGAAAATCGCTTATCAACTTTCAAAATCAAAACAAATTATAATGATTTGCGGCCGCTACGAAGGAGTAGACGAAAGAGTGGCACAAAAGATCGCTGACTTAGAATTATCAATTGGACCATACGATCTAATGGGCGGAGAAATACCAGCCATGATAGTTATGGAAACCATTTCTCGATTAATTCCTGGAGTTATAGGCAAAGAACAATTTTTAAAAGAAAGAATTACTAAGGGCAAAGGATTTATTGAATATCCTCAATATACTAGGCCAGAAACTTTTTCTCCCAAAAAAGGAATCAATTG
>Ga0214473_10002088_pt1 | contig 25058 bp, 22 predicted proteins | sample RVTome_7_FD_203509 | JGI IMG/M metagenome (GOLD analysis project Ga0214473, IMG submission 203509) | Soil microbial communities from uranium-contaminated site in the Upper Colorado River Basin, Wyoming, United States - RVT98D197 | ecosystem: Environmental > Terrestrial > Soil > Contaminated >... | reverse complement strand
TCCTGCAGCATATAACGGAATCCGGGCCGTGGCGCTAAGGGGTGATTCTCTCATTCGCCGAGGGTCGAGATGGAGCAAGAATGTCCCCTTTCTTCTTTGGTGGCGTTCATGAGCAATTCACGCGCGGGGAATGGGGGTTATGCTGATGCGATTGCGACGGCGGGTGGAGTATCCTTTATGTTTGCGGATCGAGAATACAAACCCGGCGATACGAAGGCTGCTCTACGGAGCTTTTGAACCAGGGAGGATGTTATGAAAGCGGTTGTGTACCATGATGTGGGCGATATTCGGCTGGAGGACGTCCCGGAACCGAAGATTCAGGACCCCAACGATGCGATCGTGCGGCTCATCGGCTCGGCAATCTGCGGGACGGACCTGCACATGGTCCGCGGCACGATGCCGGGGATGGAGCCGGGCACGATCCTCGGCCACGAGGCCGTCGGGATCGTCGAGGAGCTGGGCAGCAACGTGCGCAACTTCGCCGTGGGCGACCGCGTGGTGATTGCCTCGACGATTGCCTGCGGGTACTGCTCCTACTGCCGTGCAGGCGGTGGCCGAAGCAGGGACCATCGGCATCATCGGCGTGTACCCCGAGAGCATGCGATTCCTCACCATCGGCAAGGCGATGAGCAGGAATATCTCCCTCCACATGGGCAACTGCCACCATCGCAAGTACATTCCGGAGCTGATGGAGATTGTTTCCTGCGGGGCGGTCAAGCCCGAGCGGATCATCACGCAGGAGCAGCCCATGGTCTCCGCCATCGACGCATACCGGATATTCGACCAGCACGAGGCCGGCTGGCTGAAAGTGGAGCTGCAGCCGTAGGCGACTGCGGATTTCGGATTGCAGAGTGCGGATTGGCGCCGTGTCTTCTGCCGCGGCCGGATATCATTGCGTCTCACGCGCGATGAACCCGGCGATGTGCTCGACGAACGACCTGGTTGGCTCAAGCCACGAATGGACATCGTTGGCACCGAAAACCACGAGGTCTTCATAGTCACCTTTCTGGCGATTATCGAACAGCAGGTCAAAATGATCACCCATTTCCTTGGAGACCTGCCCTGACTTGATGTAGTCACGATGCAACAGCGCGCGCACATGGCTGTGTTTGCTCGTCGATATGTTTTGGGTCAGCAGCAACGCGGAGACGGCATAGAAGCACGCATAGTAGAGCCGATTCACGCAGGCATTGGCATGGCCAGTCTCCAGGAGGACCTTGGCCTCCTCAATGGTCTCCCTGGCCCGTTGCAGTCGATAACTGACCAGTATTTGCCTTTCCGGCGTCACAGGACTACTCCCTCTCGGTCAACGTTCTCGTGAAATGGCATGGCCTTGTACAGGTTGGAGTTCCAAAGGTCGCGATTGTGGATGGTTAGGGTCAGTACGGCTCCGCTCTCCTCCAGTGGGGAGATGTTTGAAATCAATCGCTTATGTATCGCCACATCCGCCGGCCGGTCAACGAGGACCAGGATGTCGTAGTCCGAGTCCACCGCCGCATCGCCTCTGGCTCTCGATCCATACAGGATGACATCGGCATCTGGAACGACGGCACGAATGGCCTTCTTGCATCGCTGCAACAGGTCGGCGTCAGCCGTCCGCGGTTCCCAGGATTCGTACGATATCATGACAGTTCCTTCTCCAAGAGCTTCGCCGGCAGTCTTTCCAGTTCACTGGTGAATAATACCCAATATGCCTGCTTCTGTAAACGCTCACGCGATCGCCCTGTCTTACCGGGCAAGATGGGGAATCAGGTGGCGTCCATCTCGTTGATGTAGGTTTTCATTCGGGCCAGGCGGGCCTTGAGGGCGTTGTACAGGCCGTCGGAGGTCTCGCGCAGCGTGCGTTTCGAGTTCGTGTGCGGATTGACCGACGTGGCGTAATCCGCCTGCTGGATGATTTGCGGCGGAATGGAATCGGCGCCGGACAGGGCCCCGGAGATGCCCGCGGCGACGGCGGTCAGGCAGTCGGTGTCGCGGCCCATGTTCACGCCGGCCTTCATCGCCTCCCACGTGTTGCCCTTCGTCATCCGCAGGACGCAGATGGCCTTGGTGACAATCTCGTTGGCGTAGCTGTGGGCGTACACGATCCCCGTGCCGCTGTAGATCGAGTCGAACTTGCGTCGCATGTCGCGCACGTCGCTGCAATCGGCCGTGTGCTTCAGCGCCCGCTCGATCTCCCCGCGAATGCCCGCCGGCCGGAAGAAGCGAGTGTCCACCTTGTCGCAGTTGTCGAAGACCGCCCCGATCACGCTGTCCGCGGTCGCGCCGGGCTTTGTGGCAGCGGCGATGGCCGTGACGGTGACCTCGGCCCAGAGGATTCCCCGGCTGTTGGCCGTATTATAGAGTTGGCCGACCTCGCGAATGTCGTCGATGGCCCCCCGGCTGTCGCCCGCGTTGATCAGGCCGATAGGGTGACACGAGCGCGACAGCGAGACCAGGCCTGAGTAGTCGCAGTATTTGCCGATATCGCAGGCCGGGATATGCGTCTTGGCCATCGCCAGCAGCGCCCCCTCGAACGGCTCGGAAACCAGCCCCGCCGCGTTGGGGTTCATGTGGTCCACCCACGCGCGGCGCAGGTCCTCCGCGTTGATCCGGTCCTGCTTTTCGAGGATCGCGGTGATCATGAGTTTCTGCCGCTCGACGCCGTCCTCGGTCGTCCCGGGCTCGCGGACCCAGTCCTTCTTGCCGTAATGTGAGTACGGCAGCAGCTTGTCGAGCAGCCCGTATTCCTTCTCGATCCGCTCATACGACCAGCCCTCGACCGGCGCCCCCATGGCCGAGCCGATGTGACAGCCGGCAATGCACCCGAAGAACTTGTCCCGCAGGCTGACCCCGCCCGCACTTGCCCTGGCCTCTTTCGCCGACTCCGCCCCGAGCCCCCTGCCCGCCGAGACCGCCGCCGCAGCCGCCATTGTCCCCGCCAGAAATGATCTCCGTGCCATCACGTCCCCGTGCTCGTTCATGTGTCACCTCATCCCAGAGCGATTTCCAACCGTATTGACTCACAGCAAATGCTCGTGATTGCCGGGTCCCATCATATGTCCCGCCACCGGAAAGGCAAGAGAAGACCCGCCATGTGGGTGGAAACCATGGGTGGCAGCGTCAAGCGAGCAATGTTACCCCGTCTTAAACCAGGCCGATCACCGAACCGGCCTATCGCGCCTCGCCGAGGCCTTCGAGGATAGCCTGGACGAACAGGGGCGCGGCCGGCGCGCTGGTGGCGGTGACGATCAGGCCGTCTTTCTCTACGGGGTTGCCCGTGTAGTTGCCGCCTCCCTGCACGATTCGGACTTGTTCCGGGAGGTACCCGGTCACGCGCACCCCCTTGAGGATGCCTGCGTTGGCCAGGATGCTGGGCGCGGTCCCGATGGCGGCCACGACCTTCTTCTGGTCGGCCGCCTGCCGGATGAGGTTCGTGACTGCCGGGTTGCTGAAGTGTTCCACGACACCGGCCCCGCCGATAAAGACGATCGCGCCGTAGTCGCTGACCTTCGCCTGGTTGAGCAGCAGATCGACGTTTGCAGTCCCCCCGAGCATGCCGGTAATCGTGGTCAACCGCGTACTGGCGACTTGGACCGGCACGCCCGCAAGTTCCAGGGCTCGCTTGGTCTCATACAACTCCTGGTCCTGGAATGCCTGCTGCGGCACAACGAGCAGCACCCTTTTGCTGCCCGGCTGGGCCACCGTCGATTGCCCTGCGGTTGCGGCGGCTGTCGTGCCGGCCGGGTAACCGAGAAGAAGGACGCAGAGCGGATCCACGCCCTTCGGCAGCCGGACGACCCGCCTGACGCTATTCAAGTTCGCGTTGTCAATGCTGACGAACGTCAGGCCCAGGGCCATGGCCTGGAGTTGAACGTTCTGGGCCGCTTGTCCCGCCTGCAGCAACATGGCGGTCCGTGCCTGCACCCCGTACTGAACGGAGAAATCCCGTAACGAGGCCGCCAGCACGATCTGGGCGCCGCCGATCGGCGCGCCGGGACGGTTCACAAGGGCAGTGACGAGAGCTTGACGCTCATCCTCTATCGAGGTCTGCTGTAGTGAATGGTCGGTCGGGTTGTACGAGTACACACCATCCGGCAGGACGAAGTACAACCTCATCGCGGGCAATTGGCTGGGCGTCAGCGAGGCCGAAGCGCCACGGGGCACCCGCACACCCTGCGCGGCCCAGGCAAGCTGCCCGATGGCGGAGAACTCCAGACGCTGGTCCGAGGGTACGGACGCCCGCTGCTGCGCGAGCAGCGCCTGCTCCAGAGGAATCGTGCCGCTGGTTGACGGCTCAGGAAGTTGCATGGTCTTGAGCCGCGGTGCGGCGGTCGTGCGGAGCCGCTTGGTCGGCTGCGCCTGCCCCCAGGAAAGGGCGGCGAGCGCCAGAACGATCACAAGGGGTGCGTACAAGCTCTGAGAACATCGCGCAATACGATTGGCGAGAGAAGTCCGGCCCTTCATCTTCTTATCCTCCCATAGGATATAATGGTCACAGCCAACATATTATACCTCAAGTCGTCGCTCATGCTATCCTCGCCTGCGAATCTCTGATACAATTGCCGCAGCCTGATGAGAATTCATCGATGGGCGTGTCATGATGTTTGGGCGGTTCATGCGTTGTCTTGACCGGGTGGCGCTCTGGGGGACGATTGGATGGCTTTCCTTCGGCGACAGAAAGCGGTACTTGCAGTCCTGGTGCTGTACTGGCCCACGCTATTCGTTCTGGCCCATATCCCCGTGCCGCAGGTTGTCCGCCGGGCTCACGTCTACGACAAGAGTCTGCATCTGCTCGCCTACATGATCCTGACGTTCCTGCTGTGGTCGGCCATCAAGCCGCTCGAAAGGGTTTGTTGGCGCCGGGCCGCCGTCTGGTGTCTGCTGGCCGTAGTGGCCGTGTACGGCGCGTGCGACGAATGGCTGCAGCACTGCATTGGGAATCGTTCGATGGACCCCACGGACTTTGTCGCCGACGTGATCGGGGCCGCGGCGGCACTGGGCATGCTGACGATCCTGTCGTTCTGGCCGGCCTCAGTGATCATCGCCGGGACGACGATCTACACCCTGGCCGTCTTCACCCGGGCCAACCTCACGGCCCTTCTGCCTGGGACGATGACCATGTTCCACCTGGCGACGCACGCGGTCTTTACGCTCCTGTGGATGGGGTATCTGCGCCAGCGGCCCCATCAGCAGAAAAAGGGTTCCTCGTCGGTGGTTGCGTCAGTTTCCCTGCCGCTGGCATTGGTGGTGGTCACTAAGGCGAGCGCAATGATTTCCGGCAAGGCCTTCGAGGGCTGGGATATGATCGCGGCCGTGGCCGGCATCTTCGGCGCCGTCGCCGCGATATGGACGGCCGGCGCGCTCCAGCGGAGGAATGCGAGGCGAGAGGAGCTTTCCGGGGTGGAGGGTTAGGGCTTCCGGAAGGGCCTGTACAGCGGGTCGCCGAGCAGGAGCATCTGCCAGGAGTTGAATGGATTGCTGCGGTAGAAGGCCTCCGCGAGACAGCGGCCTTCGAACAGCTCGTTGAAAAACAACTTGGGCTCGGGGAAGGCGGGCAGGTAGGGCTCGGTCACGGGTCCGAGCGTGGCGGTGATGCCGTGCATCAGCAGGGCCGGACACCACTCGGTGCTGTTCGGATCGCGGAGATTGGCCGCCTCGAAGCTGGCGATGTGGAACCCGACGGCGCCCTCGACGAACCGAAAGGAATCGACGTATTTCTTTACGCTGTACCAGCCGCAGTACAGGGCTGCCTGGGGACAACTGTCCGCCGGGAACATTGCCTGCGTCGATTCCTCCTGCACGGCCAGGGGCGTTCGCAGCCGCGTCAAGATGGCCAGGTCGCGCAAGGACTGGTCATAATAGCTGTATGTGTCGTTGCCGAAGAGTCCCCGCGAATCGACGTAGGCCGCGCCGGCCAGAGGTCTCTGTTCGGCCGTGATGGCCTTGTCGACGAGTCCCTTGGCGATCCCGTAGTTGGGGCCGTCGAGCCGGCAGACCATCAGGGTCTTGAATGGCTGCGGCTCGGGGCTGCGCAATCGGTTCGGCTGCCAGCGGTACAGGTCGTACACGGGGCACAGCACCAGGGACAACTCGCCGTCCACGGACGCCTCGGTCTCCTTGCCCAGGATGCGGTCCATGTCCATCTGAAGCTGGGCCAGGCGCCTTTGCCGCTGCTGGTACTCTGTCGAGCCGGTCGCCCCCGTAGCCTCCAACCGGGCGATGGCGTCCTTCTCCTGCTGGTGCAATTGGCGCAGTTGTTTCAACTGGCGGTCCATGTCGGTGGAAGGCTCGCATCGGCCCACCTTGTATGGCACGCCGTAGGTCGTCACGAGGCACTTGATGTGCTGCAGGTCCTTTCGGGTCGTGAGGACGGCGCGGACGGGCCCGGCCAGCCGCTTGTCATAATCGCCCCGGCTGATGGAATCCCGAAGCTGCGGGCCCAGCGATACCGGGACCACGTTGCCCGAGGGCACGCCTCGCTTCTCACAGTAGTACCGGGCCAATTTCGTCGAAGCCGGGTAGTCGGTGTTCGCAATCACAAGGATTTCCACAGGCTCCAGAGCCCGAGCGAGTTCGGACCAGCCGAACACCAGAAGCAGAAATGCCGCTGCACGTTTCCACATCACAGATCACCCCACGGCAATGAGTGTCACTCAATAGGTCCCCGGCTATGCGCCTGAGATTGCTTCGTCGCTACGCTGCTCGCAATGACATGAACGAGCATTGTATGTCATTGCGAGCGCAGCGAAGCAATCTCAGGCGCACCATTTCGGAAATGCGATATTCGCATCGAGAGGTTAGAATCATCCTGCTGGCCTTGAGTCTTCTTTCCGGTCGGAGGCCGCATCGCCGCGGGTGGCTTCGGCCTGGGAGTACCGCTTTTCGTAAATCCCGCCGCGTGAGAACACGCGGGCGGCTGTGGCGGCAAGGATTCGGCAATCGGACCAGAATCCCGCCTGCTCCACGTATTTCACGTCCAGTTCGAGCTTCTCTTCGATGGTCAACTCGGCCCTGCCGGAAATCTGCGCCAGGCCGGTCAGGCCCGGCTTGACGAGCTGCCGCTTCTTTTGCCGCTCGTTCCACTCGCGAACCTGCGACATGTACAACGGCCGCGGCCCGACAAGACTCATATCGCCTTTGACGACATTCAACAATTGCGGCAACTCGTCCAGCGAACGCTCTCGCAGGAACCTGCCAGGACGTGTCAGTCGCGAGTCTTGCCCGGATTTCGGGCTGGGCCCAAATGGATCGGTGTCGAGGCGCATCGTCCTGAACTTGTAGAGCGTAAAGGGCTTGCCGTCCCTGCCCACCCGCTCCTGCCGAAAGATGGCCGGCCCCCGGCTGCCCAGCCGGATCGCAACCGCAATGACCAGCAGCAGCGGCGAGAGGATCACCAGCAGCACACCGCCAGTCGTGACGTCGAATACTCTCTTACTGACCTTTGACTGGATATATGAAATGGCTTACACCTTGAGCTCGTAGGGTGGGTCCTTGACCCACGCGGTCATTCTATTTCGTTTAACTATTCAAAGGTCAATAAGAAGCTCGTACATCGATGCGGCTGCGACACCTGTCTGTCATCCTGAGCGAAGCGAAGGATCTGGCCACCGCATGAGAGGTTTCTCTCGTTCGCGGTCCGGATCCTTCACTGCGCTGCGCTCCGTTCAGGATGACAGGCGACCTTGAGTTCTGTTCTACGAATAGCAGCGACGAGTGGCAGCAGCGTTCGACCATGCTCCTATTCTGTAGGAGGCCCTAGAAAAGGCGCGCGTACTGCTGCGCCAGGACTTCGTATGTGTGGGTGCGCTGCACGTATTGCCGGCCTCGCTCGCCCATTGCCTGAAGCCGATCTCTGGGTATTTGAACGATCCTGCGCAGGACATCGGCCAGGGCCGGCGGGTCCTCGGCGGGGATGGAGAAGCCGCACTGGGCCTCGGCTACCTCGTCGTGGATCGTGTCAATGGCGAAGACAATCGGCAGGCCCGCCGACATGTACTCGTAGAGCTTGTTCGGACTGACGCCATACTTGAACAGGCCCTTGTTCTGCAGACCGATGTAGCCGATGTCCGCCGCACGCATCAGCGCCGGCACCTGCGACCGCGCCACCGGCGACAGGAACGTGACGTTCTGCAATCCGGCCGCTTGCGCCCGTTGCTGCAGCGGCTCCTTCTCAGGCCCCTGGCCAACCAGCAGGAAATGAACCCGCGACTCATCCTTCAGAAGGGAGGCCGCCTCAGTGACATTGGACAGCGCGTTGGCCACTCCGTGGTTGCCGCTGTAGAGGACGATCATCCTGCCTTCATTTTTCAGACGCCGTATGACTCCGTCATGCTCCGCAGGCAAGTCCTCGACAGTCTGCGAGACTTGCGGGTCGATGCCGTTGGGGATGTGGACGAATTTGCGCTCGTCGAGGCCGTGCGCGACCATGTAGTCCTTCGCGCCGCCCAGCAGCGAGACGGTGGTATCGCATCGCTCGTAACCGAGTCTCTCAGCCCAGGCCATCGCGCGGACAAACGGGTGTCGCGCTGAATGGCCCCCGAGCTCCAGGAGCGTCAGCGGCCACAGGTCCCGCACCTCGAAGATGAATTTCGCGCCGTACTTCCGCGCCAACCGCTGCCCGTTGAGGGCGACGAACGGATGGGGCGAGGAGGCAATGACCACGTCCGGCCGGGGCAGTTGTCCCAGGCTCCTCAGGGCCAGGCGGGATGAGAATTCGACCATGTTGATGACGCGTCTCAGGTCGTTCTGCCCATACCGGCATGCCTTGACCCAGACGTAGGGCACGCCGTCGATCATCGCGAGACTTTCCCTGGGCGGCTTCATCAGCAGGTGGTGAAACGAGGCACAAAGGATCGCCGGCCTCAAGCCCATCCGCAGAAAGTGCTGTGCGAGGTAGTAGTGCCGGTACTCCATCCCATGGACCACGCTGCCCGCGTAGTGGTTCACGATCCAGATGACTTTGCCGCTCGCCTCGGACATTCTGTGTGTCTGACATTGGTCGGGCATGAGCTCTTCGTAGGATGCGATGTGTTTCCGGGTGGCAGCGGCAAGCGCAGCTTGCCGATGGTTTGCCCATTCGCCATCGGCAAAGCCTTCGGCCTTGCCGCTGCCACCCGGCGATAATTCACTTTATGAACGCCAGCACCTGCTCGACAACGGCGTCCTGCATCGGGCGCGTCAGCTCGGGGTAGATCGGCAGCGCCAGGATTTCGGCGGCGGCCCGCTCGGATTCGGGGAAATCGCCGCGCTTGTGGCCCAGGTAGGCGAAGCATTCCTGCAGGTGAGCCGGGACGGGGTAATAGATCTCGCAGCCGATCTTGTTGGCCTTGAGATGCGCCACAAGCTCGTCGCGCCGCGGCACGCGGATGCAGTACTGGTTGTAAATCGTCTTGCAGTCAGGGCTGATCCAGGGCGTCTGCACGACCGTGCCCGCGAACCGCTTGTTATAGCAGGCGGCGTTTCGCCGGCGGGCCTCGGACCAGTCATCCAGGTGCGGCAGCTTCACCAGGAGAGCCGCGGCTTGAATCGGGTCGAGCCGGAAGTTGCCCCCGACGTACTTGTGGTAGTACTTCGGCTCGGAGCCGTGATTGCGCATCATCATCAGCCGCTTGAACAGCGCTCCATCGTTGGTGACGACCATACCGCCATCGCCGATGCCGCCGAGGTTCTTGCTGGGGAAGAAGCTGAAGCACCCTACCGTGCCGATGCTGCCGGCCTTCTTGCCCTTGTACGTGCTCGTGATCGACTGGGCGGCGTCCTCGATGACCGCCAGGTTGTGCCTGCGGGCCACCTCCGTGATGGGGTCCATGTCCGCCATCTGGCCAAACAGGTGCACCGGCATGATTGCCCGCGTGCGTTTCGTCACCGCAGCCTCAATCAGGTTCGGGTTGATGTTGTACGTCCGCGGATCGATATCGATCAGGACCGGCTTGGCTCCGACGCGAGCGATGCAGCCGACCGTGGCGAAGAACGTGAACGGCGTGGTGATGACCTCGTCCCCGGGGCCGATCTCCAGGCTCATCAGGCAGTCCAGGATGGCGTCGGTGCCGCTCGACACGCCGACAGCGTACTTGCAGTCACTGACCGCCGCGACCTGCTTTTCCAGCTCCGCCACCTTCGGCCCGCCGATGCATTGCTGCGACTCCAGCACCTCGGCCACAGCCGCCATCACCTGATCCCGAATCGTTGCATACTGGCCCTTCAGGTCCAGCAGGGGTACTTCCATGATTCCTCCTTGGGTTCAATGATCGATGCGCACGAATATGACCGTGCTGGCTCGCACCAGCAACCACAGCCAGAATTACATTCCACTCCGTCGTATTCGGGAAGAGTTGTGGGCCACGCCGCGCAACGCGACTGCGCAGTCAAGCCTCTCGACCCTTGCTGAATCCACCTGCAGATTTATGGACCGCGTGATTTACTGAGACGAACGCTACGTGGATCCGGAGTATCGACGCATCCGGTCCTGGCTTGGCGCCGCTCATGTGGCATTGGAAGTCGGTACCCACGCGGTTTTAGCCCGATTCTGCGTAATTCCCGTGTGAGATCATCGATCTTCTGCAATTCTTCTGCTGAGACAGATGGATTTTTCGCAAGTATTTCTTTTATGTCAGGTGCCTCAATCATAATCAAGACCCCTACATGAAAGGCTCATACGCATACTTGGTATGTATTACGCCCCAACAACTTCTCTTGATCATATAATCCCGCAAAAGATCATAATATCCCCTGATTTTCGCAGAGAGGTCGGGGCTCCCCCCGAAATCATCGATTCTCAGGTTGAGGTCTTTGTGCAAAACGTCCCTTGAGATGCCGTAGCCATGGACGTGCCATTTCTCAATATCATTCAGAGCCTCAGCAATCTCTCGAGCTCTTTCTGTACGCATCTGTTTGGTCACAGTGATTCCGCGAGTCTCTGTCTTCTTCCAGTTCTTGAATTTGTATCTGACAAGCCATTCCTTGAGCAAAGCTATGGATAGCTCCCGTGCTTGCTCATATTCATACAGTTCGGCCTGGTCAAAGCCGTCTATCAACAGCCTGACTTCTGCCACGGTGATTGTGCCGTCCTTTGCCTTCTTGATGAGACGGTTATATTGCTCCAAATAGCCCAGCGCTGTCATAATGAGGCCCTTCCTAACGGGACTTCCTTTGCTCTCTTGGCGATTCCCCTGCTTCATCAACTGGCTTATGACGACCGCACACCCAAATCCTCTTTGAATGCTCAGGCATATGTGCGGAATAATAGTATGGTGCGATCATCATGGTCTGTCAAGGAGTAATATCACCCAAGACAGCAGGACATTCTTTCGGCAACTATTCAGACTGACCGCTATCGACTCGTTGCTTGTCCATAGTAGTCCACCGCGCTTGTGAGCACGCGTTCAAGGCGCTCGGCGAGGGTGCGGCGGTCGAATTCCCGCTCGGCCAGGGCGCGGGCGTTCTTGCCCATCTGGCGGCACAGGTCCGGCTGGTCCGCCAGCTCCTGCATTGCGTCGGCCAGGGTCTCCGGGCGGTACGGGTCCAGCGACCGGCCGCAACAGTTCTGCTCGACCGTCTCGCCCAGCCAGCCCGGCACGTTGATCAGCACGGGCTTGCCCGCCGCCAGCGAGTCGAACATCTTGTTCGGCGACCACGTGTGCTCTTTGGCCGCCCGGTAGATCGTCAGACAAACGTCACAGCCGGCCACGATCCGGGCGACTTCCTCCTTGTCGGCCACGAGGTCGCTGAACACCACGTTCGTGAGGCCGTAGCTGCGTGCCAGAGACTCCAGCTCCGGCCGCTTGCCCCCGCTACCGTGGAGCACGAAGACGATGTCATCCCTGCCCCGCCCCGCCAGGATGCGAGCCGCCTCGATGACATAGTCGAGGCCATTGGCCATGCCCATCGCGCCGAAGTAGATGGCGGCAAACCGGTTGCCCAGGCCGAGTCTCTCTCGTGATGTGCTGCCATCCAAGTCGGGACGGAACAGGTCCAGGTCGCTGGCGTTCGGAATCACGGTCACCTTCGCAGGCGGCACGCCCGTCCGCACGATGCCCTCCTTCATGCCGGGCGACAGGGCGACGATGTGGTCCGCCTTGCGGTAGATCGTGCGGGCCATTCGCCGCAGCCACCAGATCGCAATGGGATTGCTCAGGGCCCCGACGTTGACCAGCGCCTCGGGCCACAGGTCGCGCACCTCGAAGACGAAGGGGACATCGAAATAGTCGCTCAGGGCCGCGCCGGCCAGCCCGACCGTCAGAGGCGTGTGCGTGGCAAAGACGATGTCGGGCCGGGGCAGTCGCGTGCCCGCCCGCGACGCCGCCCGGGCAAACTCGTAGAACTTGAGCATGCGCCGCCAGCCGCCCAGGCTCGTGCCCATGTTCGGGTCGTTGTAGCCGCCGCGGACCGAGAGCACGTGAATGCCATCGATCTCGTATTCACAGCGGGGTTCGCCCTGGCAGACGGGGAATTCGTCGTTGGCCAGCCCGGAGGTCAGCATGGTCACATCGTGACCTTTGGCCGCGAGGTGCCGCCCGAACTCATAGGACCGCGTCCCGGTCCGACCCTTGCGGGAAGCGAAATATTGGTGGATATAGAATAGTCGCATTTTATATGCCTATTATGGCCGGCCTGACGACGGACGCAGGAGTCCCGTCACCAGCCCTGCGGCGGAAAGCGCTTGCCGATGCCGGCGGCCGGTGGTATAATTATGTGTAGTGTTCGCCGGAGGTTGTTGCAGGACTCGTGCCTCTGGAGGAGGAGATTGCCGTGGGCATGGGTTTTGACGACTCTGCCGTGCATGCCGTGTGGCTGCCTTGCTGTACGAACCGGGGGATGGTCACTGTATGACCCGATGGTTGCCTTTTCTGTCGCGTCTTGCCTTTTGCCTTGCCGCACTGGGCATAGCAGCATCCGGCGCCGGCGTCCGGGCTCAGACCAGTCCAACGACTTACGAGATGGTGCTTCCCAGTTTGAATCCCGACCTGCCCGCGTCGGCGGAGGAGAACTTGCCCCTGTTGTACCAGCGCCTGCTTATGGCCTTCGGCGGTGATTACGGGACCTACCTGATGAATCATCCAAACAGGGACCTCTCCGACGCCATGACGGTTTATTACCTGCGGCAGGAGCTGCAGGCCCTGACGGACATGTGGCGGGCCACCGGCAAGGCTACGTACCTCAACCTGGCCGCAGACCTGAGCTTGCGGGCCATCCAGGCAGCCACCGACAATCGTCGGCCGCTGCTCTATCACGAGCAGCCCCGGGGCGACTGGCCCTGTTTCTACCTCGAATCCGTGCAGGTCCAGACGGGCGGCCACAGCCAGCTTTGCGACTTCCAGGGCTGTGCCGGTTTTCTCAACCTCGCGCGCATCCTGCAACAACTCAACCGGCCCGAGTGGGAGCCAATCACCGACTTCGTGGAACACCAGGTCGTTGAGAAGTGGCTCTACTACAAGCCCAGCATCACGGCCTGGGACATGAAGGTCGGTCCCAACTCCGCCAGGAACCTTCTCGTGGTCCTCAATGCCGCCCGCGACGTCCGCGAGCATTTCGCCTGCATCTGCCTGGACCTTCACGGCCTGGGGCGTCGCGACTATGCGTATGATGCATGGGCCAACCTGCTGATCGATCTGTACCTGACGCCGCGATACGATCCGAACCAGGCCGCTCCCTATCAGAATGAGATGCCCGACCGCATCCCGGCCAACTGGGGCCTATTCGCTCGTTCAACCGCGGATGGGCAGATCTGGCTGGCCGTCCCCAACTACGATCCGGTCCGATGGTACGAGCCGACGGACACGTCCCATGCGAATCGCGTCGCCTGGCTGGCCGCCAAAGCCTACGCCGAGGGTTTTGTCAAGCCGGAGGTGATCACCGGACTGGTCAATACGTTCCGCTATCAAATCTGGGCGCCCGACAAAGGGCCTTTCCATTTCAACAACTTCGTCGACGGCAGCGACGGCGAGATGGACGGACTGTCGAGCGGCAGAGGCGGCAACGTCTGGTTCGGCTGGCACCGGCTCGCCGCCCATGATGACGGGCTCAGGACCCTGTTTCTCGACATGGCCTACGATCTGACCGCCGGCGGTCAGAACCTGCCCGACGGCGCCCAGAACAAATCCATGGTGAACGCTCAGACCTGCCTGGAAGCTTGGGCCGCACGCCTGCTCGCCGACAAAGGTGATCCCTGGATCTTCCCCTGACAGGACTCTCATTACCTGATGGGTGGCAGCGTCAAGCGCAGCTTGGCGATGGTCTCATGGCCACTCGGGAAAACCATCGCCAAGGCCTTCGGCCTTGACGCTGCCACCCCGAGTCCAGAGACCTGCCCTTTGAGTATCAGTCGAGGCAGATGCGGTCGCCCTGGCTGTAACCGGCGAGGACCTTGACGATCCGCTCGGCGGTGTTGCCGTCCCAGAGGTCGGGTGTCTTGCCCGGCTTCCAGTAGCCGGAAAGAATTCGGCGTGACTTTTCCTCCACGGTATCGAGGTCCGCCAGCTCGTTCGTGCCCTCGGTGATCGTGATCGGCCGCTCCGTGTTCGGACGCAGTGTCAGGCAGGGCAGTCCCAGGAACGTCGTTTCCTCCTGGATTCCCCCGGAATCCGTAAGAATGAACCGCGCGTTCTTCTCCAGCGTGATGAACTCCCGGTACCGGACCGGATCGACGATCTGAAACGCGGGCCGCAGCGAAATGTCGATGCCGAAGGCCCCGATGTTCTTTTTCGTCCTCGGATGCATCGGGAAGACCACCGGCGCCTCAGCGGCCAACGTGTTGAGGTACTCCAGGATCCGCCGGAGGCTGTGCGGCTCGTCCACGTTCGAGGGACGGTGCAAAGTCACCAGCACGTACTGGCCCTGGCGCAGGTTCCACCGCCGCAGGATTTCCATCTCCTGCTCCCGGCTGATCCGGCCCAGGATCGTCACGAGCGAATCGATCATGATGTTGCCGACGAGATGAATCCGGCTCTTTCTCACCCCCTCCGCAATCAGGTTCGCGTCCCCGTCGGGCGAGGGCGTGAACAGCAGGTCCGAGATCGTGTCCGTCACCCGCCGGTTGATCTCCTCGGGCATGGTCTCGTCGCGGCTTCGCAGGCCCGCCTCCACGTGCGCCACGGGGACCAGCAGCTTCTTGGCCGTCAGGCTGCACGCCAGCGTCGAGTTGACGTCCCCGAAGACGACTACCAAGTCCGCGTGATCGCCCAGGAGGACCTTCTCGAACTCGACCATGATCCGTGCGGTCTGCTCGGCATGGGAGCCGGAGCTGGTCCCCAGGAAATGGTGCGGCTCGGGCAGCTCCAGGTCCTCGAAGAAGGCCTGGGACATGGCGTAGTCGTAGTGCTGGCCCGTGTGGACGATGGTCGGCCGGAGGTTCCGCGTCCCGGCCAGCGCGAAGTACAGCGGGGCCATCTTCATGAAATTCGGCCGCGCACCAACGATCAGGAATATCCTTGGCATCAATCATCTCCATCGTAGCCTATTCTATGAATCCCGCGAATGAGAGATTGCTTCGCTTCGCTCGCAATGACATACGACGCCTGTTCATGTCATTGCGAGGAACGCAACGACGAAGCAATCTTCGAGGCACAGTCGTGGAACGTGCGTAATAGAGTACTAATGCCCGAGGACCTCGTCATAGATCCTCAGGAGTTCCTTGCTTTCTGTCTCCCAGTTGTACTTCTCCAGCACGGCCCGGCGGCCGTTTTCGCCCATCCGCCGCGCCTCGTCCGGATGCTCGATCAGGTACTCCATCGCCCGCGCGATCACCGGCGGCTTCGACGGATCGACGATGAGCCCGCAATGGCTCCCCTCTACTACCTCCCGATACAGCGGGAAGTTCGACGCGATCACCGGCAGGCCCACCAGCATGTAGTCGAACAGCTTGTTCGGCAGGCAGCTCGTGTTATTCGAGTACGGCAGGTACGTGATCACGCCCATGGATGCCTGCGACGAGAGCTTCTCCTTCTCATCATACGGCACCCAGGCGATGAACTCAACATTCGCCTCCACGCACAGCTTCTTCACGAGGTCCCGGACCTCGCTCTCGAAGGATGGCGGGCTGTACGCGCCGACGAGGCACAGCTTCCAGCGAGGATGCTTCTTGACGACCTCGGCAAGGGCCTCCACGACTTCGAGCAGGCCCCGGATTTTCGACATGCCGCCGAGGTAGATGATCTTTTCCTGCGGCTGTCGGGGGGGCGTCCTGGACAGCTCCATGATCGGGTAGTTCTCCACCCGACCCGCGCGGACCTTCATCGTCGCATACCGGGCGCCGACGAGCGGAGTCGTGTAAATGACGTAGTCGAAAAAGCGGATCACCGCCCGCTCGAACAGGTCGAATGATCGGCTGATCAGCCGGCGCAGCGGCTTCGAGATGTAATACTTGTCGAGGATGCTGTTCGGGTAGTGCTCGTGCGCGTCCCAGATCACCTTCTTGCCGCGAAGCTTCAGCAGCAGGCCGACGATCATCAGCTCCGGGTCGTGGAAATGATAGACATCGGCGTTCTCCCGGACCGCCAGCCGGTGTAGCCGCCACATGAGCTTCGTGACCCGCTGGAGACGGTTCTTCGGCGAAGGCAACGGCAGCACGCGCACGCCGCCCACGACCTCTTCTTTCGTGTGCCGGGCGATCAGCGCGACATCGTAGCCCGCCTTTGCCAGGCTCCGGGCCCCCCTGTGGAAGACCCGCCCGTCGAAGGGCATATGGACCGAAGTCAGCACACAGACTTTGCCACGACGTTGCCCTGGTGCATCATTCATTCACGACCCCAATCGCCACCGGCGGGTTCACGAGCGACCACAGCGCCTCGGCAAACATTCGCGCGTTGCGCTCACTATCGAAAATGTTGCGGGCCCGAGCCAATCCATTCTGTCCCGCGGCCTGTCGGAATCCTTCATCCATAATCATCCGCTCCATCGCCTCCTGGAGTTGGCTGGTGTTCTTCGCATCGACGAGCAGGCCGGTCTCGCCGTCAATCACGGCCTCCGGCACGCCGCCCACGCGAGTCGCGACGACGCCCAAGCCGCAGTTCATCGCTTCCAATACCGCCTGCGGCATTCCCTCGCTGTAGGAGGGCAAAACGAGAAAGTCAGACCCCTGCAGATACAGCGGGACCTCCTGCGGCGGGAGACGACCGGGCAGTATCACAGCGTCGTTACGTCCGACGCGGCTTGCCAACGACAGCCACCTGTCCCGTGAAGGGCCGTCACCGAGGCAGACGAGCTGAAAACGGCTGTGTCTCGCGAGTAGAGGCTCCGCAGCGGCTGCAAGTTCCTGCATCCCTTTGGTTTCCACCAGCCCTCCGACATAGATCGCCACGATACGATCTGCGGGCCAGCCGAGTTGCTCGCGAACGCGGGCCTTGTCCTGCGGCGGAGCAAACTCCTTTGCGTCCCGGCTGAGATAGATGCACAGCGGCTCGCGCCTGCATTTCCCGGTTTCCGCCAGGCGCTTGCAGATGGACTGACTGACCCCCACGGGCAAATCGACTCGCGCGAGTGTATCGCAGAGTCTTCGCCATAGGACCGCCATCCGGTCCGGGTACACCATCACGTCGCTGCCCACCGCCAGACTGGCGACAGGCAACCCAAGCGCGGAGCCAATCTCGACGGCCGCCTCGGCGTCGGGGAACATGGAAACGCCGAGCACAAGATCGAATCGCTGCTCCTGGTGCCAGCGGCGGGCCGCCGGCAGCAGGGTATGGGCCATGAATCGCCCTTCGAATCGGCGAAAGCCGAAGCCCGGCGGCCGGAGATACGGCACGGAGCGGGCCTGCAAGCCCTCGGACGGGGACAACGGATTCGCCGGACCATACATGCGCCAGCGCGGAACGTGGTGCAGCGGCCACGGCGTCCACGGCCGAGGCACGAGAAATGAAAGCTCGATGCCGTATGGGCGCAGGCACTGCGCCTCGCGGCAGATGAAGACCCCATACTGCCCGGAGCCCGCCGTGGGGAACATGTGGCTAATCGCCAGTATCCGGAGCTTGCTCATCGTGGTTCGCGGCTCATTGCTTTATCCAGCCGCAAGGACGTAAGGGACTGAAAAGAACGCAAAGTCAGGGCAAACGCAGCGTGGCTTGGCAGATCACATTCATGTCATTGCGAGTCGGTCAGCCGCGAAGCGGCTCAGCGACTCGCAATGACATACAGAGCACTGCTACGGAACGACTTTGCGTTTGCCCTGGACGCAAGGGACGCGGAATCCTTTGTCCTCCGGTCATCCGATTTCTTCGCTTGCGAGCTGCGGTGTCTGCGGCTCGTCTTCTTCCGCTTCTTCGGACGACTGCTCCTGGGACTCGGCGTGCCACCAGCCCAGGCGCTCGGCCGCCAGAACAAACCCCAGAAAGGCCCAGTAGTACTTCGCTGAAAGCTGCTTGATGTTGAGCCCCATGACCAGGAGGTACGTCAGAACCGCCCGGGCGTAGAGCTTCTCCAACGTCAGCGGCGTTCGCTTGACCGTCAGCATCAACAGGATCACGAAGATCGTGAACAGGACGGCCGCGGGAATGCCGTAGACGCCGAGCGCGAAGAAGAAGTCGTTGTGGGGCCAGATCTGGCTGCCGGTCCGCTCGAACCAGCTATAGTAGCCCGTTCCCGCCGGCCAGAGGAGCACGGCGTCCAGGGCGTTTTTCACTGCCGTCATGCGAAACTCCACCGCCTGCTCCGCTCGGTGAACATCCGTGAGGCGCTCGGCGACCGAGGTCGCCAGCCCCTGCTGCTGGATCAACAGTCCGGCCGAGAGCGACGCCAGCACGATCCCCAGCAACAACATCGCCGCCAGGGCGGGCCGACGCAGCACCTGCCGCACGAACAACAGCGGAGACAACATCGTGAATGCCAGCGCCACCAGACCGCCGCGCGAGCCGATCCGAAGCATCATCACCGGCAGGAACAGCATCGCCACGAGGTAGATCGCCCGCCAGAACAGGCTCCTGTCCCGGGCAAACAGGTAAATCGCCGACAGAAATGCGATCGCCGCCAGCGCCGCCAGCATGTTCGCGTCGATGGCGTGGCCCAGCGTTGCAGAGAACCGCACGTCCCGCGTTTCCTGGACCGCGCGTATCGCCGCACCGGTCTTGATCGCCAGGACGATGGTCCCGATCATGCCCACAACGTAGCTGCGCAGGGCCCAACGGAATGTGCCCTCGTCATTCGTCTCGAGGATCCAGTAAACGAGCAGGAGCAGGATGAGCAGTTGAACCTGCGTGAACGCTCGCATCACCTCCATGGCGAGGTACGGCTGGGCCAGGGACACGAACCCGATCCACAGGCACAGGATCGCGGCCACCCACAGGGCCTTGTGCCGGATTCGCAGACCCGGGCGGGTCAGCAGCACGTTGAGAAAGAAGCTGACCGCCACGGCCACGCCGATGCCCCGGTCGAGACTAAACACTTCCCCATAGCCCACGCCGGCGCCGGTCGGCAAGACCATCATCAGCAGGCACAGGGCAAACGTCGGCCTGAGCACCATGCCGACGAAGGTCGGTACGGCGATGACGGCGACACCCGCCAGGACGTTGTGCGCCAGGAAGATGACGCCGAACCCAATGGCGCAGATGACGAGCCAGACCGCCAGCAGCAGGAAATTCATGACCGGCGGAAATTGAATATCGGACGTGCGCTCCTCGATTTCTTCGAGCAGCCCATCCGCGTCTATTTCATTGATATAGGTTGTGTCCATCGTAACGGATATCGGCCAGCCGCGAGACCACCGTTACCTGCTCACGGCCTTGTACGCACCATGGTTGACGCGTGTTAGGTCCTAGCCGGGTGGCATCGCATCCTTCGAAGGCCATCGCCAAGCTGCGCTTGACGCTGCCACCCATTACAGTCACGCCGTGCCATTCCTGCTCACGACCGCCTCACGCTCGGCGGGCTCTTTTCGCTTCCTCCGCTTCAGTCGCCGAGCCGTGTTGAAAAGTCTGCGCAGAACGCGGTGGTTGCCCGAGAGCACGTACCTTGCGATAAACAGCTTCAGCATGTTCACGTAGTCGCTCGGTATCGGGTCCATCAGCTTCTGGCGGTATGCCGGCACGCACCGTCCCCACAGCCGCGCCAGACGCATCCGGGCCTTGAGCTTCCTCTTCTTGAAGAGTGCCCGGCCCTGTGAGGCCAGCAACGGCTGGAGGCCAAGCTCCGATAACTCGACGGCCTCCCTCGTCGCCGCCGCTTCGAGAAGCTCCTCCGCCTCGGGCGTCCGCGAGATGACGAACGAGCTGCCCACCTTGTCGGTCTTGACGAGCTCCGGCAGCCACGCGTCGCCGCAGGACAGGTCGCTCAACTCGCCCAGCATGTCGCTGCACAGCATGCAGCGCCACAGGGAATACGGGCCGAGCCTTCTGTAGTACTGGGCCAGCGGGACGACGGTCTCGGTCCCATCCTTCACGCGCAGCAGCATGCTGCCGGGCCAACCCCGGCCGCGATACTGCAGCTCCTGGACCTCAGCAGGCGCGATGCCGAGACTCTCGATGAATTGCCTTGTTCCGTGGAAACTATAGTCGAAGCTGCATGCGATGCTGATCCGGTAGCGGATGCGTCCCGACAACTCCGGAATCTGCTGCTCGGCCTTGCGGATGCCCTGGATGTGACACGGCAGTCCGACGACGGCGAACCGGCCCTTTGAATGGAGGATCTCTCTGACCGCCGCACCGATCGTTACGGGACAATACTTCGAGCCGGCGGCGGACAGGATCTCCCGCCGTGTCCGGGCGATGAACGGCTCGGGCATCAGAGGATTGTCGCTTCGCATCCGCGTCACCAGCGCGCCGTCGATCAATTGGTGCTCCAGCGCAAAGATCAGCAGGGCCGTCACCAGGCCGCCCGAGGCGCCGTCGTATCGAATACTCCCGTCGCAGGCGTGTCCGACGTACGACGCGAGGTACCGGCCGAGCGCAATGTCGGCAGGAATGTCCCCGAAGAGCTTCTGGCTCAGCCCCTCGAAATCGACGCCGTGACCGGGACAGACCTCGTAGCACAACTCGCAGTGGCGGCAATCCTCTTCTCGCATCTGCGGCACGAAGCAGCCCCGGGAATCGTCCGTGGTCATGTCGAGAGCGTCGTGCGGGCAGACCGCCGCGCATACACCGCAGCCTGTGCACAGCTTGCGCTTTACGACCCATTGGATTGTCAACTGCCTGTCTTTCACGACTCTGGATGCACTCCCCTACGATCCTTTGACAAGGTGCGCGACGGCCTCGACTTGTTTGGCTAAGTCCCTCCGGATTTGTTCCAGGGACTGCCGCATCGAGGCGCGCGCGTCAAAGATTTCGAGGACCTTTTTCGAAGCGTGTTCCTCGCCCGCGGCGTCCATGTCCAGGATATAGTTCTCGCACCGGCACATATCGCCGATGATTCCGTGCGTCCTCGTGTCCTGGCGATTCGTCAGGGCGACAAAGGGCGTGCCGACGGAGACGCCGCCGATCAGCGAATGCGTGCGCTGGCCAACGAGGAAGTCGCATTCGCGAATGATGCTCTTGAGCAATCGCGGCCCGCAATCCCGTTCCAGGATCAGAGAGTCCTCCGGCCCCGATTTCATCTGTTCGATCACGTGCCGGGCGGCGACAACGTCACTGCCGTCCTGCTCCAGCGAGTGGGGCAGAAACAGGAGGAACGCGCGGCCCTTCTCGACCAGCGGGTCGAGGATCGCGGCGAGGTACCTGGCGTGGGCCTGCTGCTTCGCTTGTCCCTGCAGGTCGGGTCGAAAACCAGCATACACCCTGCCCTTTTCCAGGGCTGTCACCGCGATGACCGGCCGGCCGTTTTCTCTTGCCTGGCGGTAAAGCTCGTGCGATTCAAGGACCTCGCGGGCGGCTTGCGGCTCGGCCGGGCGCATCGCAAACGCCGGGTCGGGACCAACCACGAGCCTGGCCGGGTCGCGGCAGACCTGCGCCATGCTGTCGCGCGAGTGCTTCTCACGAAAGACGCAGAAGTCGCTCTCCTCCATCGTCCGGCGGTACAGCGCCGCCTTGTAGAATCGCCCGCCCGCGATGCCTGTGCTGGCCCCGAGGATGCCCGATCTTTTGCCATGCCGCTTCGCCAGATGAATGATCCCGCACGACTCCACGCCGAAGACCCCGTCGTGCCCAACAAGGACGTATTCGGCCCGGCTGAAGAATTCCTGCAGCGGCCGGCACTGCCCGGCCCCGGCTGCCGTCAGGTTCTTTAGTCGCCCGTAGATCCCAAGCTGAAGCTGTGCGGCGATGGCCGCTTGCATCAGGATTCGCCCCCGGCGAGACAGCCGGGAATTGCCCTCGAAACGAAAGAGCCAGTCCCTCGGGAAAATCGTGATGTTGCCGCGCTGCGTCACCACCTCTGCGTTGTCGAATAGTCCCAGTGCCACAGGCCGACCGTCGGAGAGCATATCCTCGATCCCGCGAACGATGGCTTCCTCGCCCTTGTTCGCAATCGGCACGTAATCGGCAATCAAGATATACAACGCGTCAGCCATGATTCACTGGGCCGGAATGTGGACACTCTCAGCGGCAGGTTTGCTTCGGCCACGGCCCAGGACGCGACGCAGCCGCTTACGCTCGGTGTCTTCCAGGCTCAGGAACCAACTGAAGATCACCGTGGCCGCGCCTGTGACGGCGACGACGGCGAAAACCTCGCGCCACGAGTCCGGCGGCGACAAGTATTTCCACAGGATCACAATCGCCACACTGGGGATGCTGCCCAGGATCGCCGGCCACCAGACGTGCGTGACACTGTCCAACGCGGCGATCTTCATCTTGCGATTGAAGTAGATCGGTATGATGATACCAGCCACCAGTGCCATGGGCACGAAGTTGCTCCAGGCGATACCCTCCAGCCCCCACCTGAGCACCTTCACCGAAAAGATGGCGCTGGATACGCACAGGACCGCCTCGACGGCCGTCAGGATTCCAAAGACCTTGTGCTCGCCCCGGCCGGCCAGGACCAGGAAATTGCTGTGCTGGCTGAGGATGAAGCAGAAGCCCGCGGTTAGGATGGCCAGGACGGTCGCCATGGACTGTATGATCGTCGGGTCGTTGAACTTCGCGCCGACCCAGACCGTCAGGAACTCCCGACCCATCACGATCAGAAAGCAGGCGGCAGGGATGAGGATCAGCAAGCTGTACTTTTGTGTCAGGAAGGCAATCTGCTTGACGCGCGAGTGGTCGTCGCGGGCATCGAGGTCGCTGACGGCCGGCTTGATCGCCGCCGTGAACGCCTGCAGGAATTCGGACAGCAGCAACACACCCATGGCGGCATAAGAGAATTCCGTCACCCTCTCCGGCGGAAAGAAGATGCCAATCATGGTTTCGCTGGCGCGGTAGATGATCAGAGCTCCCATCGCATAGAGAAACGTGTTCATGCCGTAGAAGAGCATCTCTTTGAGCAGCGTGCGATCCACGTTCTGCCACGAGAGGTATCCGGCCGGCAGCAGTCGCCGCGCGAGGACGTGCTGGGTTCCCCGGGCCACGATCTCGCTGAGACCATAAATGAGGCCCAGAGTCACCACGCCATAGCCACGCAGCAGCAGGATGACGGTCAGTGCCGTCCTCAATGTGAGGACCACGAGCGTGGTGATGCTGACCATATCGTATCGCTGCAGGCCACTGAGCACGGCAGTTGTCAGTTGCAGCGGCGTCGAGAGGGCAAAACACAGGCCGACGACCAGGACAAGCATGCTCGCCGTGCCCACGAGTTCGGGCGGGATGGCAAACCAATCCCCGATCTTCACGTACAATAGGAACGTCAAGATCGCCAGCACCACGGCGATGATCGTGAAGAAGAACAGGGCCGTGCTCACGACCTTGCGAACGCCTTCCTCATCGTCTTTCGCAAGGTACATGGGAATCCTGCGGTTGATGGCGCTGTTGAGCCCCATCCCCAGGATGATCCGATACCGAAACACAGAGCCGATCAGTATCCAGACCCCGGTGGCAGACTCGCCGAACTGCCCGAGGAGAAACGGGGCCAGCAGGAAGGCAACAATCGCGTTGCTCATCAGCATCAGGAGGTTGAAGAACGTGTTGCGAACCAGCGCCCGCGATGTTGTGACTGTCTTGGCCATACTGTGCTACTTTGAATCCTTCGCGCACGCGGCGCGCTTCCTTGCGATACAGAACAGGTTTGCCGATTCGAAACGGCGGGCGTCCCAGGCGATCGCGCGCCGAATGATGGCCTGCAGCGACCCGAATCGCCCGACCATCAATTCCACCCCCTTGAGAATCCGCAGGAACAACCCGGACCCGTCGAACTCGACCACGGAAAAGCCGTTACGATTCAGCGCACTCTCCAGCTTGCGGCGGGAAAAATGCTCGTGCCAGCGCTTCTTCGCGGAGACATCGCCGACCAAACCGTTCTCATTCGCCACGTACCGGCGCTCGTATTCCTCGCCCGAGTGCCTGCGGCAGTAGAACCAGCGGTGCAGCCGGGGGAAACGAAACTTCAGGTTGCCCATGTCCAGGAACGAAAACACATGTTGTCCAGGAACGGTGACGATCAAGGTTCCTTCGTCCTGCAAAACGCGATGCAACTCCGTGAGCAAAGCGTCGGGCTCATCCATGTGCTCCAGCACATCGAGCAGGCTGATCGAGGAGAACTCGGCCTTTGCGAAAGGAAGAGCCGCCCGCCCCTCGACGCGCATGATCTGCACCCCACCACATTTGGCCTTTGCCAGCTCTGCGGCTTCCCGGCTGACATCCGCGCCGGCCACGCGCCTAATCCCTTTGTTCCCAAGCCCGACGAGGAACCGCCCGTCGCCGCACCCGTAGTCCAGGTGGGCCGCCCCACGCGCAGGCACACACTGCCACGCAAAACCATAGCGATCCCAGCCAAACGGGTTGTCCGCCTCGATCCTGGTATGCATAAGAGCCCAGTCAGAATCGCGATTGTTCTCGCTCAGCTATGTTTATCATGCCGCATTTCAAAGGCCGTGCGCCTCAGATTGCTTCGCTTCGCTCGCAATGACATCCAATGCCTGTTGTTTGTCATCGCCAAGAGCATACCCATTCATGTCATTGGGAGGAGTAGACCCATTTATGTCATTGCGAGTCGCTGAGCCGCTTCGCGGCTGGTGTCAGGAAGAAAATGGCCTTTGCGAGGCATTTCTCTGTAACCCATGCTGGTTCCAGTAC
>Ga0214473_10002087_pt1 | contig 25074 bp, 18 predicted proteins | sample RVTome_7_FD_203509 | JGI IMG/M metagenome (GOLD analysis project Ga0214473, IMG submission 203509) | Soil microbial communities from uranium-contaminated site in the Upper Colorado River Basin, Wyoming, United States - RVT98D197 | ecosystem: Environmental > Terrestrial > Soil > Contaminated >... | reverse complement strand
AAAAACTTGTGGGGTTTATAAAAAAACGACTCGAGATTGTTCCGAAACGTTTCAATATGCCAATCATTGACGGCATAACGCCGCAGACAGAACAGATCATCACCTGATCTAACATTTCCCATGATCGTTGAGCATGCCGCTGTAAACCCCGCCTCATCGACAAGTTGGGCTGTCTCATCGGTAAAATCCCCGTTGGGATACGCAAATGTACTGATCGGCCCACCGAGGGCTACTTCCAGCTTACCTCGACTGTTCACAATTTCACTGCGCTGCAGATCCAATGACAAGGTGGGCAGGATGGGATGCGTCATCGTATGAGCGCCTAAATCGATATACTCGCTCTCAGCAAAACGTTGGAGCTCATCAATCGTCATTGTCCTATACTCTTCCCTCAACAGGCGTTCTGTCTTCGCCCACCTGCACAACTCATTCAAAATATCATCCTTGATTTGAGCGGACAGGGGTTTCATAATCCCCAACAAAGCCAGATGCGTCTCCTGCCGATCCTCCGCCGAGGCCGTGCTCCATGTAAAATCCTGCGACTGAATCCTGAGCGACAGGGATGGCGGCACATTGGGAGTGAGCACAATCAAACGAGGCAATTCATCCCACCAAAATTCGCGCGGGCTGCCAATATGGCCGGCAGTTACGAAAACAGTTGCCGGTACCCGAAAGGACTCGAGCAAAGGCAGGGCTTCCGTGAAGTTATCCAGGTATCCATCATCGAACGTGATGACCACCGCGCGGGGAGGGATCGAATTATTTTTTAGCGCATCCACCAGGTCCAGGAGGCGAAGCGGGTGATAGTTCCGCTGGATATGCTCCAATTGCTGAGCAAAATTCTCAGGTGAAACCGCCAGCCAATTTGGTTCGACACTGGTATTGGAAATGCGGTGATACATCAGTATGACAGCAACAGGATTGACGTATTGACCAATGTTTCTGGCTTGTTTTCTTATGAAACGAATCGATTTCCTGATAAACAACGATAACGCTCCAATGCTGGTTTCGAATGGAAAGATTAACCTAATATCATAAATACGGACTTGAATGAAGCAGACGGGGCTGATCGGGTTCCCAGCCTGAAAGCTGGCACAGGATCACCAGGTTTGTAATCGAAAACTTCCCGATTTTGGATAAGTACACAGTGGAGAAGCGCCACTGAGTTTCAACCAATGGCGCTCCTCCTTACCCTGTTTGTAGTTTACGGAGTATTTGTTGGTGTACTTGTCAGAACAGGTCATCTTGAAAGGGTGGCATAGAGCGAGAAGTGGAACGTGTCACCCGTCGCTGAACTCCAAAGGTGTAACTGTAATGCCGACCCGCGCCAGATAGAGCAACCCGACCCGCCAGACTGTTGTTTTGCGGAAGGAATACGAGCCAATACGTTCCTGCGGGTAACAAGGTTGGCGTTAATACATTTTGTGTATTCCAACCTGCAACCGGTGTAAACGCCGCCGTCTGTGCAAGTAGCGTGCCTGGGCTTGTCCCAGAGTTATCATAAATCCCCAAACGCAACTGCCCGCTCGCGGTTCCCACATAGTAACTCAGGCTTTGGATGGTCGCGCTCTGAGATAAAGTTACCTGCTGTGCAACCAGCCGATTTCCAAGCCCGGAGTAACTCATGCTCAGGACACTCGTTTCACCGATGGTGATGACACTTGACCCTGTTGCCGTTCCTGTGGGAGTATTGCTCGGAGTTGGTGTATAGGTGGCAGTCGGTGTGATCCCAGGCAGGGGCGTATTTGTTGGAGTACTGCTAGGTGTCGCCGTTCCTGTCGGCGTCCTTGTCGGAGTGTTGGTAGGTGTCGATGTTATTGTTGGTGTATTGCTTGGAGTATTGCTGGGCACCGGGCCTGTAGAAAGGGTGGCATAGAGCGAGAAGTGGAATGCACCGCTGGTTGGTGAACTCGAAAATGATGCAGGTAACGCTCCAAAGGTATACGTGTAATGTCGCCCTGTACCTGTCGTAGCCACTCTGCCGGCCAGGCTATTGTTCTGCGGCAGGAAAGCCAGCCAGTACGTGCCTGCAGGCAACAAGGTCGGCGTTGGCACAGGCTGAGTATTCCAACCCACCACCGGGGTAAAAGCCGCTGTCTGTGCCAGAAGTGTGCCTGGATTGCTCCCTGCATTATTATAAATCCCCAGCCGCAACTGCCCGCTCGCGGTTCCCACATAGTAACTCAGGCTTTGGATGGTCGCGCTCTGAGATAAAGTTACCTGTTGTGCGACCAATCGGTTCCCAAGCCCGGAGTAATTCATACTCAGAACGCTCGTTTCACCGACGGTGATGGTAGCACCGGTGCTGGTCGGGGTGAAGGTCGCGGTGGGTGTGCTGGTAGACGTAAACGTCGCGGTTGGAGTGGCGGTGGATGTAGCGGTCGGCGTGAAGAGCGATGTCTGAGTCGCCGTTGGCGTGCTGGTAGACGTAAAGATCGACGTTGGAGTGGCGGTAGATGTAGCAGTCGGCGTGAACGTCGGCGTGCTGGTCGAGGTGAAGGTCGCGGTATTGGTCGCGGTCGGCGGCACAGGCGTGTTCGTCGGTGTGAAGGTCTGTCCTGCAACGACTGTTCCACCACCGAAATCATCCAGGACAGCATTGCCTGCATTGACGAACCATAAACCGAGGTACCCGCCGCTTGTCGCATACGTCCATCCACTGGCATCCCGCGACCCAAGCAATGTTCCGTTCCGATACACTTCTACCATGCCATTCGCCTTGGCCCGCGCTCCAAACTGGTCACCATTGACAAAGGTCACAGGGATATCAGCGCCTCGTTGTACCCAGTTCTGTGCACTTGAGTAAGTCCACACCTGCACTCTCTGCCCCACTGCATCATATATTACCTCCAATACCCCATTGCTCCAGGTGCTGCCACTCTGCGATTTGAGCAATAGGTCATGTTCCGTCGCGGCCGAGTCGATCGTGCTCAGGGTGACAAAGACTTCCTGTTCCGGGCCAAACGATGCCCCCTGCCAAAAAATCGACGCCTCACCAGTGCCCACATCCAGGCGGTTCGATGCGATGCTATAGCCTGAAGTCGTTCCAGCCCAATTTGCCCCGATCGCCCCATTTGCCCGATCGAAATTATCAAGCACAGCAGTAGATGGAAACCCTGTCGGCGGATTCAATGTCCCCGTCGGCGTAAAAGTCGGTGTGAAGGTCACTGGCATATTTGTCGACGTTGGCAGCAACGACGTAGCTGTCGGTGTACCTGGTGACGGGGAGGTTTCCGCGTCGAGTTTGAGGCCCACCGCCAGATTCTGCTGCGCCACCCTCAAAGTATTGTCAAAGCTGAGGTTCGCGAGCGTATCCCCGCAATTGTGATAGTTGGGATCATTATAGAAAAATGACCACCCGCCGCTGCCGACCGCCGTCTGTCCACTATTCCAATATGAGATCTGGTCAGAGTTCTGAGCATTCCCTAATTTAGAAACGCCTATGTCAATCCCATATTGTGTCGTGACCTGGTCGAACAGGTCGGCGATACGTTCGGATGCTGCGTTGTTATACGAGATGCCATTCATGTAGCCTGTGGGGTTATCCGCATATGGCCGCCCAATACTGTCCATATTAAGCCCGGCCTTGATCTGCTCGCCGCGGGCGAGAGCTTGCTGGACGTGATAGTTCGATCCAAAGTAAGCGTCATCTCTTTGATCGTTATATTCCTCCCCCACAAAAAGAATAAAGCGCATCGAATATCGGTTGGGATAATCCTTCAGCACGCGCGCCAACTCGATGACCGCGGTCGACCCTGAGGCATTGTCGCCGCCGCCGGGTGAGGACATTACCGAGTCCAAATGCGCAGTGATCTCGATATAGACGTTGGGATAGACTGTCCCCACCTTGGTCACATATACATTGTGTCCAGCTCCTTGGGGAACCAACTCCATAGTAATGGAATTGGACGGATAACCCATCGCCTCGAAAAGTCCCTGTACATAATCAGAAGCCATTTCAATGTTGTTCTTGGGATAGGTTATCGATGTGCTAAGAGTGCAACTGGCATCCACGAAAGGCCGATTAACACCTTCAAAGCGTGGTCCATATTGCGTCACCAGGGTGGTCGCCACATCGATCAAATTGGTCATATTCACTTGACCGATATAGTCGGGTATAGGGTCGGGCGCCTGAGCCGACACTGAGATGAAGCCAAGGTTGAATACCTGGGTTGCGATTACAGCAATGACCAATGCAAGTATCGGGGCGTACTTGTTTGTTTTCTTTACCATGTTCTCCTCGCTTTTAGACAACGGTGCTTACCAGGAATCATCCCGGGCCCTGATCAAGAATTCATCTCCTCGAGAATTCGGACAAATACTGTCCATCAGGTCCAGGCACATCCCTTATCATGACGTTTTTCCATCATTTATGATACATTTCCCGCACGCCAGCCCCAAATGTGATCAGAAGCCCGTGGGCCACAGTTAAACAATACATCCAAAATTGAAACAGCATGCTCAAATGGTGGAAATACCTGCGGGTATTCAGGATAACCCGAATAATCTTTATATACAATTTCAATTCCTACATCTGTGAACCTGGTTTCATCGATATAACTCTTCGCCGCCGGGCCAGATAGATACCGGTCCGCCCCTGCCTTTAAAAGCAAATCGAGCAAACGGTCAAGTTTTTGACCCTCGGGATGTAAATCCCGAGAATCCATAAAATTGGTGTTGATTCCAAGAAACTCCCTACTGATCGTTTTAATGAGGTATTGGTTCAATTCAGACAAATTCTTCCACTTGGCTCCCAAATAAAAGCATTCAAAAAATTCCTTATACTGGTCAAAGTATGGCGCTTTCGAATATGACTGTTTTAGTGTTTCCCAGTGCTTCCTCGTCCAGGAAGAATCCTCTATTTCCACCTCATTAATCAACCTCTCATTCCGGGAACCAACAGGTATGGTCAGCCAGTGTAAACCTTGCCTGGACTTAATCTTATTTCGATTTCGCCAGTCGTTTTTTGTGTAGGGCACGTCGTCGTAAAAAATAAACAGATCGACATCGTGGATAATATCAAAGTATCCTTTCCAGGGTATGTAGTTTGATTGAATAACCGCGACTTTTTTCATCACCATCCTCCATGTGAGTCAAGTTGAACTATTTAAAATATCTCAATTCAGAACTGGAATGAGGCAGGATTTCAGCGCTTTGACCTCGATAAACCCTACCTCTTTCTGTGTCCCTTAAAATAACTGCTCCGGCACCAATAACACATTCTGGCGCAATAGTTAGCCCATCTTTTATGGTCGCATTAACACCCACAAAACAATATTGTCCAATTTCTACATTGCCGGCGATGACTGCCCCGGGTGCAACGTAAGAGTGGTCTCCAATATGCGATTTGTACCCGATACAGCTACCACCCCAAATGATGACATCATTGCCGATCTCTGCGTAGGGCTGGATTATCACATTCGGCATAATTAGACAATTATCCCCTGTCTTTATATATTTCGGCTGATTGACTTTTGTACTCAGGCAGCAAACTAATTCATACCCCCTGGCTTTACAATCGTTGTATATTTGGGCTCTTGCTTTATTGGCTTTCTTATACCCTACTGCTACAAACATTGAAAATGCTTCCGGAGGATGGGTTCGCTCGATCTGTTCAAAGGGAACGACATCCAAATCAAAAATCCGTCTCTCGTCAAGATATTCTTCATTGACGGTAAAAGCATTCACTTCATATTGGCCTTCACTGGAAAAGTGAATATAAGCCAGATGGGCCAGAGATCCTGTCCCGAATATCACCATCCTTTTCATAAGAAACCCAAACCTCCATTTGCCAGATATTTTTGATCGTTACCGATCGCGCGCATCACTACCCTTTGTGCACTGGCATATTCGCCAGATTTTGAAAAATCAATTGTCCAACCTACCCAGACTTGAGAACCGATTTGATCAGAGTCGACATAACTCCCCTGTCAAAAAGATATCTGGGGTGGCTGGCAACTGCATCAAGGATGATCCCTGAGGTTGCTTTTCTTTTGCCATTGTGATAATCCTGATTGGCTTTGCTGATCAGGTAATTTCCCTTAAGCCAGTTTGCCCCTCGTTTGCCACCAAGGTTCTCAAGATAGGAACACAACCTGGAAAGCATTTCGACAGTGGCATCATTTCCATAACATAATTCATAGCCCAGCAATTCATGAGTCGCCTGTTTAATGAACTCTTCATCGATTTCAAACTTCAACTCGAGGGCCGTTGAAAAATAATGGTCGGCATCCTCCAGGCGGCCCCAAATCACAGCACGCATCCCTCTCACAAGATACCCTCGTGAAATTGCCCATAGATAACTGGACAGGATGTTTGGAATCTCCGGCGGCAGTTGGGAAGACAGCTTTTCCAATAGAGTTTCATAATCCTGGCTCTCATCATCAACACAATAGCCCATCAAGAAACTCATGAAAAGAGGAGGATTGCCTTGAAATACGGCAGGATTAATGCGCATTGCCTCCCGGATTAGCTTTCGCCCTAAAGCAGTGTCATTCTGGTTAAAGGCATCATTCGCCCACATCAAATTGATGACCGTGTTTGCGAGCGGTCGCATGCTCAACACCTCATCCGGACACCTTGGATCGGAAAATATGGTTTCCTGGCAAACGAGCTCTTCCTCGCAATTTTTTTCTAACCCCTTGAACTTTCGTCCTGCATGATATCCCCGATAATGAAGCACCCTGTCAACCCGCGCAAATTTACAGCCTGCTAAAAAAAGCCGGCCGCAAATGATAATCTCCTTTCCATTCAATCTTGGAGGCGAATCCCAAATATCTTCTTGAAAGGACCATTCCCGCCGTACTACCCACGAGCTCGGGGGCAGATAAAATCCCACCGTTAATTCGGCAAGCGAAATATTCTTCGGGGGCTGCCAGACCGTCCGGATAGCCTCTGACGAATGGACGAGTTCAAAATAGGGGTTGTAGGTGAAACCAACCTCAGGATGCTCTTTCAGGAACGCGACATGTGCTTCAAGTTTTTCCGGGTGAAACATGTCATCCTGATCCAGAAACGCAAGGATCTCTCCCGAAGAATTACGACGCCCGGTTCCCCTGGCGATACCCGCGCCTTGATTGATTTCGTGCCGGATATATTTTATGCGCGGATCGTCGAATTGCTTCACGACCTCTTCCGTGTTATCGGGAGACTTATCATCGACGATGATCAACTCGAGATTGGAATGGGTTTGATCCAGGACGCTTCGGATCGCTCTTCCGAGGAAGCTGGCTCCGTTATAGGTAGGTATGATCACGCTGACGAGAGGTCCGGACATAAACGTCTCCCTGTTTATACGATATCGGCAAACTGGAATTCAACCCGCTTGAAGAACCAATATCCGATTACAAAAATAACCACGGATATCACTACCGATGGAAGCAGGTAACTACCCGGCAATTGCGAACGCAATAGCACGTCCCGATATGCTTCGATGATCCCATTCATCGGGTTGAGGTAATAATACGGACGCAAATATTCGGGCACCGCGGTAGCAGGATAAATGATCGGAGAGGCGTAGAACCAAAGCTGGAGCCCAAGCAACATCAACGAACGGATGTCTCGCACGAAAACATTTGCTGCAGCCGTTGCCAAACCAATCCCTAACATCAAAACAAGCTGGATCGCCAATATGACTGGCACAAACAGGAGCCCCAATGGGAAAACTTGGATCTGATAAACTATCATCAGAACAACGACCAATAGCGCGGCAACGGCAAAATCCATCAACCTGGCAAGTAGCGCAGCAACAGGCAATATTTCACGGGGAAAGTAGATCTTGTTCACCAGGGTCATATTGTCAACCAGGGAATTCGACATGTCTGTCAAAGAAGTTGCCAGCAAAGTCCAGGGAACCATGGCAACGTAGGAGAAGATAACATACGGTATATTCTCAGTGTCGATCCGTACAATCACTGTAAAGACGATGGTATAGATGGCCACCTGTGCGGTTGGCTGGATAATGGCCCAGAACCAGCCAAGTACCGATTGCTGATAGCGCGCGCTTATATTTCGAGAAGTCCATTCCCGGAGTAAATCTCTTGATTGAAACAGGCTGATCATATGAATGTTTCCTAGAAGTTAACTTGTTCTTTTTCCTCAGCAGGAAATAGAGGTGTGGTCTTCGATTGACTTGCGTTTGCCGCCGTCAAATCACTATGCTGATGAGACCATCGCCCTATCGGTTCATACACGCCACTGGTCTCTTCGTAGCTTCGGGCAAGTCCTTTGACCGTGAACCAGTCCGACCGCCCCCCCATGGGAATCAGCCCTATAGAATCGGCCTCGTTCAAGAACCAGGCTTCGATAAAGTATGTACCGGTAATGAGTTGCAGAGGTTCCAAATCCACCAATACTCTACCTACACCGCGCTCCACATCCAGATTAAAGTTATCCAGCTTTGTTCTCAACATAAAGCAGGTCAACCCATCCGAGCGGATGGCAAAGATCGACATATTAACTTTCCCCATATCCCGATAGGCATTGTAATGTACCCGTATTTGGGTAGGCTGGTTGCTTAAGAATCTCTCTGGTTTTACGCCATCCATGCTCAAAATCTCGACATTTGTTATCTCCAGTCCATGGTCAACATCTCCCTTTTCCATGGCACCGCCCGCGAACTTACTGGCACGTTCAGCATGCAGATCACTCTCATAAGCTTCGATCACTTTTTTTGTATCATCCCAGAGCTGAACCTGACCTTTTTTGAGATACAACGCCTTCTGACAGACCGCCTGCACCATATAAAGATTATGAGACACAAACAGGATGCTTGTGCCTTCAGTGATCAAAGACTGAATTCGCTTCAGCGACTTCTGCCGAAACGAGGCATCTCCGACCGCCAGAACTTCATCCACCAATAAGATTTCCGGCTCGATGCAGGAGGCAACTGCGAATCCAAGACGCACGATCATGCCTGAAGAGTAGCGTTTTACAGGCGTATCAATGAAGCGACTCAGTTCCGCGAATTCCACGATCTCATCAAACCGCCTGTAGATCTCATGGCGCTTCAATCCTAAGATCGTTCCATTCAAGTAAATGTTTTCACGCCCCGTCAGATCCGGGTGAAATCCTGCCCCAAGTTCGATAAGTGCAGAAAGTTTGCCGCTGGTTTCAATCCGTCCGGAGGTTGGCTTTGTAATATTGGCGAGGAGCTTCAACGTGGTTGTTTTGCCTGCGCCATTGGATCCCACAAGAGCCATGGACTGACCCTGCTCCAGGTCAAAGCTCACATCTTTTAGCGCCCACAATTCATCATTGCCTGAGGCCCTTCCAGAAGGAGAGCGCAGGATCTTCTTGATTCCTTGAGATACAAGCGAAGGCAGACCGGTACGGGCAACTCCCAACTTGTATTTTTTCGAAACCTGCTCAAAACTGATAACCCTTTTCACAAAAAATCTCCTTCTATCAAGAATATAACTAGATCCGGCGCGAAAATCCCACGCAAGCGTTCCGGGATCAAAACCCTAATTGCTTCGACTACGATAAACCTGATACATCACAAGAACTCCAGCCAGGAGAACGAGCACAGGCACAATCGCGATAATCAGGGGACTGGCAGGGCTGCTTGGGAGCCCGGAGGGCATATCCCCCAGGTTAATCCTTGGAGTTTCGGTTACGGTGATAAGTGTTGAGTCTGAGGTCGCCGCAGGAGAGGCGGTAGCAACAGCATCAGGGACTGATGTTGGCCGAATGACAACTGGCAACTCCGGAGAATCCAACATAATGTATGAAAACCAAACACCATGTGGATCTTTTGCTCCCGGGTCTTGGCGCCACACTACTAGAAGAACATTCCCCTGACTTACGATAGCTCTAACATCGTGGGCAGGGTAGGTAGTTACAAATCGATCGGGATTGGTCCAATGACCAGTCTGAAACACAGAATGCCAGATGCCACCGATACTCGAGTATTCACCCCTCTGGTTCGTCTGGTCGATGCGTTGCACAAATAAAGCATGGGCAAGGCCTCTGCTATCCAATGCCAGCGAACTTTCACCACTTCTGCCATTATGAAATGGGAAAGGATCAATGGGATCATTCCAATTCAGTCCACCATCGGTAGAGATGCGTACACGCTGGATCGGGCGCCCAGGGCGAACCGGTCGGCCATCGAACGGATTCCCACTATTGTACAGAATCACAATCTCTTTTCCATTATCGACGATGGCAGGAAAAGAGGGTCCAAAATAATCCTGCTTGTCAATTCTGGTATCGAGCTCTATCGGCTCATTCCATTCGCCAACCGAAATATCATAATTGGCAAAATAGACCGCCTCATCCAGGCCCAGGTTTGTCACCACATTCCACGTTGCACGGATTTCGCTCTCTGGACTTACAAATAATCGGAGACTAAAAGGCGAAAGATCAGATGAATTGGGGAGAAAAATGGGTGATGGCTCTGACCAAGTCTGACCAGAATCTGCAGAGCTGACCTCATAGATACCATTGCCATCCAGGCCCCCACTATAAATAATCACAAGATTCCCATTCTCATCGCCAGCTATCGCTGCAGAATTCACCCCCGAGGCGCGCTCTCCCACCATAGTAGGAACTGACCATGCAGGAGCCTGGTCAGCATTCCCGACGGGAGCCTGGGAATAATAAACAGCCATGTCACGCGCTTCACCATTCATAAATATCATATGCAGGATCCCTGAGGAATCCAAAAATGCCCAGAGAAACTCGGCATTCCCCTTGGGCGGCAGCAAGATGTCGACCGGTTTCGTCCAGCCTCCTACCAGGCTCCAGCGCCGGTAGACCACCGCCTTACGGGGCTTGATGTTCTCGATCCATTGACTGGTGAGGGCATGCACTGTTCCATCCTGATCGGCGATCAGGAATGGGGTAAAAGTATCATCCATGTAGCCTGGAACTCTTTCGTCAGCCTTCCACTGGTTCGGTTGTTCCGCCATGACGACTGCAGTGTTGGTAAAACCAGCAAGCACTAATAGAGAGATACTCAGTTTTACGAGGATGCGCTGTGAGACTGTCATTTTTTCTTAAGGGCCGGTCGTCCCCTTATCAACAGGATTGTAGTAAGGATCAATACAAAGCCGATAAAGGATGCACCCACCAGATTCTTCAATGATATCGGTCTGGAAATATTATCATCGTAAAGAATGGAAGTATCTGGCGCCATGGTCGGCTGGATAATTGGAACCGGGGTTGAAACCGATACGGCCATTGGCGTTGGAATAATGGCCAAAGCAGGGACCAGATTTGGATCTGGCTCTCCCAGGAAACGGCGGAAGCTCAACAGGTCATTCGCAACTTCATTGTTAAGATCGGAGTATTCAGCAGAGACGGACACTCCCAGGAAACCTTTCGCCGTGATACCAGCAGCAATAGAGTATTGAATTCCCTCGCCCTTGATAAGCAGCTCGCCAGTCGAGCCGGAAATCCAACTTGAACCATCCCATTTCCAGTCTTGAAGGGAAAATTTGTCTTCCTTAATAAATCCCTCATCGCTCATTTTCGACAACTCTATGAAATGTAATTCACCTGACGGATTTGCAGCAAGTGTTACGGGTGCCAGATGATCCGTGACTCCGGTAATACTGACGGCCTTGCCCCAGGTTAGTCCGCCATCATTAGAAACCTGACTTAAGTTCGCGATTACCAGGCCATCATCCTCTTGCCATACCCGGTGCACGGTGTTATCACCATAGCTGACAATCTCGCTCCACAGAATCATTTCTTCACTGACGATTTGAGGTTCACTCCACGTGGTTCCACCGTCTTGTGACTGAGAATAATATAATCCTCCAGGCTGACCCTCTCGAAGGGAGCGTCTGGTGAATAACAAATGCAGCCGACCGTCTCTGCCGAGGGTCAACTTGGGCTGATCGATCATCTCCCAACGTGCAAAGGCGGCATCGAATACTTTCACCGACGCGGCCCATGTAGCCCCATTGTCGGTGGACTGTATAACATATACGCCTCGATCTTCGTTTACCGGTACGGCATAAGCCACAACGATTCTATCGGAACCATCCACCAGGATATCAGGAGAGCTGTTTGATTTCGAAATCGAGGGTATGCCTTTTGGCTCTTCCCACTCGGACGGGAGATTTGCCCTGTCCAGGTTTGCCCAACTGAACAAAAGGTCTCCGGTTGTTCCATCCACCCAGGTTACCAGCAGCCTTTCCTGCGTATCAATCGTTGTAGACAACTGAATGGGCGATCCACCTGAGAAACTCATGGCCGACTTGGGATTGGACCAGCTTCTGCCATCCCACTGGGCATATTGAATATCAGCCCACAAACTGTTCTTCTGACTTGACGAAGCTTGCGCCCAAACAGCATGCAGGTTCCCGGTCCTATCGGAGGCAAAAGTCAAGAATGATATTTTTTGTGACTCACTGCCCAAAATTACGGGAGAGCCCCATACAGACGGTGGTGAAAACCAGCTTTCCACAGAGTCCAATGGACGCGAGGTTAACCAGACATCACCACCTTTACCTTCATCACAACCCAGAACAAACAACCGACCATCATATACAAGGTCCTGTCTACAGCCTAATAAGACCGATTCATATGTGAACGGGTCAGAAAAAGATGGAAGTTGAATCTGTGTCTGGGGCTCACTCCATCGATCGCCATTCCAGGAGATCAGCATCGGCTCTCCCTGACTGCTCAGCAAAACCGTAAAATATTCGCCCTCTTGCATCAGAACCCTGATGCCATCTGGACAAGCGGAGCGCCCTCCAAGCACGGCGAGCGGATCGCCCCAGGTTTGACCTGCATCTGTGGACCATTGACTATAAACCGTGCACTTTGGGGAACCGGGTTCACCGACCTGCCACATCAGCAGGAGCCGATCCTGCACCGCGCCGACCGTGATATTGAACGGAGCATCATACCCACCCGTGTCTTCCGGACTTTTAACCTGATCGGCCTCAGACCAGGTCACTCCCGCATCTAAGGATTTCGCCATAAAAACGCGTTTCTGCGGGCGATTATCCCAAACGACATAGATCTTCTTGTTGTCGATTTGATTAGATACGGCCAGACGCAAGTAAATATCATCCGAAATTACGTTACGAAAATATTCCGATTCGTACAATAATACTGCTTCCGTCCAGAAAGATCCACCCGCGGCAGACTGTCGATAATAGACGCCGGATGGATTGATATCGCTACTACTCCTCCTAATGAAGGCAATGTGCATAATCCCTTGCGAATCGATCAAAACATCATACCCGATGACGGATCTCGCCAACCTGCTACGGATCACCCAGTTAGATGGATTCGCAAAATTATCACCCGTACTCTGACCATAAAAGAGTGCGCCCTCAGTGCCACCTGTCCAAAATATGTGGATCACGCCGGTCTTGTCAGCAATGAATACAGGGGGGGCATCCTTAACCCCAAATGGAAACTTTGCTTTCCGCGGCGTTGTCCAGGTCAACCCATCCCTACTTTCGGAATAGAGGTAACCATCGATCTTATCGATCCAAACCACATGATAAACACCACGGACATCAATGACCATCTGAGGACTTGATGCCGCCCCCGAAAAGGATAGATTAACGGGTTCTGACCAGCCTTGAGTAGATTGTGCATGGCCCTCGGGTACAAAACCAAAAAGCATGACAGCCATCACTAGTAGTGATAGCAAGGTAATGATCATCGACTTTAGATTTCTCTTATTCACAATAAACACCTGTTCAAGGAATAGTAGCCGAGCTCAGCTCAGAGAGCATCATAGACGCTTTCTCCGAAAGATCCTCACGTCCCTGGGTTCCCCACCACCAAGTATACACGTCAAGTTCTTCGCGCGCCTCTGGAATTTGCGCGAGCAAGAACCAGGCTTTATCGTACTCTCCAAGCCATAGGTAACAATATCCCAGAGATTTGATAATGCCTCTGTGATTAGGAGCTTGGTCATTTGCTCTTTTCAGGTAAATCGAGGCGGATTCAAAATCCCTTCGGAACATGTAAACCAAACCGAGGCGATGATTCGCTGTCTGATTGTCTGGATCAAGTTGAAGCGAAGAGTGAAGCGAAGCGTCCGCCTTCCCCAGTTTTGGAACAATCTCATCTCCCACCCACCCCTTATCTGGAAAACCATCCAATTCTGCTTGAGCCAGTTGGACCGCGCCCAGATTTGAATACCAGATTGCCTTAAGTTTTCTGGTGCCACCCGTCCACAATCCAATCACCAGACCGGCAATTATAAATAGGGAAATAACGATCATGCGGTCATTGAATTCAGGCGAATGGGTTTTGCGAGTTCGTTGTTCATTTTTCTCTTGTGCTGCAAGCCTCATCACGAGCATGGAAGCGCCGACCGGGAACAGAAGGAGGAATGTGCCAACCCCGTTATAAAGATAGTCATACATCATCCCATGAACCATGGCAATAACAAGTGCAATCAAGGCCAGCCAACTGAAGGTACGTACGTTCGGCGATTTCGTGTGCACCACAACCCAGCAAGAATTCCAAATACCCGCAAAATAAAGGAAGATCAATACCAGTCCGCCCACCAATCCTTGTTCGATAGCCACATCGAGAAATACATTATAACTATTCACAAAATAGAAGTGGGGAATGCCCAGGATGTAGTTGGAATACAGCCCTGGAAATGAATTCAATCCACCTCCGGTAATTGGGAAATCTGCAAGAAAATATGCGCTTCGGTCAAACAATTCCACTCTCGTATCATTCCCGAATTTAATCAAACTTGGGAAACGCAAACCTATCTCTGACTGTCCGATGTGAACAAAGATCATTACGAGTCCGAGATAGATGAGAACAAACAATGGGAACCGACTTCGTAGCTTATCCTTGGTGAAAGCCAACGTTGAACCCCATACTTTCCAGATCAGCCATACACCGAATACACTGAAGATTGAAACCAGTAACCCGCGAGTTATCGTGATAGCAAGAGTATAAATCAGTATTCCCAATCCCAGATAAGCGGCTACTTTGGACAAAGCAGAAGACTGGTTACCAGTCTTTTCCTCGCCACGGAAGCGATAAAAAACAAAAAGACCGGTCAGGAGGACAATTCCAGAAACATATCCCGGGTGAGCGGTGACATTGGGCGCTAGGAGAAAGTACACAGCAACCCCAATCCCAATACCACAGAGGATATTTGATATATGGACAAGGTTTTCTTCAGGCTGGGCGATTAACGCATAATACAAGAATATAGTCCCGATAATAAGCCAGAATTTACCCCAGGCGGCAGGTTCGTTATAAGCCGCCCAATATCCCACTTCTGCAGTGATGACAAAAACCGCCAGGAATCCATCAAACTGGGTACGCGGAAAGGGAGAAACGCCGGAAACCAATCTGAGCCCCCATGGGAATAGTACGACCAAAAGCAGCCAGAGACCCGCTTCTGGTCGTATCATCCATATAAGCCCGCTGAGGAGGACTGTAACTAATTCTGCCAGGGCGAACCAGGGGCTGCTAATAAATTGACGTAACAAACTGCGTAATCCTTTGCACTACTAACGCGGAAACGAGGTTACCCGCCTCCACCAATCGGTGCACCTTCATCGGAGGATGCCCAGAACAAGTGCTGGAAGCCAACATTTAATGCAGTCTTTAGTGTTGACCAATCGTACGTTAGCATCTTCAGGTAAGTGATGACAGGCCCAGGACGGAACGCCCATTCGCGAAAGGCCCGTTTCTGCCAGTAAAGCAACCGTTCAGCTGGCATATCCGGGTAATCAAGCACTGTACCTTTATCCATATCCACCTGTTCCCAGCGCGTACCAGGGCGGAACCATTTGTTTTCCACTACTTCGAAGAAGAACGGCGTACCTGGATAAGGAGCCGCAACGTGGAAAAGAGCGATGTCCAGAGGAAGTTTCTTGGCAAAATCAATCGTTTGTCGGATTGTTTGTTCAGTCTCGCCTGGCAAGCCAATGATGAAATAGCCCCAGTTCATAATGCCAGCTTTCTTTGCCCAGCGCAAAGCCCGCTCTGCCTTATCAGGATATGCACCTTTGCGGGCATGTTTGAGGATCTGCTCACTTCCGCTTTCAATACCCCAGGAAATTAGCCGACACCCGGCTTTACCCATCAGCGCGAGCATTTCTTCATCCACAAAATCGACCCGACTATTACTCGTCCACTTGATGCCGATTTTCTCATCAATCATCAACTTGCAAAGCTCCATAACTTGATCGCGATTTACCGTAAACAGGTCCGCATACATGTGGATATTGTTGATGCCTAGTTTTTTCAAGTACCACAATTCTTCCATGATCAGTTTAGGAGAACGCAGACGTGTGGAATATTGATAACTGACGTGCTTAATACAATATGTGCAACCAGCCGGACATCCACGACTAGTGACGATGAACGTGAAAGCACCCTTGATTAAAGGCATACGATAGGATTGCAAGGGCAATAACTCATGCATGGGAATGGGCATATCATTCAGATCAGCCACAAATGGGCGTGGAAAGTTGAGCACGATCTCCTCACCCTTGCGCCACGCGATGCCCTTAATTCCATACATGTTCAAACTTCCATCTTCGTTGAAAGATGGTTTATACATAGGATCGTGTTTTTCGAACATTTTCGCAATCTCGGGTGAACGCTCACTAATCTTCCCCTCCAGATGATCGAGCAAATCGCGGATCGTCAGATCTGGTTCGCCGACCAGGGCAAAATCCAGGCTGGGATATGGGCGCATCGTTTCCACTGGGATGGGTGTAATATGCGTTCCAAAGGCAATGGTCTTTGCTCCGCGCGCGTGAGCCAGGAAGCATCCATAGATATCATTTTCGAGGGTTGGTGCAGTCAATTGTGTTAGATAATACTTGGGCTGATATTTGTCGAGCAATGCTGTAAATTCAGCCCAGCCCATGCGCTCAGCATTGCAGTCAATAACCTTGACTTTGTAAACTGGATGCAATAAAGCGGCCATTTGCGCCAGTGATACCTGCGGCCAGACCATGTTTTCACGTGTGCGGCGACCCACGCGATGTTGAGTGCGGATCCAGAGCCCGCCGTCGGGTGTAGGCGGATTGACCAACATGATATCGACTGCATCGTCCGAGCGCGAAGAGGAAAGGAGTCCCTCATGGACGATCGCATCTGCATTCGGAAAGTCAACCATTCTGAGCTTGGGCGTCAGGCGACTGCCCAAATTCACCGATTGGATATCTTTTTCCTTATTATTCATTGTATATCTCCTGTAAATTCACAATTCAATAAATAGTTTGACGATTAATTCAATCCCATGTCCTGCCTGGTAAGAAATTCCCGCCTGCTTAGTTCTTCCAGTATTCGCAACAATAACCAATATATCACTAACTGTATGCCAATCAAGAAAACGAGAGCACTGCCCAGCAAATAGAACCATAAACGTTCTATGTGCCAGCCCTGCACGCCTAGTGTGAGAGCCGCCAAGCCAATCCCCATACCCACAAACATTGAGACAAGTCCCATCCAGCCGAATTGTTGGTCTAATGGTGTTTTGAAGATAGGTTTTCCAAACAACCCCTGACGAATGGGCTTTTTATAAAACAACGATACCAAATAGTTAAAGGTCACGCCAAGAGCAAATACATTAATGCCGACAATGGCCGCAATTAGCGCACTAAACAGAGCCACAACTCCCCAGGGACCGAGCGATGTAACACCACTGAGCCTGGCAATAACCAATCCAAGGAACACCAGACCAGCCAGGCCAATGCCGGTGAGGCCCAGTAAACCGAGGATCCGAACCGGGTTATAAGACAAGGCAGTCCAAACCATGCTTTGCAGGAAGATGCGTCCGTCGCGGATGACGCTCAACTTTGAACGACCGACGCGCTCACTGTAAGGAATTGGGATCTCCTTGATTTTTATTCCTTCGTGTAATGCACGTGTGCTCATCACCGGAGTCAGGTTTAAGCCATCTGGCAGAGGATAGATATGTTCAAGAATTTCTCGTTTAAAGACGCGCATGCCGCTGGCGCTATCGGTCACCTTTTGACGGCCCAATAAAGTCAGCAATGTAGCGAAGAAGAAATTCCCGACACGCCGCGTAAGAGGCATCTGACTGTCTTCACCTGCCATGCGGGAACCGATCACAAGATCAGAGCCGTTCAGTGCGGCCTCGCACAATTGAGGAAAATACTCAGGTGGATACGTTCCATCCGCATCGAGAAATCCAATTAATTCGCCGCTGGCTTTGGAGAAGCCCGTCTTGAGCGCCGCGCCGTACCCCTTATTCTTCAGATGACGGATCAGAGTCACCCCAGCAATACCCGATGCGACCTCAGCCGTCCGGTCCTTCGAACCATCGTCCACCACCAACAGTTCAAGCCGATCCACGCCTACTGCTTTTACAGATGGTTCTACTGAAAGTACACGGGACGCGATCTCTGCAATCCCATGTTCTTCGTTATATGCTGGAATGACAACAGATAGAATGGTCATGGATTTTTATCCTTTGGTGAAATGTAGATTCGCCGATCTGATTTGCCGACACTTCCATCAATGGTCTTTATGGGTTTTGCCGGCACACCACCAACCACTGTATGAGGCGGCACATCCTTTGTGACAACGGCACCTGCCGCAATGACTGCACCTTTTCCTACTCTGACGCCGTCCGTGATCACAGCGCCAGCACCAAGCCAGACATCATCCTCTATCGTAATCCCCTCCGCTGTGATACCTTGCTCCGTGAAAGGGCGGTTAGGATCGTCAAATACATGATTGACTGCAATGATCTGCGCAAAAGGCGACGTATATACACGATCTCCTATCTGTACACCTCCCTGGCCGCGGATCACAGAGTATTCTCCAATCAAACTATCTCGTCCGATCTTGATCCCGGAATGCGGCATCTCACGAAAGTTGTACACATGCAGGACTGCTCCATGCATAATGATAGTTCCGGCCCCGATCTCGATTCCCTGCGGACAGGCATGTAAATAAGCACCTTCATCAATGTAAACGCCTTGACCAAGCTTGATATGATCGGCAAACCTGATCCGGACTCGGCTTTCGATCGCGGCAAGACCATCCATTTGCATAATTAGACGATAGAACAGACCCCGGAGGCCGATACCGATAATTGTCGGTATCCAGCCGAAGAGCAAAAACAGGGTCTGTTCGAGTACATAGCGAAAAATCGAAGAAGCCTGGCGATCGAGGTATAAACGAATGTTGTTAAGCATACTTTCCTGAAACTGGCGTGCTCCGCCATTCCGACATTAATGAGCATTTGGGGTCGGGTCGGGCAGTAAACAAGCTTGAAGTGGCCACCCTGTCGAGTAAACGGGATCAGGTCCTCGGGAAAAGGAGGCGCCGCGTCCCATAGTTTCGTCCGATATATCAAGATTCAAAAAAGGCGGAAAGGTTACAAATAAAAGCATCAATTTGCTATCAATTTCGTGTGAAATTCGAATAGTATAATGGACATATGTATCCAGCAATTTTTCTTGATCGTGACGGCGTCCTGATCGAAAACAGGTCCGATTATGTCCGGGACTGGTCCCAGGTTCGTATCTTTTCCAAAGCGATTGAGGCTCTCTCGCTCGTCTCTGCAAAAAGGTATAAGGTCGTGATTATAACCAATCAATCAGGCATCGGGCGGAAGTTCATATCGGCGGAAACCGCGCATGAGATTAATCAGAAGCTCGTTGATGTGATCGAAGAGAGTGGCGGTCAGATTGATGGTGTTTATATGTGTCCGCATCGTCCTGAGGAGCAGTGCTCATGCCGCAAACCCCGACCGGGGTTGATTTTGCAGGCGGCCAGAGAGTTGGCACTCGATCTGCAGCGCTCATGGATGATCGGGGATGCATGGAGCGATCTACTGGCGGGTAAAGATGCTGGAATACATGGCATCATCATGGTTAGAACTGGCCGCGGGACAGAGCAGCTACTGCAACCTGCTCCTGAAAGCGTTGGTGACTATTTGGTTTCCAATGACCTTTCCGATGCGCTGAATAACATATTTCGCATCGATAATGAACAGGGCAAAGAGTTTTCCTCTCAATCGCCTAAAACGTCCATCTGATAGTTCGCAAGTGATTCTGTCATGTTTGCGACAGAAGGACCTTGGTCTTTAAGCACCTTGACAATCATGTGCTCCAGCATGAGATGAATATCCTCTACGTGTTCAATAATATTGCTTTTCACATGGATATTGATGTGCACCATTTGTCCCAGGTGACCACCGTCAAATCCGGTAAATCCTATGGTCGTTGCACTGTGCTTTTGAGCCTCCTCAATTGCATTGAGAACATTTTTCGAATTGCCACTGGCTGAAATTGCGATAACAATATCGTCGGGTCTAATCAAGTTAGCCAGTTGCAGTGAAAAAACATTTTCGTATCCGTCATCATTGGCATAGGCCGAAAAAATCGCCATATTGTCGGTCAGTCCAATGACGCGGAAATGGGGCAGGTCGACGCGGCGCGTGTTCTTTGCGAGATCACAAACAAAGTGAGAGGCGGTTGAAGCTGACCCTCCGTTGCCCAAAATAAAGACCTGGTTGCCCTGCAAGCGGGCGCGCTGTAATATTTCAATGACCTCAGCGATCAATGTTTGAGGTAACTGATCCATTGTCTGTTGAAGCGTTGATATGTAATGTTGAATTTTTTCCATGGTTACCTGCTCCGAGTCGCTATTGATCATGATCGCCGATAATTGAAGATGACTTTGGTGCCATCCGCTTCCAAACGGAATGGCAGTTCCTGTAAACCATTCAATACAGCCCGGACGGCACTTTGCCGGTCATACGGGACGTATAACAAAAGAAATCCTCCACCGCCCGCCCCGGTGATTTTTCCACCGATTGCGCCGGCGCGCTTTGCAGCTTCATAAATATCATTGATGTGACCATTGCTAATGGTACCGGCCAACCGTTTCTTCAATTCCCAGGACTGATCCATCAATGCAGCGAATGAATCGAGATTTCCCATTTCTATATCGCACCGGGCCTGATGAGTCATCTGCTTGATCTCGCGTAATTCAGTGATGCGATCCTTAATGTTGCTTTTCTGTTCTTTCAGGATCGTATCGGAGCGACGGCTGACACCAGTAAAGAACAATAGAAAGTTGTCGTTTAGTGTACGGTGCGATTCTGGGGAGATTTTGATCTTTTCAACCCTGACTTGCCCATCTGGTTGGAAGTCAAAGAAACGCAGTCCGCCATAAGCCGCAATGTATTGGTCCTGAATTCCAATGGGTTTTTTTAGCGTATCGATCTCTATGGTACATGCTTCACGGGCCAATCTTTCGGCCGAAACGATTTCTCCCAAATACGTGTACATGGCCTGCAAAGCTCCAACGGTCACGGTGCTGGATGATCCAAGCCCTGAACCCTCAGACGGGATATCTCCCATTGTTGTGACCTCAACCCCGAGCCGAATGCCGGTGAGGCGCAAAGATTCCCGGATCAGGTCGTGATGGATTTCGTCGATATGATCAACCATCTCCGTCTGGGTATAGCCAATGCGCAGCTTGGTATCAAATCGTTCTTTAACTGTCACAAAAATGGATTTATCGATGGCGGAGGTTAAAACACACCCTCCTTCTTCCATAAAGAATGAGGGGAAATCCGTTCCCCCGCCGAAGAAACTAATCCGCAAAGGTGTTTGAACGATGATCAAATGACCCGCTCCGAATCTCTGAAATAAGAGACGGTTTTCTCCAGACCTTTTTCAAGGGTCAGAGTCGGAGTCCAGCCTAGATCCATGCCCGCCTTCGTAGCATCCAAATATATATGCCGCGTTTCACCTACTTTTGCAGGGCCATACTGAACCGGATGCTCATAGGCAGTAACCTTTGCAAGTGTAAAGCAGATCTCATTAATAGATGTAGGCCGACCCCATCCCAGATTATATATTCCAGGCTTGTGATCCACTGTCACAGCGAGGTAGTTGGCATAAGCGCAATCACCTACATAAACAAAGTCGCGTGTTTGTTCACCGTCGCCGTTGATCGTCACAGGCTGACCCGATAACATTTTTCCGGTAAAGATGGCTACGACACCCGCTTCCCCGTGTGGATCCTGCCGAGGTCCAAAAACATTCGGGTAACGAAGTACGGTGTAATTCAACCCATAGTTCACATGATACATGTAAAGATAATGCTCAACGGTGTGCTTGCTCGCGCCGTACTGGCAGATGGGATTAATGGGATGCGACTCATCACAGGGAAGCCGTTCCGGTTCCCCATAAACAGCGCCACCGGTAGAAATATAAACAAAATGCTTTACACCGAATTCTTTTGCGCATTCGATTAGATTTATGGAGCCCAGAACATTGACATCCGCATCGAACAAAGGCTGAGCCACTGAACGACGCACATCCATTTGTGCCGCGTGATGGCTAATGAAATCCGGCTTTTCAGCCGCGAACAAATCACGCACCTCAGGGCTGCGAATATCCATTTGATAGAATTTTGCCTGGGGATTCAGATTGGATGCACGGCCAGTGGAAAGATCATCGAGGATCACCACCTCATATCCCTTTGCAATGAAAAGGTCGACTACATGAGACCCAATAAATCCGGCCCCACCCGTTACAAGTATTTTTGCCATAGAGATTCCTTAATTTGTTTTAGTATGCCCCGCGCCCCTTGAGGACAGCCGGAATGGTTTGGAACAAAAGTTGCAGATCAAGCCAGATACTCCAATTTCTGACATAATACATATCCAGGCGAACACGCTCATCATATGAGATATCAGAGCGACCGCTGACTTGCCACAAACCTGTGATGCCGGGAAGCACTGTCAGAAGATTCATGTCAAACTGCTTGTACATCGCGACCTCTTCCGGAGAAATCATTCGAGGCCCGACAAGAGACATATCCCGTTTGAGTACATTGAAAAGCTGAGGAAGTTCATCCAGGCTATACTTTCGCAGGAATGCGCCGATTCGTGTCACGCGGGGATCGCTCTTCAGCTTATGATTTCTTGCCAATTCTTCCTTTAATTCCGGGTGCTTCTCCATTAATTCGTCGCCGTTTACAACCATGGTCCGAAACTTCAGCGCGTAAAACTGTTTCCCATTTAACCCCATGACTCTTCGCTTATGGATAACAGGTCCGGGAGAACCAAATTTGATCAGCAAACCAATCAACAATAACACGGGAGAAAGGAAAATCAAAGCTATGATGGTGCTCACATAATCCAATACCACCTTCAGAAAATCATCCGAACCGGTCAGGCGGACTTTGTTTATATAGACCAGCGGCACATAGGCAAATTCATTGACGGTTAAGCCAGTCGTAATAACTTCATAAAGCCCGGACGACAGGCGGAGATTGACCTTGTCTGATACACCATATTTCTTGAAAATCTCAAGCAGATAATCACGCGTGGATATTGCGCTGGAAGCCAGAATGACCTCACCGACATGATAGCGCTCGATGATTTCTCCCAGTTGATCCACTGAACCTAAACAGACCAGATTATGAAAAAGAGGGGTTGTAACTGGCTCCTTCTTGTCGACAAAACCTACCAAATGCAAGCCGGAGGTCTCCCAACTGAGCAACTGTTCTGCCAGCCAACGACCTTCCTGATTGGCACCGACAATGACCGCAGAGGTCAAGAAAAACCCGTACCTGCGCATGAAATAAACGAGACGGCGTAATGCAAAGCGACCGACCAAAGCAAACAAAAAAGTGAAACCCCAGGCCATGAGAAGCCATCCACGGGCAATGAGCAGGTTGGGCTGAAGAAAACCGGCAATCACAATCAGTAAAAAGCCTTCTGTGGATGAGCGAAAGATTCTGGAATATTCGCGCGTACCACCCAATAAATTTTGGTGGTGATACAGGCCATTGAGTGCAAATATGAATAACCAGAGCAGTGATGAAAAAAGGACCAGCCATCGGTAGTATTCAATGGATACGAGTGCACTCTTATCGAAAAAATCAAATGATACTTCAAAACGAAAATAATAAGCCAGCCGAAAAGCCACACTGGTCATGACAATGTCTGACAAAATCAATGCAGCACGGTAGATGAGCCACTGAAGCTGCCTTGGAATGATGGAATTTGCTCTGCCAATCTTTTTCCCCAAGGAGATGATATTGATGGCTTCATTGCCTGTTCTCATAGTTATCATTAAATGACTCCTTCACAATGACAAGGTCGCGCAGCCTTCAAAAGCGTTTCGTGACTATATATGATATAAAAAGCAAATGCCACCCTTTAAATAAGTTACAAACTGAAATTGGATTGCTTAAATAACTAGATTTCGGAAGCCTTAACTTTTCTTTAAGCCAATCCCATGACGAAGGTTTTATTAAAAGGTTACTTAATCAAGACACGCAAAATGTTTCGCTATAATTCCCCACTTTGGACATGAGAAATCAGACAATCAGGAGCGCTTCACGCGCCCGATTTGCTGCTCCCGTAACTCAAGCGGGATCTGACGCCTTTGCAGAAAACTTAGAAGAACCCGAACGCGATCCCGGCCGGGTAATCGACTGTCAAAAATCGCCTCATAGCCGGCAAACAGTCCCTCCTTGACAATCACAGGGTCTCCAGGCTTGAGCGTATCAACCGAGTCCCTTGCAGTCGCGTTGATGTGATCGACCTGCCGTTGGAGGGCAGCGATCAAAACATCAGGCACCGAAGCAGGATCACCGTCAAAACTCACCAGACCGGAGGCTCCCGGCATCCAGCGCAACACGGAGATGTTGACCACAGCCAAATCCACGTGCACGAACAAGTAACTTGGGAAGTAAGGACGCAGCTTGCGCGCGCGGGGGTTAACAGGCGTTACACGCACGCGTGGGAAGAAGATTTCCACGCCGTAGGACTCGAGTTGTCCTGCCAGAAAATCCTCCTTATTGGGTTTACTACGTATTGCATACCATGAAATCGCCATTGAATGCTCTGTCGAGAATCTGTACCGGATAACACACTTTCTTGTTACTTTTACCGTTAAGCAACGTCTTTTACGGAATAAACATCCCTTCTCCAGGGTGCAAAGTCAATTATAACGTAATGGGTAAGAATTGCTTGGAAAGAAGAGAGGTCATATGGCTGCTTTGAAATACAAAAAGAGCCTCTGGCGTCAGGAGGCTCTTTTGCATGGTTGAAATTTCGTGTGACCGACCAGGGACTTGAACCCTGAACCCACTGATTAAGAGTCA
>Ga0214473_10002086_pt1 | contig 25086 bp, 24 predicted proteins | sample RVTome_7_FD_203509 | JGI IMG/M metagenome (GOLD analysis project Ga0214473, IMG submission 203509) | Soil microbial communities from uranium-contaminated site in the Upper Colorado River Basin, Wyoming, United States - RVT98D197 | ecosystem: Environmental > Terrestrial > Soil > Contaminated >... | reverse complement strand
TGCCAACTCGTAAGAGGAGGTATAGGGTCTGACGCCTGCCCGGTGCCGGAAGGTTAAGGAGAGAGGTTAGTGCCGCAAGGTGCGAAGCTTTGAACCGAAGCCCCGGTAAACGGCGGCCGTAACTATAACGGTCCTAAGGTAGCGAAATTCCTTGTCGGGTAAGTTCCGACCTGCACGAATGGCGTAACGACTTGACCGCTGTCTCCACGAGAGACCCGGTGAAACTGTAGCGCCAGTGAAGATGCTGGCTACCCGCGTCAAGACGGAAAGACCCCGTGAACCTTTACTATATCTTGGTATGGAATTCTGGCAGGGTCTGTGCAGGATAGGTGGGAGGCTTTGAAGCCGGGGCGCTAGCTTCGGTGGAGCCGTCGTTGAGATACCACCCTGATCGTGCTGTAGTTCTAACCTGGGCCCGTGATCCGGGTCGGGGACAGTGCCAGGTGGGTAGTTTGACTGGGGCGGTCGCCTCCTAAACGGTAACGGAGGCGCTCAAAGGTCGGCTCAGCACGGTTGGAAATCGTGCGTCGAGTGCAAGGGCAGAAGCCGGCTTAACTGCGAGACCTACAAGTCGAGCAGGTGCGAAAGCAGGACCTAGTGATCCGGTGGTTCCGAGTGGAAGGGCCATCGCTCAACGGATAAAAGGTACTCCGGGGATAACAGGCTGATCTCCCCCAAGAGTTCACATCGACGGGGAGGTTTGGCACCTCGATGTCGGCTCATCGCATCCTGGGGCTGGAGCAGGTCCCAAGGGTTGGGCTGTTCGCCCATTAAAGCGGTACGTGAGCTGGGTTTAGAACGTCGTGAGACAGTTCGGTCCCTATCTGACGCGGGCGTAGGAGGTTTGAGGGGAGCTGCCCCTAGTACGAGAGGACCGGGGTGGACGGACCGCTAGTGTGCCAGCTGTTCCGCCAGGAGCACCGCTGGGTAGCTATGTCCGGCAGGGATAAGCGCTGAAAGCATCTAAGTGCGAAACCCGCCTCAAGATGAGACCTCCCAGGGCGCAAGCCCTCTGAAGGCCCCTGGAAGATTACCAGGTTGATAGGCCGCAGGTGTAAGCGCCGTAAGGCGTTCAGCTTAGCGGTACTAATCGGCCGTGCGGCTTGACCACGTTGCACTCATTCTGATCATGTGATGTCGCTTGGCTACACTCGAGAATCAACGTATTCGATTGCCACCCGATTCCCGGTGGCGATGCCGGAGGGGCCACACCCGTTCCCATCCCGAACACGGAAGTTAAGCCCTCCAGGGCCGATGGTACTGCGCTGGTAACGGCGTGGGAGAGTAGGTCGTTGCCGGGGTAATTCAAACCGCCCGGATCCTTCCAGGACCGGGCGGTTTTGCTTCTGCGGCCCGCGCGAGATTCGGCACGGTGATTGCTAGATCCCACCGCCATGAGCACGACAATGGAGTTCGGCAAGTACTCTCTGAGCCATCTCCGCTACCTCGAAGCGGAAAGCATCCATGTGATGCGCGAGGTCGCGGCGGAATTCGACCGCCCCGTCCTGCTCTACTCGATAGGGAAGGACTCCTCGGTGCTCCTACGCCTCGCGCAAAAGGCCTTTCGGCCCGCCAAGATCCCCTTTCCCCTCATGCACGTGGATACCGGCTTCAAGTTCACGGAGATGTACGAGTTTCGCGACTGGTATGTGAAGGAGGTCGAGGCCGAGCTGATCGTCTGGCGCAATGAGCAAGCCATTGCCCAGAATGTGAATCCGTTTGACCTGGGTACCCAGAAGTGCTGTGGCTTTCTCAAGACCGAGGGCCTCCTGAGCGGCCTCCGGCATCACGGCTTCGACGCCGCGATCGGTGGGGCCCGGCGCGACGAGGAGAAGTCCCGGGCCAAGGAGCGCTTCTTCTCCTTCCGGGATCGGTTCGGCCAGTGGGACCCCAAGAACCAGCGCCCCGAGCTCTGGAATCTCTTCAACGGGCGCGTGAACCAGGGGGAGTCCATCCGGATCTTCCCGCTGTCGAACTGGACCGAGCTCGACGTGTGGCAATACATCGACCTCGAGAAGATCCCGGTCAACCCGCTCTACTTCGCGCGGGAGCGCGAGGCCGTCGTACGCGCAGGCCAGATCGTCCTGCTGGACGGGGTCTTCGCCCGCGGGCAGCGCCACGCGCCCGGACCGGGCGAGCGAGTCGAGCGCATTCTCTGCCGTTTCCGGAGCCTGGGCTGCGTGCCCTGCTCCGGCGCGGTCCGCTCCTCCGCCAGCACCATCGGCGAGATCATCGAGGAGATGATGGTGACGCGGACCTCGGAGCGCACCACCCGTGTCATCGATCACGACGCCGACGCCTCGATGGAGAAGAAGAAGCGAGAGGGATACTTCTGAACATGACGACGGCCGCGGTCCCCGAGCGCACTCCCGAGGCCCTCCTCCAGCACGCGAAGCGGGATCTCCTCCGCTTCTCGACCGTGGGCAGCGTCGACGACGGCAAGTCCACCCTCATCGGCCGCCTGCTCCACGACACCAAGTCCATCTACGAAGATCATCTGGCGGCCCTGCGAACGGACAGCGCCCGCGTAGGCAGCGGCCCCGAGCTGGACTTCGCGCTGCTGACGGACGGCCTCAAGGCCGAGCGCGAGCAGGGCATCACGATCGACGTGGCCTACCGTTATTTCTCGACCCCGCGGCGGCACTTCATCATCGCCGACACCCCGGGTCACGAGCAGTACACGCGCAACATGGCCACGGGCGCTTCCACCGCCAACCTCGCCATCATCCTCATCGACGCCCGGCACGGGATCCTGACCCAGACCAAGCGCCACTCGTTCATCGCTTCGCTGCTGGGGATTCCTCGGCTCCTGATCGCCGTCAACAAGATGGACCTCGTGGGGTACGCCCGGGACGTGTTCGACCGCATCGTGGACGAGTACACCGACTTTGCCTCGCGCCTGGGCCGGCTCGACCTCAAGTTCATCCCGATCAGCGCCCTCAAGGGCGACAATGTAGTCGCGGCCAGCCCGGACATGCCGTGGTACCACGGCGAGTCCGTGCTCGAATTCCTCGAGAACGTCTACATCGGCAGCGATCGGAACCTGGTCGACTTCCGCCTTCCCGTCCAGTACGTCATCCGCCCGCACCAGAGCTTCCGCGGCTACGCCGGGCAGATCGCGTCGGGCATCCTCCGGCTCGGCGAGGAGGTGCTGGCGCTCCCCTCCATGCGGGCGACCCGCGTCAAGTCCATCCTGGGACCCGAAGGCGAGCTGGACTACGCCTGTGCGCCCATGTCGGTCACCGTCACCCTCGAGGACGAGGTCGACATCTCGCGGGGCGATTTGCTCGTGCACCCGAAGAACCTCCCCACCGTGCAGTCGAGCTTCGAGGCCATGGTGGTCTGGATGGCGGAGGAGCCGATGCGCGCCGATCAGCCCTATCTGATCAAGCACACCACGCGCACCACCAAGGCCACGATCCAGCGGGTCGAGTACCGCGTGGACGTGAACAGCCTGAGCCGGACCCCCGGCCGGGCACTCGAGCTCAATGAGATCGGCCGCCTGGTCTTTCAGACCACCCAGAAGCTCTTCCTGGACCCGTACACGAAGAACCGGCTGACGGGGAGCTTCATCCTGGTGGACCCGATCGGGAACGGCACCGTGGCCGCCGGCATGGTCATCGACCGCATGCCCGAGAGCCAGCTGCGGTCCCGCGCGGACGCCCTGGCCGCGCCGAAGTCCGAGCACGTCCGCCTCGAGGTGAGCCCGGTATCGACCGGGGATCGCGAGCGGCTCCTGGGTCAGAAGGCCCTGACCCTCTGGTTCACGGGCCTCTCCGGCTCCGGCAAATCGTCGATCGCGCAAGAGCTGGAGCGGCGCCTCTACGCCGAGGGGCGGCACGTCTACGTGCTGGACGGCGACAACCTGCGCCTCGGCCTGAACCGGGATCTGACCTTCTCCAAGGGCGACCGCTCGGAGAACATCCGCCGCGCCGCCGAGGTCGCCCGGCTCTTCAATGACGCGGGCACGATCGTGCTCGTGCCGGTCATCTCGCCCTTTCGGGAGGATCGCGAGAGCGCCCGCCGGATCATCGGTCCCGAGCGGTTCTTCGAGGCGTACCTCAGCACGCCTCTGCACGTCTGCGAGACCCGCGACGTCAAGGGACTCTACCGCAAAGCCCGCGCCGGCGAGATCGCCGAGTTCACCGGGATCTCTTCCCCGTACGAGCCCCCCGACAATCCGACGCTCGCTCTGGACACCGCGGGCAAGACCCTCCAGGAATCCGTCGAGGCGCTCTGGAAGGCGATCGAGGGCAGGGCGCGGAGGTAGCGCGCTCCTACTGCTCCGGCGCCGGGCGCCGAAGGCCGTGGCCGAAGAACCCGCCCTTGGGTCGGCCGTGGGCGTGGTAGTGGTCGGGGATATTGCGCATGTGCTCGTCGACGTAGAACTCGCCGAACTGGGCGGTGGCGACCTCGCGCAGGCGGTCGTGCATGTGCGCGAGGTGCTCGCGGGGCGGCTCGGTTCCGTGAAACCGCCACACGACCATCGGGACCTCGCAGACGTCACACTCGGCGACCCAGCACACATCGTCCTCGTGGTACCAGGGCGTGATGCGGGCGGCGCGGCAGAGATCACAGCCGTCGACTTTGACGAACCTCGGTTGGGTAGCCGTCACTCCGGCGAAGATAGACGAGCGTCGCCGGCCCGTCAACACGGCGATCCCCGCCCTCGCGTGATAAGATGCGGGCTCACGGAGGCTCCTCATGACCCGGCAGACCATCCACGAGGCGCCCAGGATCGAAGCGCTCCGCTGACGGTCGGGGAAGGCGAGCGAGGACTCGGCATGGCGCTCGAGATGCGGGACTACTGCGAGAAGTGCCGCGCACCCCTGCCGCACGACGGCGAGGCGCACATCTGCAGCTTCGAGTGTACCTTCTGCGCCGCGTGCAGCGGCGCCATGGCGGCGACCTGTCCGAATTGCGGCGGGGAGCTCGTGCGGCGCCCCCGTCGCCGCGCCACCGGCTGACCGGCCGACGATGGACCTCGTGACCGACGAGATTCCCAGCGCGCTCGGCGCGATCGTCATCGCGTGCCGCGACGGACGGCTCTGCGGCCTCGACTATGACGACGGCCGGGACCGAATGGCGGTGTCGCTGGCGCGGCGCTACGGTGCGGGCCGGGTGAGGCCGGCGCGCGACCCCTTCGGGATCAGCGGACGCATCCGCGCCTATCTGGCCGGCGACCTCGGCGCGATCGACGAGATCCCGGCGGAGACCGGCGGCACGGCGTTCCAGCAAGAGGTCTGGGCGGCTCTGCGCCGGATCCCGGCGGGGACCACGATCACCTACGGCGATCTCGCGCGGGAGATCGGCCGGCCCGCCGCCGTCCGGGCGGCGGGCGCCGCCAACGGGCGAAATCCCATCGCGATCGTCGTTCCGTGTCATCGCGTGGTCGGCAAGGACGGCCGCCTCACCGGCTACGCGGGCGGCCTCTCCCGCAAACGCTGGCTCTTGACCCATGAGCGCGCCGTGTCCGGGGGGACCGGCCGCATAGCGGACTGACCGGGAGGGAGCTCACATGACCGACGAGGAAGCGAGGATACGGAGCTATCTGGAGGCTCAAGGGGCCAAGCTCTCACCGTCCGAGGTTGTCGACAAGGTCCGCGCCGCCATGGAGGAGCTTCGCGCGGCGGCGCTCGCCATCCCGGCCGCGCGCTTCGACGAGCGGCCGGCGCCGGGCGAGTGGAGCGGCAACGAGGTGATGGCCCACGTGGTCGCCGCGGGCGACCGCTTCGGCGGCGCCATCGTCCGCATCCTCGACGGCGTCCCCGCCGGGACGCCGGTGGCCGACCGGGGTGCGGCGGCGGCGCCCGTGCTCCCCGCCGTCCTGTGGTGGGAGCGCCTGGCGCGCGACCGCGAGGCGCTCTTCGAGCGCGTGCGGCGCGCCGACCCCAGCGCTCGGCTCGACGAGAAGATCGAGCACGGCATGTTCGGCGCTCTCAACTGGCGCGAGACCTTGCTCTTCCTGCGTCTCCACGACCTCGACCACGCCGGCCAGCTCGGCAAGATCCGGACGGCGCTGGCATAGGTCGGGAGGGGAGCCGTGCGCGTTTCCATCTCGTTGCGCCTGGCGAACGAGGACTGGGCGGCGGGCAGTGCCTACGTCGTCGAGGCGGAGCGGCTCGGCGTCGACTGCGTCTGGTCGGCGGAGGCGTGGGGGCACGATGCCGTGACGCCCCTCGCCTTCATGGCTGCGCGCACCTCGCGCATCCGCCTCGGCACCGGCATCATGCAGGCGGGGACGCGCACGCCGGCCCTCGTGGCGATGACGGCCATGAGTCTCGCGGCGATGTCGGGCAACCGGTTCATCCTCGGGCTCGGCGTGAGCGGCCCGCAGGTGATCGAGGGCTGGCACGGCATGCGCTTCGAACGGCCCGTGCTCCGGATGCGCGAGACCATCGACATCGTGCGGCGGGCCATCCGCGGGGAGCGGCTCGAGTACCACGGCGCCGTCTACGATCTGCCCCTCCCGGGTGGAGAGGGCAAGGCGCTCCGGTCGGCGGCGCGGCCCCGGCCGGACATCCCCATCTACCTCGCGACGCTCAGTCCGAAGAGCCTCGAGCTGACCGGAGAGACCGCCGACGGCTGGCTCGGCACCTCGTTCATGCCCGAGCACGCCGGCATTTTCCTCGATCACATCGCCGAGGGCGCCGCGCGCGCGGGCCGCTCGCTCGCCGATCTCGACCTGCATGCGGGCGGCGCCGTCGCGTTCGGGGACGACCCGGGACCCCTGATCGCGCGGCGACGGCCCGGGCTCGCCTTCAGCCTGGGGGCGATGGGCTCGCGGCAGCACAACTTCTACAACGACGCCTACCGGCGCGCCGGCTACCAGGACGCCGCCGCGGAGGTCCAGCGGCTCTGGCTCGACGGGCGCCGCGAGGAGGCAGTCGCGCAGGTGCCCGACGATCTGGTGCTGAAGACGAATCTCCTCGGGACGGACGCGGCGGTCCGCCAGCGCATCCGCGCCTACCGGGACGCCGGCATCACCACCCTGCGCGTCGATCCCGACGGCGCCACGGCCGACGAGCGGATCAGGACGCTCGGCCGCTTGATGGATCTCGTCAGGGCCGTCGACGCCGAGCGGTGACGCCCGCGCCGCCCGGCTAGAAGAGGAGGCGGACGAGGGACACGTAGAACCCGCTGACCACGTTGAAGATGGGCATGATGACGTAGCGCGTGGCGCCCGTCATGACGAGCACGATGAGGATGAAGGGCCCGTACTGCTCGAGCTGGTGCAGGAGCGTCCAGGACCCGCGCGGGAAGAGGTACGGGAGGAAGTGCCCGCCGTCCAGCGGAGGGAGCGGGATCAGGTTGAAGATGGCGAGGGCGAGATTGAAGCGGAAGACGGCGATCAAGATCCCGTCGAGGGGCTCCGCGAGAAAGGCGGTCTCGACAGTGCGGCGCACGAGGACGAGGACGACCAGTGCCACGAAGGCGACGACGAAGTTGGAGATCGGGCCCGCCGCCGCGATCCACGCCATGTCCCGCCGCGGGTGCCGGAGGTTGTAGGCGTTCACGGGGACAGGCTTCGCCCAGCCGAACCCGGCGACGAGAAAGGCTATCGCGCCGAGCGGGTCGATGTGGGGGAAGGGGTTCAAGGTCAGCCGTCCCTGCAGCCGCGCCGTCGGATCGCCAAGGCGGTCGGCCACGAGGCCGTGGGCCAGCTCGTGGACCGTCACCGCTATCAGAAACGCCGGAATCAGAAGGACAAGCTGCTGCACGAACGCGGCGGGATTGCTGAACAGGAGGTCGATCATCCGCCGCCCGGGGACACACGGTCACGTCCCGCCGAGTCGTCGAGAGGCTCAGGGCCGGGAATGCGATAGCGCTCATCGAGCCAGACGCCAAGGTCGATCAGCCGGCACGAGAGCGAGCAGAACGGGCGGTGGGGGTTGCCCCTCCACGCGACGGCGGCGCCGCAGTGGGGGCAGTGGGCCGTCCGGACGTCGGCGTCGCCGCTGGGCTTCACGGCGCCATCCTAGCGACGGGTCCCCCAGCCTGTCAACCGCGCGCCCGTCCGGCGCCCCCCTTCGCGTTGACATCGCTCGGGGCGTTCGCTACATTCGGCTCAGTGGCTGGTCTCGCCGTCGTCGTGCATCGGCGAACGGCCGTCCTCCCCCCGAGAGTATCGAGGAGGTAACCGCGTGTTCCGCTTGCTTCCGCGCGAGGAGAAGTTCTTCGACCTGTTCGAGCAGCAGGCGGGGCACATCGTGTCGGCTTCTCGCGTGCTCGAGGAGCTGACGCTGGACTATCCGGACGCCAAGGCCAAGGCCGAGCGCATCAAGGACATCGAGCACGCCGGGGACACGCTGACCCACGAGATCGTGCGCCGGCTCAACACGACGTTCATCACCCCCATCGACCGCGAGGACATCTACGCGCTGGCCTGCCGGCTCGACGACGTGCTCGACCTGATCGACGCGGTCGCCGACCGGCTCCTCGTCTACAAGATCGACAACCCGACCGACGGGGCCATCGCGATGGCCAAGATCATCGTGAAGACCGCGGAGGAGACCGACCGGGCGGTGCGCTGCCTGCGCACGCTCTCGCCCTTCTACCACAAGCACGCCGTCGAGGTGAACCGGCTCGAGAACGAGGCCGACCGCCTGCTGCGCGACCAGCTCGCCGCCCTGTTCGAGGGGACGAAGGACGCCATCGAGGTCATCAAGTGGAAGGAGCTGTACGAGACGATGGAGGCGGTCACCGACCGCTGCGAGGACGTCGTCAACGTGATCGAGGGTATCGTGCTCAAGATGGCCTGAGGCGGCCCGGCGGCTCTCCCGCATGACCTCGTCGCTCCTGCTGGTGGCGTTCATCATCCTGGTGGCGCTCGCCTTTGACTACATCAACGGCTTCCACGACGCCGCCAACTCCATCGCCACCGTCGTGTCCACCCGCGTCCTCACGCCCATGCAGGCGGTGGCGTGGGCGGCCTTCTTCAACTTCGTGGCGGCCTTCGGCTTCGGCGTCCAGGTCGCCACCACCGTCGGCAAGGGCGTGGTGCAGGCGGGCGTGGTCGATCAGTGGGTCATCCTCGGCGCGCTCATCGGCGCCATCGCGTGGAACCTGATCACGTGGTACTACGGCATTCCGTCGAGCTCGTCGCATGCCCTCATCGGCGGCTTCGCCGGCGCCGCCGTGGCCAAGGCCGGCTTCGCGGCGCTGGTGCCGTCCGGCCTGCTGAAGATCGCGCTGTTCATCGTGCTGGCGCCCGTCATGGGCCTGCTCCTCGGGTTCGCCTTGATGGTCGCCACGCTGTGGATATTCCGCCGCTTCCGGCCCAGCCGCGTGGACGGCCTCTTCCGGCGCCTGCAGCTTCTTTCCGCCGCGTCGTACAGCCTCGGCCACGGGACGAACGACGCGCAGAAGACCATGGGGATCATCGCCGTCCTGCTCTTCTCGAGCGGCTATCTCGGGCGCGAGTTCTACGTGCCGCTCTGGGTGATCCTCGCCGCCCACGCCGCCATCGGGCTCGGCACGCTGGCCGGGGGCTGGCGCATCATCAGGACCATGGGCATGCGGCTCACCAAGCTCCGGCCGGTGGGCGGGTTCTGCGCCGAGACGGCGGGCGCCGTGATGCTGATCGGGACGGCCGTCGGCGGCATCCCCGTCAGCACGACGCACACGATCACCGGCTCCATCCTTGGCGTGGGGGCGACGCAGCGCCTGTCCGCGGTCCGCTGGGGCGTGGCGGGGAGCATCGTGTGGGCGTGGGTCCTGACCATCCCGCTGTCCGGCGCCATCGCGGCGACCGCCTGGCTGCTCCTTCCCCACGGATGAAGGCGCGGCGCCACGGGATGGGCTCCGTTCTCGCGGCGCTCGCCCTCGCGCTTCTGGTCCCGCTCGGCTGGCTGCTCGCGCATCTCCCGGCGCGCGCGGGGCTGTGGGGAGGGCGGCGGCTGGGCGACCTCGCGTGGCTGGCGCTGCCCCGGCGGCGGGCGGTGACTCGCGAGAACCTCGCGCGCGCGTTCGGCGCGGAGCGCCCGCCGGCGGAGCTTCGCCGGCTCGCGCGGCGGTCCTTCGAGCACCTGGGGATGAACCTCGTCGAGGCCTGCGTGCTCGTTTTCCGGCCGCCCTCGGTGCTCGTCTCCCGGGTGGACATCGTCGGCCTCGCGCACCTGGAGAAGGCGTCGGCCGAGGGCAAGGGCGTGCTGCTCCTCAGCGCGCACCTCGGCAACTGGGAGCTGCTCGCGCCGGCGCGCGCGCTGACCGCCTTCGAGCTGTCCGTCGTGGTCCGCCCGCTCGATGACCCGCTCCTCGACCGGATCGTCGAGCGCTTCCGGCGGCGGAGCGGAGTCGATCTCATCGCCAAGCGGCGGGCGCTCCGCGAGATCCTCGACGCGCTCCGGCGGGGGCGCATGGTCGGCGTCCTCCTCGACCAGAACTCCTCGCGTGGGGAAGGCGTGTTCGCGCCCTTCTTCGGCATTCCCGCCTCGACCTCCAAGGGCCTCGCGGTGATCTCCCTGCGCACGGGCGCGCCGGTGGTGCCCGTGTTCATCCGGCGGGCCGCGGACGGCCGCCACCGTGTGGAGTGCGAGGCGGCGCTGCCGTTTCCCGCCGAGGGCGACGTCGTCGGCTACACGGCCGCCTTCAACCGCGCCATCGAGGCCGCGATCAGGCGCGCCCCCGAGCAGTGGTTCTGGATGCACGAGCGCTGGCGGACGCGGCCGCGCGCTGGGGCCTCGTGAAGGCGCGCGCCCTCCTCTGCCTCGGGCTGGCCCTCGCCACGGCTGTCGCCGCGCGTCCCGCCGCCGCCCAGGTCCGCGGAGAGCTCGTGCCCCGGTACCTCAAGGCGCTCGAGGAGCGCGCGGTGGGCGAGGTCGAGGGCCGCGCCCATGGCGAGCCGAGGCGCCCGAGCGGCCCCCCCGTGCCGTACGACGGGGTCTCCGTGCTCCTCCTGCCATATGCCGCCGAGATCGAGGCGAGGCTCGACGGGGTCAAGACCCACCTGCGCGATTCGACGACAAGCTATGTCGAGGCGTACGCGGACCTCACCGCGGTGCGCGCCGACTTCGAGCGCGAGCTGCTCTTCGCGGGGGGAGGAGAGCTGATCCGGGGAACCGTGACCGATTCCGACGGAAGCCTGCGCCTGGTGGGGATACCCGCGGGCGAATGGCTGCTGCTCGGCTGGCGCGAGGAACAGCACGCCGTCAAGGGCGCGAGAGCGGCGCCCGGCAGCGCGGCCGGGTTCCCGGGCATTCCGGTCACGACGGGATACGCGGCGGTGAGCTACTGGCGAATGCGGGTCTCGGTGCGGGCCGGCGAGGTGACCTCGGTCGATCTCAGCGATCGGAGCGTCTGGCTCACCGCTGTCCGGCAGGAGCTCACGCACCCGGACGGGACTCCCAGGAAGGCGACCACTCCCAGAACACGCCGTTAGGGCGCCACCCGGTGGGGGTGACGCCCTGTGCGGTTCCACTCGGCGGTGTCAGCGGCGGCCGACTACTTCTTCTCTTCGGGCTTCTTCTCGGACATCTCCTTCTTGTCCGCCGGCTTCTTGGCGGTGAACTTCTTCTCGCAGGCGGCCTTTGCTTTGTCGGTGGTGGCCTTGTCCATGCAGGCGGCCTTCTTCTCTTCCATCGACATGGCCTTCTTCTTCTCCACCTTCTTCTCCATCTTCTCCATCTTCTCCATCTTCATATCGCCCTTCTTCTCCGGAGCCGGCGTCGTGCCGGTCTGGGCGGCGGCGTAGCCGACGACTCCGAACGCGAAGGCTATGCTGACGAGCAGCGCAGCGATCTTCTTCATGAGATATCACCTCCTTTCCGTCTCGGATATCCAGCAGCCACGATAAATCCCTTTTGCGTTAACGAGTTAACATAGGAGCCCGCTGCGCGGTGTGTCAAGTTCTATCTCCGCCCAGGCGAGGCCAATTCGGGTTGACCCTGCCTCCTCCAGTATGGTAAAAACAACCCACTGCTGACGTCCTCATGCGGATCCTGTTCAGACCGGTTCTCGTCGCAACATCGCTCCTGATCGCGAGCCACCTGGGACTTCCAGGTAGGTCGGCGTCGGAGACTCCGCCGTCCCCTTCCTCCGAGCAGTATCGAGCGCTTCCGGACGAATTCGCGGAGGCCGGGAGCTGGCGCGTCGAGGGCGCGATCAGCCTCGGCGGCGATCTCGACCCCGGTTCCCCATCGGTGAAACAGCCCGACCTGGCAGATAGTTCCGCCCCCTCGCCCGACCCGGCGTTCCCTCCCGCGCCCGCCTTCTCGCCGGCAGGCGGCGCCCCGAGCGCGCGCCAGCCGGTCGCGCTTGCCGCCACGGATGCGTCCGTGAAGAAGTACGAGGTCGAGGACAACCACCACGTGCGGAAGTTCGTCGACCAGTTCCAAAGCGGTGACCGGCGTGCCGTGGTCGAGACATGGCTCGTCCGCTCCGGCCGCTACCTGCCGATGATCCTGGATGTGTTCCGGCAGAAGGGACTGCCGGACGAGCTCGTCTTCACCGCGATGATCGAGAGCGGGTTCAACCCCGTCGCGGTGTCGCGCGCGGGCGCCAAGGGCCTCTGGCAGTTCATGGCCCCCACGGCGCGGCGCTACGGCCTGCGAGTCGACGAATGGCTGGACGAGCGCCTCGATCCCGAGAAGTCGACGGTGGCCGCCGCCCGCCACCTCCTCGACCTCTACGCCGTGTTCGGTTCCTGGAACCTCGTGCAGGCGGCGTACAATGCCGGGGAGATGAGGGTGCTCCAGGCGGTCCGGGCCATGGGCACGAGCGATTTCTGGACGCTCAGGAGCGGGCGTGTTCTCAAGGACGAGACGAAGAACTTCATTCCCGCCATCCAGGCCGCGACACTGATCGCGCGCGAGCCCACGCGCTACGGGTTCGTCTTCACGCCGGCGGAGCCGTTGCAGTACGAGGTGGTCACGGTGCCCAAGGCGACGAGCTTGAAGCAGCTCTCCGCGCGAGCCGGGGTGCCGCTCGAGGCGCTCGAGCGTCTGAATCTCGAGCTCCGGCTCATGCAGACCCCCCCGGACAGCCCGTATCCGCTGAAGGTCCCGCCCGGCAGCGCGACGCAGGTCGAGGCGGAGGTCCAGAGGGAGACGGTGGCATCGCGCCACGCGGTGGCGACCACGATCGCCGTCACTCACCGCGGTCGGAAGGCTCTGCCCGCCATCCACGTGGTGAAGCCGCGGGAGACCGTGGCGGGCATCGCCAGGCACTACCGCGTCTCCATCGCCGACCTCTCCCGCTGGAACGGTCTCGACCGCACCGCCCGCATCCGCCCGGGGGATCGGCTCCGGGTAGCCGCGGTCACGAGCCGCAACGAGGGCCAGGGCGGCTTCAGGTGAAGGTAGAGGTCGCCCTGTTCGCCACCCTGGCCGCCTATCTCCCCGCGGCCGGCGGCGGTGACAGCGTGACCCTCGACCTGCCGGACGGAACGACGGTGGGCCAGGTCATCGAGTCCCTCGAGATCCCCGCCGACCTCGACTGCCTGCGGGTCGTCAATGGCCGCGACGCGCCCCCCGAGCAAGTGCTCAGCGACGGTGATGTGCTGTCCGTCTTCCCGCCGCTGGCCGGCGGGCAGTAGCTAGCAGGCTGCTGCAAGAGGCCCAGCCGGACAACCGGCTCTCGCGCTGCTTCAAGGAAGCGCTCGCCTTCGCGGTCTCGCTCACCTCGCGCTCCGCCTTCGGCGGCGCCTTTCACCTCGGCGAGATGCGGCGCCTGGGAGTGGGCGAGCGGGGCATCCTCGAGGTGCTCGGCGTCGCGCAGATGTTCTCGCGCTACACGAAGATCGCCGACACGCTCCAGCTCGACCAGGACATGGGTGACATCGCGCCCGTCGATGCCTCCCCGCCCCCCGGTGGCGGTCAGGTTTTGCGTTCTTGACGATCGCTTGCATTGACCCCGGCTCTCGTCCGGGATGATTGGCGAGAACGGAAAGCCTCACCCCTTTCAGGTCAGGGGGAGCTCGCGGTCGAAGATGGTGTAGGCGGAGCGGCGCGAGGCGTCGAGCGCCTCCTGGATCTGCGCCGTCCCCGCGCCGGCGCCGCTCGCGAGGAGCGATTCGAAGAACCCGGTGTAGAAGTGATCAGGAAACACCGTGACGTCGACGCGAAGCCGGAGGCCCGGCCGGTTCAGCCGGCGGACGTACGCGAGGGTGAATCGCCCGCCGGCGGGAATCCGGGTGTCCGCGATCTCGCGCGAGAGGTCGAGGGGCACATCGCGCCCGATGGCCCGCTCCTCGGCACTGCCTCGGACGGGCCGGCCATCGGCGCCCAGCAGCTCGGCGCGCACGAGGATGCGCGGGGTCACGTAGGTCGGGAACGCGTGGCCCACCCCGACGCTCGCGATGGTGAGCGTGGCCCGCAGCTCATCGCCCGGCCGGTAACGGGGACGCGCCGCCGTCAACGTGATCTCGACGCCGGACCTGACCATGGCGGGGTCGTGGATGCCGCGCCAGAGGTGGCGCCGATCCGGCATGTGGCAGTCCTGGCACTGCTGGCCCCGCCGGGCCGCCGGGCTCGCCCGCCATTCCTCGAACGTGTTCTCGAGGAGCTTGCCGTTGAGGGCGAAGCCGTCCGGTGTGAACTGGTGGCAGCTCGCGCAGAACTCGGAGCGCAGGAACGCTCCGCTCCGCACGACCCCGTCGTGGGGGAGGCGATCGCCGGGCGCGGGGCCCGCGACGGTCCCGGCCCGCCGCGGTGGGCCGAAGCGCTGATGGCGGCGCACGTGGCAGCCGGCGCAGACGATCCCTTCGGAGCGGATTGCCTCGTCGAGGGCAGGGTTGGGCACGAAGCCCTCGGCGCCGCGGAGCAGCGGGACCTGCTCGGCCAGCGGCGCGTGGCATGTGAAACAGGAGCGCGCCGCCGCCGGATCGGCGCGGAGCATCTCGAGGAGCTGGCCGGCGATGCCCGGCCCCATGCTCTTTGCGTGCAGGCTGGTTCGCCAGTCCGCGAGCTGGGCGGGGTGGCAGGAGCCACAGCTCGACGGCGCGAGCGAGCGCTCGATCGGGGAGAATCGCTCCGGCGCCTCTCCCTGGGGCGCGATGGGCCGTCGCCAGTGCTCCCGGATGAATTCTTGCTCCGCGGGCGAGATCCCGGCCCGGTGCGGGCCATCGCTGAGAGCGGGCCGATCCCACGGGAGAAGCGCCAGGAGCATGCTCGTCGCCACCAGCCACCACCGCCGCCGGCCCATGGCTGCCGAGCGTAGCAGCCCGTCGCTGCCCTGTCAGCCTCTTCGGTGGTCGGCTCAGGGCTCGTGCAGCCGCATGAGGCGGAACGACTCCGCCGCCGCCAGGCCTCGCGGAGCCCCCTGCTCCCGCGCCCAGGCGGTCATCATCTCGGTGGGATCCCATGCGCCGATCTGGGTCCGGTGCTCGTTGAGCGCGGAGAGCTTGAGGGCGAGGACCTCCGAGATGTCGATGAACGTGTCGGCGCGATCGGAACCGTGAATGAACACGGCCCCCACCTTGTGGGGCTCGAGCCCTTCGTCGAGGAGCTCGGGGAAGACGAGCCGCGTCTCCGCCGACGGGAAGACCGCGTCCAGCGTCACGTCGGCCGCCGCGCGGTGATCGGGATGGTTCAGATAGCCGGTGCCATAGAAGCGCATCGTGGGGTCCCCGCACACCACCGCGTCGGGCCGGCAGCGGCGAATGACCCGGGTGAGCTCCCGCCGCAGCGTGAGCGAGGGCTCGAGCAGCCCGTCCTCGTAGCCGAGGAAGATCACCTCGGAGATGCCCAGGACGTGGCAGGCCTTCCGCTGCTCGTCTTCGCGGATGGGCGCCAGGGCCTCGCGCGTCATGCTCACCGGCGTGTGCTCGTTGGATCCCGCGCTGCCGCTCGTGATGCACACCGTGATGATCGTGCTGCCCGCGCGCGCCCACTTGGCCAGCGTGCCGCCCACGGTGAACTCCTGATCGTCCGGGTGCGCGTGAACGCTCAGCACCCGGCCGGGCGCCGGCGGCTCCGGGGTGTCCGCTCCCGCCCCTCGGCCGCGCTCCGGGACCCCGGGCGTCGGGTCAGCCTGTTCTCGGGCCATCGTCTCCACGCCCCCCGTTCCATCGGCGGTCGGTCACGAGGATCGATTATGCACGGGAGGTGGCGCTCCCGCGAGGCGCCGCGTGAATGGTCGCTCGGCGCGCGCTTGACATTCTCGGACAGGTCGGACAAAGGTGAGAGCGTGATCGAGTTCTTCAACCCCCCGGATGCTCCGGCGCCCGGCGCCTTTTCGCGGGCGACGCGCGCGGCCGGCCTCGTCTTCGTCTCGGGAACCGGCGCGGGGAACGACATCGGCGGCCGGCCCGCCGCCGGTACGGCGGCGGAGCAGACGCGCCAGGCCCTGCGAAACGTCGAGGCCATCCTGAAGGCGGCGGGCTCGTCGCTGGACCGGGTGGTGCAGGTGACCCTCCTGATCACCGATCCCGCCGACTACCACGAGATCAATGCCGAGTACGTCAAGCACTTCCCGAAGGGGTTGCCCGCGCGTCACACGGCCCGCTTCGGCGTCCCGACCGCGGCGAAGGTCGCCTTTGCCTGCATCGCCCTGGCGGGGGACTGACGAGGGAGCTCGGTTGCGGGCGTCGGGCTCGGCCGGCGGCAGACGGTCGCGCAATGATCAAGGCATGATGCGCGCCGGTGTCCGCATCCTTGTCGCCCTGGCCGGTGTGGCCTGGCTCGTCGCCCTGGCCCCGATGGCCGAGGCGCAGCGCGGCTCGGGCCGCGGCCGGGCCGGGCGGCCGAGCGAGCCGGCCAGCCCGGCGCAGCCCCCGCCGAAGGAAGCGCAGCCCGCGCCGAGGGAAGCGCTGGGCCCGGGCGAGTACTCGCTCGACTTCGGCCAGGTGCTGGAGGCCGTCAACCGCGGTGAGGGTCCTCAGGCGCTCGCCTACTACGAGCGCGTGGCCGCCGAGGCGGAGCAGCGCGGCGACCGGATCGTCGCCGCGCGCGCCGCCAGCGCCGTCGCCGCCGCCGCCATCCGCCTGGGCCTCTTGCAGAAGGCGATACGGTCGGGGACGCGCTCGATCGAGCTGTTCAAGAGTGCCGAGCTCATGCCCCCTGATCAGGCACGCCTGGCATCGACCTACTCCCAGCTCGGCGTGGCGTACCGGAAGGTGGGCGACCTCACCCAGGCCCGCAAGGTGCTCGAGGAAGGGCTTGCTTTCGCCGAGACCCGGCTGCGCGCGCGCCGCGAGGGCCTCGCGGTGGGCTTTCTCTCGAAGGCGCTCGGCAGCCAGGCCTTTGCCCAGCACGACTACCCGGCGGCCCTCGCCCGCACCGGCGAGGCTGCCCAGTTCTTCGAGGACGGGCTCGCGGGCCTCCCGCCGCGAGCGCCGGAGCGACAGCGGGTGACCCTCCGCCGCCACGCCGCGCAGTCGCTCGCCTATGTCGGGCGCTCCCAGCTCGCCCTCGGTCATCCCGGCGAGGCCGAGGCCGCGTTCGACCGGGCCCTCGAGCATGCCCGGATCATCGGGCTCCGCGAGGTCGAGCTCGAGATCATGCAGGCGCAGGGTGGCCTCGCGCTCTCGCGGCGGGACTGGTCGAAGGCGCTGGGCCTCTACGAGCAGGCGGTGGCGGTCGCCAGCCAGCTCAAGCGGCCGGGCGCCCTCATGTGGATCAACCACGGCCTGTCCCGCGCGCTCGCCGGGCTCGGCCGCGCCGAAGAGGCGCTGGCCGCGGCGCGGGAGGCGGTGCGCCATGTCGAGGAGCTGCGCGGTGAGCTCGGCGAGTCCGGGCTCCGCAGTGGATTCCTCGAGGACAAGCAGGGGATCTACCAGCATGCAGTGCGCGCCGCGCTCCGGGTCCGGCGCCCCGACGAGGCCTTCGTCCTTGCCGAGCGCAGCCGAGCCCGGGCCTTCCTCGACCTCCTCGGCAGCCAGACCACGCTCTCCAAGGGGAAGACCCGCGCGCTGGTCGACGAGGAGGTGCGCCTGCGCGCCCGGCTGGCCGAGGCGCAGGCGCGCGCCCAGGAGTCCGGAGACCCGGAGGAGTCGGAGCGGCCCCGCGAGCTGACCGAGGCCGCCGAGCGCGAGTACCGCGCCTTCCTCGATCGCGTCCGCAGGGAGAGCCTGGAGCAGGCCTCGCTCATGAGCGTCGAGCCGGTGACGCTGCCCGAGATCCAGAGCCTCTTGCCTGAAGGCACCACGCTGCTCGAGTACCTCGTCGGCGACAGCGACGTCATCGCGTGGATGGTGGACCGGCAGCGCTCGAAAGTGGTGCGGATCGCTGTTGGCCGCGATGCGCTCGTCGCGGAGGTCCGCCGGTTCCGCGCGGCCATCGGCGACCAGGCGCCCCTCCCCGACGTCCAGGCCCAGGCCCAGACGCTCTACCGCCGGCTCATCGCCCCCGCCCGGAGCGAGATCCGGGGTGACCGGCTCCTGATCGTGCCGCACGGCGCGCTCCACTACTTGCCCTTCGCCGCGCTCCGCTCGCCCGCCGGCCGCTGGGTGGTGGAAGACTTCGCGCTGTCCACGCTGCCGAGCTCCAGCGTGCTCCGTTACCTCGCCGACAAGGCCGCCGGCGCGTCCGAGCGCGCGCTCGTCATCGGCAACCCCGACGTGGGCGCGGGGCTCTCGCTGCGATGGGCCGAGCGGGAGGCGCGGATGGTCGGCCAGCGGGAGCGCGGAGCGACGCTCTTGACGCGGGGCGACGCCACCGAGGTCCAGGTCAAGAAGCTCCTCGAGACCGCCGGGCTCGCCCATTTCGCGACCCACGGCGAGCTGAGCGAGTCGGACCCGCTCTCCTCCGCCCTCCTCCTGGTGCCCGGTGGGGGCGAGGACGGACGGCTCGAGGTCCGCGAGCTGTTCGCCCTGGATCTGCACTGCCGGCTCGTGGTCCTCTCGGCCTGCGACACCGGGCTCGGGAAGCTCTCGCGCGGCGACGAGCTGGTGGGGCTCCAGCGGGCGTTTCTGTACGCGGGGACGCCCGCCGTCGTGACGACCCTGTGGAAGGTCGACGACCGGGCGAGCTACGAGCTGATCCGCGCCTTCTACGAGCGCCTGGAGCGGCTGGGCACGGTGGAGGCCCTGCGTCAGGCGCAGCTCGAGACCATGCGCACCTTCGCCCACCCCTTCGCGTGGGCCGCCTTCGGGCTCACCGGCCTCTCGCGCTGACCGTGCGCCTTCGCCCCGCCTTCGCGCCCCGCCGCGTCCTGCGGGCGCTCGCGCTCGGCATCGCGGTGAGCATCGGCGTCACGCTGCTCTCCGGGATGGGCGTATTCGCGGGCTGGGAGGCGCGGGCGGTGGACACGTTCCTCTTCCTGCGCGAGCGCCGGCCGGACCCGGGGATCATCCTGGTCACGATCGACGAGGACGCGTTCGAGAGCCTGGGCGAACGGCAGCCGCTGCCGCGCCGCTACCTCGCCGACCTCGTCGACGTTCTCCTCAGGAGCGGGGCCCGGGTGGTGGCGCTCGACATCATGCTGAAGACGCCGACCGACGCCGCCGGCGACGCGGCGCTCGTCGAGGTCTCCGCGCGCGCGGCGGCCAGGGGCGAGGGCCGGCTCGTCGTCGCCACCGTGGCCCGCCCGCGGCCGGGGCCGGACGGCGAGCGCTACGAGGCGAGCGGCGCCTTCTCGCCGGCGCTGCGGGCGCGGGCCGGGTTCGCGAATTCGCCGGTCGGCAGCGACGGAGTCATCCGGCGGATGGCACCGGTATTGCCGGCGGTGGGCGGAGGCTTCCTCCCCTCGTTCGCCCTCGCGGCGGTGGCGGGCGGGGACGACGGAGCGTCCGGCGCGCTCGACACGGCGCTCCGGGCCGGTGGCGGCGCCACGCTGATGCTCCCCGCGAGCGGGCCCGACGGGGCCATCGCCGGCCGCCGGGCGATGCCCCTGTCCGCCCTCGGCGAGGCAGCCTGGCGGGTGGACTTCGCGGGGCCGCCGGGCGCCTTCACCGCGTTCCCGAGCGGCCCGCTGGTCCAGCTCGCCAGGAGCGGAGTCGACCCGGGCGCCGACAATCCGTTCCGGGGCAAGATCGCGGTGGTCGGGGCCACGTTCGCGGAGAGCCGTGATTTCCACCCGACCCCCGTGGGGCTCATGTCCGGCGTCGAGATCCAGGCCAATATGATCCACACGCTGCTGTCGCGGCGGATGCGGGCGCCGCCGCACTGGACCGCGAGCCTGGCGCTGCTCGCGGGCATGTGTCTCGCCGTCTCGGTGCTTTCGCTCTGGCTTCCCGTCTTCTGGCTCACCCTCGCGGGCCTCGGGATCGTCGCCGTCTTCGCGGCGGTGAGCTACGAGGCCTACGTGCGCGGCGGCTACTGGCTGGACTTCGTGGGCCCGCTGGTGGCGATGATCGCCTATATCCGGTTGTCGACGTTCCTGGCCCGGCGCCGGCTCCGCGCCGCCTTCGGCCAGTACGTGAGCGTCGAGGTGCTCGACCGTGTGCTCCGCGAGGGGAGCGCTCTCGGCGGCGAGGTCCGGACGGTGTCGGTGCTCATGTCCGACGTCCGCGGCTTCACCACCCTCTCGGAGCGGCTCCCGCCGGCCAGGATCTCGGAGATCATGAACGAGTACTTCGCCGCCATGGTCGACGTCATCATGAGCCACCGCGGCATGGTGAGCGACTTCATCGGTGACGGCATTCTCGCCATCTTCGGCGCCCCCCTCGACGATCCCGACCACGCCTGGCACGCCGTCGAGACGGCGCTGGGCATGCAGGCGGCGCTCGCCCGGCTGAACGCTCAGTGGCTGGCGGCGGGCCGGCCGCCGCTGGCGATGGGCGTGGCGGTCAATACCGGAGAGGTGTTCGCGGGGACGATGGGCTCGCCGCGCAAGAAGAAGTACTCGGTCCTCGGCGACACGGTGAACAGCGTGGCCCGGATGGAGGGGCTCAACCGCGACCTCGGCACCGAGATCCTCATCAGCGCCGGGACGCTGGCCATGGTCAAGGACCGGGTCCGGGTGCGCGATCGTGGCGAGGTCAAGGTCAAGGGCAAGGCGCTCACCCTCGCAATCTTCGAGCTGGAGGCAGGCCCCTGAAAAGCGCCCATCTGCGTCGCCGCCTCGCATCTGGACCCTTGTGAGCGGCCTGCGAGATTGCTCAGCGTCCTGCTATCGTACCGATGGGGGACGGCGGCGCCGAACGGACGAAGGGGGATCACGATGGGGAGACGGTGGTGGTGGCCGGGTCTGGTGGTGGGGGTGATCGTCTTGCTCGCGCTCGGCGGCCTGGGTCGGCCGGGCCCGGCCCGGGGCCAGGCCGGCGCGACCGCGGGCATGATCACGGAGATCAAGGTCGGCCGCGGCAAGGTGGATGTGAAGTCGGCCGGCGCCGACTGGCGCGCGGCCTCGCCGCTCAGCTCGCTCAGGGCCGGCGATCAAGTCCGGGCGATCGGGGACGCCATGGCAGTGGTGCTCCTCGCGGGGGGCCGCGGCACGGTGCGGGTGGAGACGAAGAACTCGCCCTACACGCTTGCCGCCGGCCCGGCCGACGAGGGGAAGATCGACAAGGCGCGGACGCTGCTCACGGCGAGCTTCGGCTTCCTCTCGGCCGGCGCCAAGGAGCCGCCGAAGGCGCTGCTCTCCACCCGCTCGGCCACGCGGCCGCCAGAGATCTTGACGCCGCGCAATGGCCAGGTCCTCCCGGACTCGCTCGTGTTCGAGTGGCTGGGCAGCCAGTTCTCGCGCTACACGGTGCGGGTCCTCGATCCTTCCGGCGTCGTGCTCGAGCGCACGGGCGTGGTCGGCGCGCGCCTGGCCTACCCGGCGGACGCGCCCCCGCTCAAGCCGGGCATCCGCTACCGCTTGCAGGTGGAGGCGCTCGGCCACCCGCCCTACGAGGCATGGTTCGAGATGGCGGACCCGGCGCGCGCGGCGGCGATGCGGGGGGACCTCGCGGAGCTCGAGGCCTCGCTGGGAGCGGCCGTCTCGCCGAGCTCCCTCGCGGCGGTGCGGGTGGGCGCCCTGGCCGCCGAGGGCTTCCTTCACGACGCCAGGCTCGTCGCGCTGGCGGCGCTCGGCCGCGACCCCGACGAGCCGGCGCTTCACATGTTGCTGGGGAACCTCTACCTCAAGACCGGCCTGCCGCAGCTCGCCGGGGAGTCGCTCGACGAGGCGCAGTTCCTCCTGTCCCGGGAGGGCAGGTGAGGAGCTACTGCCCGCCCGTCACGTCGATGGTGACGCCCGTGACGAAGTCGGCGTCGGAGGAGGCGAGGAAACAGATCACCCGCGCCTGATCCTCGGGTGTGGCGACGCGGCCGAGCGGGGTGCGCTCGATCTCGGCCGCGCGGGCCTCGGGCGAGCGCCGCTTCCAGTGCGGCTGCAGGCGCTCCGACAGCGTGAGGCTGGGGGCGATGGCGTTCACGGTGATGCCGAGCGGTCCCAGCTCGAAGGCGAGCTTGCGTGTCAGCGCGATGATCCCGCCCTTGGCCGTGGCGTAGGCGCTGCTGCTGCTCTGCGAGCGCCCGTGCCCGGCGATGGACGAGAGGTTGATGATCTTGCCGCTCTTCTGACGCTTCATCACCGGCACCACCGCATGGCTGAAGAGGAAGGTGCCGGTGAGGTTGAAGTGCAGGATCTTCTGCCACTCCTCGAGGGTCAATTCGTCGAGCGTGGCGGCGGGGCGGGGGATGATGGTGCTGCCGCCCACGGCATTGACGAGGATGTCGATCCGGCCGTGGGCCTCGACGGCGCGGCGCACCGCGTCCTCCGCGGCCGCGGCGTCGAGGGCGTCGGCGCGCAGGCCGAGCGCCCGGCCTCCCGCAGCGCCGATCTCCGCGGTGAGCCGGTCGAGCGCGCCCTGATCCGTGTCCACCGCCACCACGGTGCCGCCCTCGCGGCCGATGATGCCGGCGGTGGCGCGGCCGATGCCGGCCCCGGCTGCCGAGATCAGCGCGACCTTGCCCTCGAACCTCACGTCAGTCGCGCTCCTCGGCGATGAAGGGCTTGTAGCCGAGGGCCTGCAGCTCGCGGAGGCTCGAGGCCGCCTGGGCTCGATCGGAGAACGGCCCCACCCGCACGCGCGCGAAGGCCGCGCCCGCGGCTCCCGGCTCCATGACCACCGCCCAGCGGTCCGACACGGGAGGCTTCTCCGCCCGGAGCAGTGAGGCGAGCCGCATCGCCCCTTCGAGATTCTTGAAGGCGGCCACCTGCACCCAGTACGACCTGGCGCTCGCACGGGCCCCGGATGCAGGGGAGACCGCCGGTGGCGCGTGCGCCGGGGCCAGCACCTGGAGCTGGCCGGGCTGCCCACGCGGTTCTCGTGGCGGCGCTGGGGGAGGGGGCTCGAGCTTGGCCCGCGCAATCTGGACCCCGTCCGGCTGCGAGCGCTGCGCCGTTGGTGTCCCCCTGGCGGAGTCGCGACCCTTGACCTCAGCGGTCGTCACCGCGACGGGCTGTCGCGGCGACGCGTCGATGGACTCCTGGGCGGCGACCGTTGTCGGCGCGGACACCGGCATGACCGGCTCCAGGCCGTGAGTGCCGGAACCGTTGATGGCGGCGGTCACCACCGGCGGCGGCACTCGCTCCTGGATCTGCCGGACCAGCTCCGGATACGAGGACACCTGCATGACCCTGGCGAACTGCGCCCGGTAGTTCGCGGCCAGGCTGACCCCGTCGATCACGACGTCGCGCACCACCCAGCGGTCGCCGCGCTCGATCATGCGGTAGTCGAAGGGCAGCTCCAGCCCGCTCCGGGTCATGATCGTGGTCCGGACGGTCGCCGTGGCGCCGTCGATGGACTCGCCGATGAAGCTGACCTTGACGCCGTCCGCGAGGCGGATCCTGGCGGCGATCCCGGCGATGAAGGAGCGCTCGAGGAGGTCGCTGAAGAGCCGGACGAACTCCTCCCGCTCCGCCGGTGTCCGCCCGCTCCAGTCCGGCCCGAGCGCGAGCCGCGCCGCTTCGCGAAGGTCGAACGACTCGCGGACGATCGCACGGACGGCGCTCATCCGCTCCGCGTGCTTGTCCTCCGTCTCGGGGTCCTCGAGGATCCGCGTGACCGCCGCGAAGAGGCCGCGAAGCTGGTCGGTCGGCGAACCGGCCGATGCGCCCGCGCAGAAGACCAGCAGCACCATCGTGAGGGCGACCGCGGGGGGGATCCAGCGTCTCATCCTCTGCCTCCTGGCAAGCGGGCCTCGGCGTGCCGCACGTCGTCGCAGGTGCCGCTGAGCCACGATAGAACGGACCCCCGGGTTCCCGTGAGCTTTTTCCGAGCCGGCCGTCCTGTCGACCGGCCCGCTCGGGCGCGGTGGTACACTCCTTCTGGCGCTCCGACGCGGACTTCCCCGGTGCGCTCGGAGCCGAGCCACGCATGATGCCTTCGGAGCCCGGCCGGCTGAACCGATCGTGCTGACGTCCGTCTCCCTCGCCCTGTCGCCCACCGGCCGGCTGTCGGTGGACGTCGATCCTCCCCAGCCATCGCCGCTGGACGCGGAGACCGCGGGCCGGATCGCGGCAGCGTTCACCCGCGGCCCGGGGCAGGGCCTGTTTCACCTCGGCGCGGTGGAGATCGAGGCGCGGCTGCCGCCCGTGCCCGCGCATTTCCGCGATCTGGGCCGCGCGTTCGTGGCCCGCCTCTGCCACCTGGCGGATGCGGAGCGCGTGCGGGCCGGGGAGGCGGTTCCCGTCGACGAGGCAGCCCTGGCGGCGTGTGTCGAGAGCGCGCCGCCCATGACGGGGGCCGAGTACCTGTCGCGCGAGGTCGCCGCGGGTTTCTGGACGGCGATGGACGCGGCGCTGCGGGAGGATCTGGCCGCCTTCACGGGCTCGGTCGAGGACTACCTTCACCGCGCGAGCCCCGTCTGGAACCTGGTGGGGCGGGTCCACGTCCACCTGGCCGAGAACAAGCGCAGCCCCGACGCGCCGTTCGCGTTTCTGGCCACCTACACGACCGGCGTCTCGACGGGCGGCAAGGTGCAGCACGCGCCGCTCGGCCAGGCGCTGCGTGAATTCTCGGGGGCGCGGAACCGCGCCGCGCTGCTCTCGCTGCTGGCCCCGGTGCAGCGCGCGGCCGAGCGCTGCCCCTGGGTCAAGGCGCTCGTGGACACGGGCGCGATCTACCAGCCCCTCGCATGGAGCTCCGCCGAGGCGCTGCACCTCTTGCGCGACGTCGAGGCGCTCGAGGCGGCGGGCCTCGTCGTCAAGGTGCCGGACTTCTGGAAGGGCGGGCGGCCGGCGCGGCCGACGGTCGAGGTCACGGTCGGCGGCCGG
>Ga0214473_10002085_pt1 | contig 25092 bp, 20 predicted proteins | sample RVTome_7_FD_203509 | JGI IMG/M metagenome (GOLD analysis project Ga0214473, IMG submission 203509) | Soil microbial communities from uranium-contaminated site in the Upper Colorado River Basin, Wyoming, United States - RVT98D197 | ecosystem: Environmental > Terrestrial > Soil > Contaminated >... | reverse complement strand
TCGGAGATCACCGTGTGACCTGGCAACAGGTGAACGACTTCGCCTTCGACATCGACGCCGCCTACGACGAGGCCACGGGTCTGCTCGGAATCGTCGACGGTCGCACTCACGACGAGGGCATCGACCGTCGCCCCACGCCCCACGTCTTCTTTCACGCGCTCGATCGCGCGGGACTGACCGTGGAGCTCAATGTGTCCGGCCCGCTTTTCGACGCCGACCCCACAGAGCTCCGGCCCGCCGTCATGTCGACCGGAGATCCGTCGACGCCCTTCTTGATCGTCTGGGCAGACCGGCGCGGTGAAGACGGGCTCGTGATGGGCGCGTTGGTGGGCTGCGACTGAGGCGGTTTGGCGGTCGCCCAAGCACACCGCAACGATACCCTCGGCCGCACATCGACCGAGCAAGAGCGTCGGTTCCTGCAGGAGCCGTTCTCCACGTTCTGACCGTTGCAGATCCGGCTCTCGGTCTACAATGCTTCAGCCCGCGCGTTCCTTGGCAATGCCGCCGCTCCCAGCGCTGGCAGCTTCCGGGCTACCTCGTCAAAGAACGGCAGCTGGCGCAGGCTGGTAGCCATGTCATCGAACAGCGGGCAGGTCGCCTCGACGCGACCGCCGTCGGGCGCCTGAAAAGTGATGCTCAGACAATGCAGGGCCAACCGATCGACGCCCCGATGCTCGCGCCACAACCGGTTGACTTGCTTGTCGCCGTGCTGGCGGTCGCCGATGATCGGATGGGACAAGCCTCTCAGGTGCCGCCGTATCTGGTGGTAGCGCCCCGTCACCGGTCGGGCGACCACCAGCGAGCAGGGCGGCTCCCGTGAACGTGCCGCGCAGCTCAGCAGCGTGCGCGCCTCCTTGATGATCCCATTGTCGTCCCTCAGCGGACGCTGCACATCGACTGACGATGGCTCGCCACATACGCCTCGAACCAGCGCAACGTAGGTCTTCTCACCGCGACCGAGCGCCCCCGCCAGGACACCGGCAGCGTCGCGGTCAGTCCCAAACAGCAGACAGCCCGATGCGGCCGCATCCAAGCGATGGATCGGGTAGACAGAGCATCCGAGTTGATCGCGGACGCGTTGCAACGCTGGATAGGCCCCACGACTGTGCTCGTTGTGGTGGACGACGAGCCTCGGAGGTTTGGCCACGACGACCCACCCGTGACCACGCGCCAAGATCGTCAGCTCTTTCTTGCCCATTTGATGCCGCCGACCCTACCACACGGGGGTGCAGTCGTTCCGCGGCGCGCCCGTGGCAGCCTCACCGAGACGTTCCCCGTCCACGTCGAGCGCGTGGACGTTCCATCAGTCGCAGCGGCTCGGCTCGAAGCGAGGCTCGTCCGCTCCCCACGCGAATCCAAGCGCGCCCGGGTGGCGAGCTTGGACCACGATGTCGCCGACCTCCGGGCAGTCCTCGGTGGCCTCGCGACTGCTGGAGCCATCGGTCCAGCTCACGTTGAAATTCGTCGTGAGACTGCCAGCGGGCTCCCAGTCATCCACTGCGACGACGCTTGCGGGAGATCCTTCGCGCCATGGCGGGTGGGGGAGGTGTGCGGCGCCCCCGCGTATACTCACCGAGGCCGATGCGCGCACCGGCTTTGTGGCATATCCTCGCCCGGACGCTCGCACGTTCGCCCTCACGGAGGATCGTGATGACTCGACTCACCATCGCCTTGGCATTGCTCGGCTTCGCCGTGTCGTCCTGTACGGCCGAAAACCCCGGAGACGAATTCAACATCCCACCCGAAGAGGACGACCTGGTCGCGCCCGACGGCAAGAGCGACACCGGCTACTTCAGCACCCTCGCCACCGAGCTCGAGGGCGAGCTGGTCGGGGAGCTTGTGCTCGAGGCGGACGCGGAGGCGCGCGAGGCGCTGACCTCGGAGTGGCGGCGCGAGCAGCTGGTCACGTCCCAGCTCAAGTTCGCCAAGAGCCAGCTCAACGCCGAGCAGCTCCACCTCAACCTCGGCGCCGGAGAGATGAGCAACGTCAACGCGCGCGAGGAGAGTGGCAAGGTCATCATCAGCTACACGATGCGCGTTGAGACCATCGTGTCGTTCGAAGAATTGCGAGCGGCCGGTATCGACGATCCGGCGCACTTGCAGGACCGCACGTTCAACTTCCGCGTGCCAAGCGACCCACGCAACATGTTCAGCCGCGCGGGTGAGGCCTGCGCCGAAGGCTTCGACGCCGGCTCGCTCGCCGACTACAACTACTTCTACTACTTCAAGCCGGACAAGGACGGCTGCGAGGCGGCCGTCGGCATCGGCGCCGGCACCTTCACCGTGCGGTCGCTCCTGCCGACCGGCAACACCTACCCCGAGTACGACGTGCTCGTCGACGACGGGCGGGTCGAGGTAGTGGCATTCTACGGCGCCGCCGGGCACGAGGACGAGGTGAGCTACTGGGACTGGGGCATGCGTGAGTGGCGGGAGTTCACCCAGACGCTGCGCGCCCGCGGCTTCGCCGAGATGGGTGTGGCCGACCCGGACACCGGCAAGGGCAAGCGCTTCGTGCGCAACCGCGCCGGGCTCGAGGAGATCGTCGACGTCATCAGCCCCGAGGACCTGCACGCGCTCAACAACGACACCGACGGCTTGTTCGGGCGCATGGTGCGCAGCCACGAGATCGTCCTGTACCTGGGTCACTCCTTCTACGGCTCGCTGTCCGTGCTAGACGACCCGGCGACCTACGCACCCGACACCTATCAGATCTTCTTCATCGGCTCTTGCTGGTCGTACGAGTACTACACGAAGCAGATCTTCCGGAACAAGGCGAACAGCGCTGACCCGACCGGCTGGGCCTTGGCCGACGTAGTCAACGACACCGAGACGGGCTGGTTCCACAACAATGCCGAGTTCTCCCGCATCATCCTGACCAACGTGTTCGCCGGTGCCGAGAACGGCGGGCGCGAGGGTGAGGGCGAGGGGGCACGCCGCTACCACTGGCAGCGCATCATCGAAGCGATGAACCAGCACGCCGTCGACACGCAGCGTAGTACCAACACCGAGACGCACGAGATCATGGGCGTGAGCGGCGTGCGCACCAACCGCTTCGACCCGGACGGCACCCCGCCGCCTCCTCCGGTAGGCGACTGGCAGGAGCACGCGGTCCGCGTGGAATCGGCCCACCCGTATGCCAACGACGTTGCCGAGTCGTTCGAGGTGGTCGCACCACCCGGAGCGACCGCGATCCGGATCCACTTCGAGCGGCTCGCGACCGAGGCGCGCTACGACGCGATCGAGGTGTACGACGAGGGCGGCACGATGGTGGGCTCGTTCGACGGCATTCACAACGACCTGTACACGGCGGACATCACCGGGTCGCGCGCCACGATCCGCTTGAGGAGCGACTATTCGGTCACCGAGTGGGGCTTCGCGATCGACCACCTGTTGTACCGGAGCGACGGCACAGCCCCGCCCATGTGGACGAGCGAGCCCGTGAGCGTCGCCTCTGCCCACCCGTACACGAACGACTTCGACATGCGCTACGCGGTCAACGCGCCAGCGGGCGCGACGCAGATGCGCATCCACTTCACCAAGATCGACACGGAGTCGCGCTACGACTTCGTGGAGGTCTACGACGGCGCCGGCACCCTCGTACAGCGCTACGACGGGGTGCACGCGGACCTGATGACCGCCCCGATCATGGGAAACGCCGCGGAGGTCCGGCTGGTCACCGACTACTCGGTCACGAGCTGGGGCTTCGATGTCGACCAGGTCGAATATCAATGAGCTGACGAAGGCGCAGGGTCTGCGCACCTCGTGCGCGCAGGCCCGTTCCCCATAGCGTCTTGGCGGCGAGCTGCACTGGACGCCTCGTTCGACGGCAACCCCATGTGTCGGGAGCTGCTCGGCGAGCCTCCGGGGAGCTGACCCTCAGGGCTCGGTCAGCTCCGGTTCGACGTTTGGGTCGGCCAGGTCGGGCTCGATCTCCGGGTCGACCTCGACGCCCAGGTGCGGGTCGGGGTTGGTCGGCGGTCCGATCACGCCCGGATAGGCCACAGGCATGGCGCCCGGCAGCATCATCGGGTGCGCGTTGATGCCCGCACCGACCGCCAGCTCGTCGAGGGCGGCGCTCAGCTCGAGGTCGAAGGCGTACGACACGCCGTTGCCGCCGTGAACGGTGAGCTCCTCGAGGGGGCTGCTCGCGCACACGGGATCCGCGCAGCCCACACCGGCTGCCCCTGCCGCCACCACGCCCGCGCAGGTCACGGCGCGCACCGCCGCCCTGATGAGCGCGCGCAGATCCGGCGTGGCCAGCGCCTGGTAGCCGGTCGGGTAGGCGCCGTTCGCCGCGCCGTCGGTCGGCTCGGTCGCCCGCGGCGCCGAGCTCGCGCTCGCCTCACGTGTATGCAGCCTCTTCTTGCGCGCCGTCATGCTCTCCTCGGTGTACGTTCCGACCCCCGCTCCCCTTCCGAGCTTGGCTTGTAGCGAGATGCGCGCGCATGGCGTTCGCCGAGGTGATGGGGTGATCCGCCTCGAAGGTCTCCGCTTCACACAGACACCCGCCACGAAGACCTGCCGCGCTCTCAGTCATGTGCTCTCTCCCTGCGGCCGTTGGGGAATCAAATCGGTAGGGGCGAGGCGAAGTACGCCGCCACCGCGTCCCCGAACTGCCCACCGTCGGTCGTGATGTAGGTCTGGCGCCCCGCGCCCGTGCCGAACACCGCACCCACGCCGCCCGCGGCGACGAGATCGTCCACGTGCGAGAAGAAGTACCGGACGCGGTTGTCTCGGTAGTGTCCGTCGGTGCCCCCGCACGCATCGGACGGCACGCCGAAGGGCGTCTGCCACCAGAGGGCGGGCACGCCCAGCCCTTCGGTCAGGGCCCGCACCCAACGGAGGTGCTGCTGGAAGCTAGGCACGGTGGCGTTCGTCTCGTCCCAGTACACGGGTCCCCGCGGACCGTCGGTCACCGAGCACATCGCACCCGAGCCACCGTACGTCTCCCAGAACCCCGCGTCGCGGTCCAAGGTCTCGACGACGATCAGATCCATCCGCGCGGCGCCCATGCTCGCGAGGAACCGCGCGACCGATCGCGCCTTGCCCTCCACGCCGGCGCTGGGATCCGTCGCGTCGTACCAGTCCGCCCACTGCGAGGCGGCCAGCCCGATGCGCGTCATGGGTGCGAGCGCGTCGCGCAGCGCGAGGAGGCAGTCCCCGAGGCCGGCGGCCGTCTCGGGCACGGCGGCGCACTCGGGGACCTCGGCGTGGTGGAGCCGGGCCGAGTAGGCCTCCGGTGTCGTTCCCATGGTGCGCATGCGCTCCTGCAAATACCCGAACAGGTCCGGCTCGAAATGGACGATCGCCGGCCGGCCGGTCTCGCCGAGACGCTGGAAGAGGAGCCGCACGTCTGACAGCCACACGCGCATCCGCGCGCCGTCGCGCAAGGGGTCTCCCCCAGTCTCGTAGTCGAGCGCGAGCTGGTAGTACGTGAACATCGGCACGGTGTCATGCCGGGCCGCGGCGTCGGCCTGGATGGTCACGAAGGTGCCGCCCGAGTTCCAGGTGGGCCAACCGCCCATGTCCGAGTAGCCGACCAGGTACATGTAGTGCAGATCGAGGCCCGTCCCGAGGGTAAATGCCCCCGCCCGGTCCGGGTCGTAGGTCGGTGCGCCGTCGAGGTCGTTGCCCATCCCGATGAGAAAGTCGCTGCGACTCCGCAAGTGCAGCGCCAGGGCGCGCGCCCGATCGCCGACCATCGGGGGCGGGCTGCCCGCGTCCCCTCGCGCCGCGTCCCGAAGACCGCCGCCATCGCCGGCAGGGCGCGCGTCGCCCGAGCTGCCGTCGCTCGCGGTCATCGCGTCGTCGCGGCCGCCCCCGTCGGTCCCGGGCCCACTGTCGCCCGAGCCATCGGAGCTTCCGCAACCCAGGCCGAGAGCGGCGCACAGGGTCAGGACCGTGAGGCGCGATCGACACAGCACCGCCCTGGGGCGGCGTCGCGGGTCCGGGAAGGTGCTCGTCGAGGAAGTCATAGGTGTCGCGCCAGCAACGACGGGCGTTCTCGTGGAAGGCGAAGGCATGTGTGGAGCCGCCATGAACAGCCTCTAGAGTCCTCTCGAAACGTAGACGGAATGTGCGTTTTGCGAAATAGCGTCCATGGGGCGTCGGGTGGTGGCTGACAAGATCGTCGCGCGACCCCTGCCGGGTGACGAGGCCGCCTTCACGACGCTGGTCGAACGACATCACGGCGCCTTGCTCCGAATCGCGCGCGTCTTCGTCGGCAGCCTGCAACGGCAAGACGGCCGGTCGCGATCCGGATGTGGCGCTTGCACCAGCGGCAAAGTCCGCGCACGATCGGTCAGCTGGGAGGCAGATGACCGGTGATTCGCCGAATCGGCTTCTGGATGCGGGGTTCTTCTCGCGCGTCGTGGATCTCGTCGCGCACCCCATCTTCGTCAAGGATCGGTCGTTTCGCTTCGTCGTCCTGAACCAGGCGCTGTGCGAGATGGTCGGCTATCCGCGCGAGGAGATGCTGGGCAAGACCGACTTCGACTTCTTCCCCGAGACGGAGGCGCGCTTCTTCCGTTCGAAGGACATGGAGCTGTTTCGTTCGGGGGGGCCGGTCGCCGTCGACGAGGAGCCGATCACCGACGCCACGGGGAAGGTCCACGTTCTGGCGACCACCAAGGTCGCGTTGCGCGACGACTCGGGAGCCGTCACGCACCTGGTCGGCATCATCCACGACATCACTCGGCTCAAGGAGGTCGAGGGAGCCCTCCGTCGCAACAACGAGGAGCTCGAGGCGCGCGTGCTCGAGCGTACCGCCGCGCTCGAGGCGGCGCAGCGCGAGCTGCTGCGCAAGGAGCGGCTGGCCATCCTCGGCAACCTGGCCGGCGGCCTCGCGCACCAGGTGCGCAACCCGCTCGGCGCAATCGCCAACGCGACCGCGCTGTTGCGGCGTGCGCTCGCGGACCTGAAGCGGCCCGAGGTCGATTCGGCCCTCGAGGTGATCCACGAGGAGGTCTTCCGCGCCGCTCGGACGATCAACGGGCTCCTCGACTTCGCGCGCACCCGCGCACCCGATCGGTGGCCCGTCCTGGTTGCTGACCTCGTCCGGAACGCGCTCGAAAGCGAGGTCGTGCCGAAGTGGATCGTGGTGCGCGTCGAGGTGCCCTCCAAGCTACGCGTGATGGTGGACCCAACGCAGGTCGAGGGCGCCATTGGCAACCTCGTCCACAACGCTGTCGAAGCCATGCCGGAAAGGGGCACGTTGACCATTCGCGCGCGCGCGACCGGCGACCAGGTCATCCTCGAGGTCCACGACACGGGTGCGGGGATCGCCGAGGAGGTGCGTGGGCGCCTCTTCGAACCGCTCGTCTCCAGCAAGCCGCTCGGCCTGGGGCTCGGCCTGTCCACCGCACGCACGTTCGTCGAGGGACAAGGTGGCTCGATCGGAGTCGAGAGCACGCCGGAAGCGGGCACGCGCTTCTCGATCGAGCTACCCGTGACCGACGGCGATTGAGCTGTCGCGGCGGAATTCTGGGGAGAGGTTGATTCCTGAACCGGACCTCCGGTCTCGGAACAGCGAGCAGATCGTCGCGGTTCCTGTCCGGCGCACGAACTGAACGGCCGTCGGGCGCCTTCGATCGCGTCCCCGCTTTCTCCACCGCCGGCTTCATCGCCATCGGCGTCGGCGTTGCTGCCGTCGCCGCCGGGGTCGTTTCGCTCGTCGCGAGCGGCGACGACGAATCACAAGCCGCGTCTCTGCATCGCGGCGCGATGCTGGCGTTCTGAGAGCCTCTCCGCCGGCATCTCCGACGTGACGGTACGAAGCCCGTGCCGGAGTTTGACGATGGCGAAGACGGGCGAGTGCGGACTCACGCGCTCGCGAGATAGGCCACCACGACGTCCCGCGCCGCCGCGAGGTCGCGCCGATCGATCATCTCGTTGACCGTGTGGATGTAGCGCGTGCCCACGGTCACGCCCACCGCGCGCGCGCCGGCGGCCGCCTGCTGGGCCGCGGCTCCGTCTTGGCCGCCCCGTCGCAGGATCGATCGCTGGTAGGGGATCTCCTTCTCGCGCGCGAGCTCCTCGAACGTCTGGACGAGCCCATGGTCGGCGATGAACGACGAGTCCTTGATGTGCAACGCAAAGCCCGCGCCCTGAACCGTGACGCGCTCGGACTCGGGCACCTCGGGCGTATCGCAGGACAGCGTCACGTCGAGACCGATGCCCACGTCCGGCCGCACCGAGAAGGCCGCCGTGCGGGCACCGCGAATCCCGACCTCCTCCTGGCTCGTGAAGGCCACGGTGACCTCGCACGCGTGGGGGATCTTCTCGACCTCGAGCCGCCGGGTGATCTCGATGCCGAGCCAACAGGCGACGCGATTGTCGAGCGCCTTGGACACGACTCGGTTACCGACTTCGATGAACGGCTCTTGCATGACGATGAAATCCCCGATTCGAAAGCGCCGCTTCGCTTCGTCGGGCCCCAGGCCCACGTCCACGAAGAACTCCTTCTCTTCCGGCACCTCCTTGCGCTCCTTCTCGGTCGAGATGTGGATGGGTCTGCCTGCCGCGTTCAGCACCGCCGTGTAGTCTCCACCCTCCGCGCACACGAGCACACGGCGGCTGAAGAGGTTACGCGGATCGAAACCGCCCGCGGCGTCGAGCCAAAGGAAGCCCTTGTCGTCGATGTGCGAGACGTAGAAACCGATCTCGTCCATGTGACACAGGAGCATGACGCGCAGCGGCTCCTTGCCCGGGCCGGCAGGACGCGGTCGCCGCTTGCAGATCAGAGAGCCCAGGGGGTCGGTCGTGATCTCGTCGAAGAGGCCGCGCACCTCCTCTTCGATGAGCGCCCGAACCCTCTCCTCGCGGCCGGCGACGCCCGGCGTTTCACAAAGCCTCTTGAGCAGGTCGATGTTCACGGTTCCTCCTGCGCGCACGTGTCGGGGACGCGATCCTTGGCCGTTCGGCACCCGCGGTCAATACCCACCATCGGCTGCGAAACATGACTCCCGCGCCGCCCTCATGGCGCCTGCGGGCCGAGCGTGATCTCCACCTGTACGCGTGTTCCCCCCGCGGGCCGTCGAGGGAAACGGATGGCACCGAGGGCACCCTCGACACAACTGCCGAGAGCCTGGGGTGGCCGCCGATCCCCGGAGAGCGTGACCGTGGCCACACCGCCCAGATCGTCGATGAGGAGCTGCGCTGTCACGACGTGGGCCGCCTCCGGATCGCGGTGCAGCGACTCGGCGCGGCAATGCCCGACGCGACCCGTGCCGGCGAGCAGGCGCGCGTTGACGAGGTCCCGGGACAGAGCGCCCGACAGTCCGGTGATCCTCGGCGCCGCGTCCGGCGACGAGTCTGACCCCAGCGCGGTCGCGGGCGTGAATCGCAGGGGAACCGTGATGGTCGTGCGGCCGTCTGCGCCCGAGAGCTGAAGGCGTCGAAGCGCATCTACCACACACTGTCTGAAGGACTGCGAAGGCTCGTCGCTATCGACGAGTCGCGCCGCGTCGATCGTCCCATCCGCCGCAACCGACAACCGGACTCGCGCAGACCGCACTGCGTCGGGCTCGCTCTGAAGCAGCTCGTCATAGCAGGGTTGGGCCGTGGGCAGGTGCAGTCGCAGATCCACGATCGCCGACTCGGCCGGCAGGCTCCCCTGCACATCCCAGCCGTCGAGAACCAGGGTCACGCCCCGCCGCGCGGCCGTCAGCGGCATCGGAAGCTCGAGCAGACGGCTTCCACGCACGGCCCAGGCCCGCTCTGGTGGCGCCGGTCCCAGCACCGCCGCCGCGACGGCGCCGGACTCCACGATCTCGAGCGCGCCGGCGCCGTCCACGTCACGGAGCGCGATCCGGCGAGCCGGCGCGCTGTTGGCCGGATGTCCCGAGGTTTCGGTTCGCGCGATGGGCACGAGCCGGCCCGCGCGCAAGACCAATACGGCGGTGCCGAGCACGAGCTGCGGCGGGAAGAAGACGTCGGCCTCGGTCAGGTTCGTGCGCGTGAGCACATACCGGTAGGGCACGACGACCGCGGTGCAACCGGGACGCTCGACGCCACCGAAGATCGGCTCGCCGAAGACGACCTCGCCTATCTGAACGATCTGGCCGGCCCCCGAGCGTGGTCGCGCGATGCGGATCACCGCTGCGAGGCCGCCCGATTGGCGCGCCACGGCGTCACGAACGGCCTGCTCGGCGCATTGGGCTCGCGCCGGTGCGACGCCACCTGCGACGAATGCCGCCGCGCCGAAGAGCGCAAGGACGAAACGGCGTCTCACGGTCCCCCTCTTCGATGCACGATCGTGCCGCGATCGCCGACAGCAAAGACGTCCCCCGTAACGAAGCCCCACACGGCGTGCAGGCGCACGTCACGCGGCACCCCCGCGTCCTGCGCGCGCCACGCTTCGGTGCCCGGCGCACGAGCGTCGTAGTGCAACGCCATTCCCCTCTCACCCACCGCCCACGCATCTTGCGCATCTTCGGCCCAAACCCCCGTGAGCCGCTCGGTCCGCCCGCTGGCGAGCCACGACCATGCTGCGCCGTCCCACGACAGCGCCGTCCCCTGGTCGCCCACCGCGATCGCGTGCCCGGCATCGCTGGTCCACATCCCGAGAAGGCTCGCGCCGGCCGGCGAAGCGGAGCTCGACCACCTCACGCCGTCCCACGCGAGGAGAGCCCCCGAATAGCCCGCGGCCAAAGCGTGCGCGCGCGCGGTTCCCCACACCGCGAAGAGGGACTCGTCCGAGCCCGTGTCCACGACGCTCCAGCCGACGCCGTCGAAGCGTAGCGCACGGCCGGCGAAGCCCACGGCCCACACGTCGTCCGCGGCGCTGCCCCAGATCGCGTAGAGGTCGGGTTCCCCATCCGTTGCCGCGCGGACGATCGACCACGAATCGTTTTGGCGGCGCAGCATGAGCCCACCCTCGCCAACGGCCCACACGTCGCCGCCATTCGAGCCCCACACGTCGAAGAGGATCCCTTCGACGCCCGATGTTTCGGCTTCCCACGTGGAGCCGTCGTAGTGAAGCACGGTGCCGGCGTCTCCGACGGCGAACACATCGTCGGGGGCGGCACCCCAAACGCCGAAGAGGTCGCGCGTCGTGACGCCTCGCGAGTGCTCGGCGAATCCCCGCCCGTCAAACCGGACGATTCCACCGAGGAAGCCCACCGCGTACACGTCTCCGAAGGACGACCCCCATACTCCGAACAGCGGCCTGGCTACGCGAAGGGGCACGTGGCGAATGCGCGAGCCCTCCCGCGTGTGCATCGAGTCACCGTCACCCACCATCACGAGTCGTCCGTCGGGATCTGCCCACACCGCGCGCAGGTTGTGGGTCGTGCCCGAGGGCAGCGCGCGCCACGTCTCCCCCGACCACGACAGGAGCACGCCGCCATGGCCGACCGCCCAGGCTCGGTCCGGCGCCTCCGCGAAAACGCCCGACAGATGCCTGTCGCTGGGGCTCGCGTGCTCCGCCCAGGCGCGGCCGTCGAAGTGGAGGACGCTTCCACGATTGCCGACGGCCCACACGTCCCGAGGGCCGCTCCCGTGAACCGCCGCGAGCCAAGCGTCGCCGGGCGCCGACTGGGGGCTCCAGGCGTGACCATCGAAATGAATCACGGTGCTGCCGTGCCCTACGGCGAAGACATCGGTCGGCCCAGTCCCCCACACGGCGGTCAGGTGCTCCGTCGTACCGCTTCGCTGCGCGCTCCAGGACCGGCCGTCGAAGTGAATCACGGTCCCGGTCTGTCCGACGGCGAAGACGTCGTCGGGAGCCGATCCCCAGATCCCCCATAGGATCATGGGCGTACCGCTGTGCGCCGGCCGCCAGGCGGAGCCATCGAAATGCAGGATTACGCCGCCGTCTCCCACGGCGAAGACGTCCTCCGGCCCGGTTCCCCACACCGCCTGCAACGCCGCCGCCTGAGGCAGGGGATTCTGCCAACACCATCCCGCATCGGAGCAAGCCGCTTCGAGCGCGGGGATGGGCCGGGGAACGTGTGGCCCGGGCCCGGGCACGGCAGCGCGCCCCTGCTCCACGCCTGCGCCGGATCGGTCCCCGGTACCGTGGCGCGCACCACCGCATGCGCCGAGCAGCGCGAGCATGGCGGATGCAACGACCGGCCAGGCCTGCATGGCCCGCGAGTGTCGCACGATTCCTCGTGGGCGGCGCCCGCGATGGCACTCGGGGCGTGGTAGGCTCGCACTCCGGCGCGCAGTCATGGACGGTTCGACCCGCAACCTCAGGTCCCCTTCGGATTCCGACGATGTCTCTGCCGCCGATCCCTGGCTCGGTCGCGTCATCGATGATCGGTACCGTCTGGTCGCGCACCTCGGCCAGGGCGGCATCGGTGTCGTGTATCGGGCCGAGCACCTCAAGCTCGGGCACGCCCTGGCCATCAAGGTCTTGGCCGCCGAGTACGCGTCTTCGGACGTTCTGCGCAAGCGCTTCGAACGTGAAGCGCGGGCGCTCGCGTCCCTCGCGCACCCACACGTGGTGCCGATCAGCGACTATGGCATCTGCGATGGCGCGCCCTACCTCGTCATGGAGCTCCTCGAAGGCCGAACGCTCGACGAGGACATCGCCGCCGACGCCCCCTTCACGCGCGCGCGAGCCCTGCACATCGCGCGGCAAGTGCTCCAGGCGCTGTCCTTCGCCCACGGGCGCGGCCTCGTGCACCGTGACCTCAAGCCGGGCAACATCTTCCTCCAGCGCCTGCCCAACGCCAGCGACCACGTGCGGCTGCTGGACTTCGGTCTCGCCCGCTTTCTCATGCGGGAGTCGGGAGCGAGCGGCCCACGCCTCACGCAGACGGGGACCGTATTCGGCACGCCCGCGTACATGGCGCCGGAGCAGGCCACGGGCTCCGAGACGGACGAGCGCACGGACGTCTACGCCTGCGGGCTCATCCTCTTTGAGCTGCTCACGGGCAATAGGCCCTTCGAGGGTGAGCCGGCTGAGCTGCTGCGGCAGCACCTGCTCGTGCCCGTGCCTGCCGTGAGCACGGTGCGACCGGAGGTGGGTGGGCCTCAGATCGACGCTCTGGTCGCTCGCGCCACGGCCAAGGTGGCCGCCGAGCGGTTCGTCAACGCCGGGGAGATGCTCCGCGCGCTCGAGGACCTGCCCACGGAGAAGCTCATCGACAAGCCAGCAGCGGTCCGCGTGCCGACACGCGCCGAGGCCGCCCTCACGATGCCGGCGCTCGAGTCCACGAAGCAACCGCCGGTGCCGAGTCGCCCCACCTGGATGCCGATCGCGGTGGCCGGCGCCACGCTCGGCGCCCTGGGCCTGCTCGGCGGCATTGCGCTCCTGGGCTTCCTGATGCTCGGGGGCGATGACGCGCCAGCCCCGGCGCCCGCACCCGTGCGCGTTCCTGTACCGACCTTCACGCCGCCCCCGCCCCCGCAGCCGACGAAGAACCAGGGTGCCGTGCCCGTTTCCCCGCCAGCGACGACGCCGCAGTCGGGCGACCTCTGGGCGGCCCCGATCCCACCCTTGCTCGCGACCGCGCGCGCGCGGCTCGATGGCGGTCGAACGCTCAGCGACAGCACGATCCGGCGCTTGCGCACCATGGCTCGCGAGGACCGGACCGACCCGCGCCCCCTGCTTCTCATGGGACGCTCCTACGTGCTGCGGGGATGGCGCTCCGATGGGCTCGAGCACTATGAGCGCGCCTTCGAGACCGACCCACGCGTACGAACGGACCCGCACATGCGAGCGGACATGGTGGCCCTCGCGGCACATGGCGCCGTCGGTGGCCGCGCAGCCAATGGCGTGCGGCGGATCTACGGTCGCGATGCCGTGCCCGAAGTCGACGCGCGGCTCGCACGGACCGACCTCGAGGCGTCCGAGCGGGAGCGGCTCGGGCGGCTGCGACGCTCGCTGGCTGGCCGCTGAGCTCCCTTCGCTTGTCCGTGTGCACACGGACCCGTGGTCGGGCTCCCACTCCTCCCGCTTCGCCGTCACGCAACCATGGAGGAATTTCGCCGGCACCCAACGTGCTTGTGTCGGTGCGGGTCTTGTTCGGAACCTGGGCTGGGTGCTGGAGTCGAAGGAGCAGGAGGCGGCCATGAAGGGACGATTCGTGTGGGGAACGATGGTTGCGTTGGCGGTCGTGATGGCCTGCGGCAGGGAGGTGCCCCCACCCGAGGGCACGAGCTACCTGCTGCTGGATCCCGAAGCGCGCGGGCTAGGCTTCGGGATCCTGATCGAGGGAGAGGCTCGGCAGGCGATCCTGCCACTCGCCGTCGAGGCGGGTCGGGACGTTGTCGTGACCTCGCCGGACGGTGAGCTCGCCATCGAAGTCGGCGAAGAGGAGCTGATCCGCGTGTGCGGCGACGGCACCGTCGAACGACTCCCCCTGTCGGACATCGATCCTGACCGCGTCGAAGTGCGCGGGAGCTTCGAAGCCCTCGACGCCCTCGCCGACGCTGTCGGCGCCGAGGTGGCCGAGCCTGTCGAGGACGGCGAGCCGGCTTTCCTCATCGCCCCAGACGTGGTCGCGCTCCTCGCCGCCATGACCGCCCCCGATGGGATCATCGAAGTACGTCCCGTCCTGCGGGAGGTCGCGCCGACAACGCCCGACGTCCCGGCGGCAGTCGCGCCTCGCCCAGCCGCGGCCACGCCGCGTGCGGTCGCGACGGCCGACGCTTCCAAGCCGACCATCGCACCGGCGCTCGTCCAGACCATGGTGGGGCCCCTGGCGCGCTCTGTCTCCGGCTGCGGTGAACCGGCCCTGGGCACGTGGGTGTCGCGTCAGTACTCGCCCTGGCACGGCGGCTGGTACGAGTTCACCCTCCGCGTGCGGCAGGACGGCGCCGACGGTTTGCGCGGCGACATCGTCTCGCATTTCTGGGCGGGGTCCGCCGAGGACGCGAGCGAGCCCACGAGCTGCGAGCCCTGGTCCGGTCAGGAGTGGACGGTACGCATGCCGGCCGTCGGCAGTCGGGTGGCGGGGCGGTTCACGCTGCGTGGGACGTCGTGGCGCGTGGCACGTACAACGTGCGGAGAGGCGCCGCGAGCGGGCGACTACAACCTCGACAGCTTCAGTGGCGGGCTCACTCTCGATGGTGACGGCCTCAAGACCGTGAACAACGACGGCGGGATCATGGAGGACTACCCGACGACGTTCACGCGCGTCGCCTGCGGCGGCTGACGGCCAGGCGCTGACTCACTGGACTTCCGAATCCGTCGCCAGGGCCCGCATCCAGTCCGTGCTCCGATAGCGGTCCCAGGCGTCGGGTAGGACCGTGACGACGGGACCGTGCACGTCGGGGCGGCTCGCCACCCGCAGCGCCGCGACCACGTTGGTGCCGCTCGAGCCTCCGACCAGAAGGCCCTCCTCGCGCACGAGCCGCCGCACCATCGCGAAGCTCTCCTCGTCCGAGACGCGCTCGGCGGCATCGATGACGTCGCGGTGCAGGTTTGCGGGCGGCTGGCTCGAGCCGATGCCTTCGACGAGGTAGCTTCCGTCCGGCCCGAGCTCTCCGGTCTCGACCCAGTCCGCGAGGGCGGAGCCCACCGGGTCGGCCAGAACGATCAGCGCACTCGGGCTCTCGCGTTTCAGCCGCCGACCGACGCCCGTGATCGTGCCCCCCGTGCCTGCGCCAGCCACGAAAGCGCCGACGTCGCCTCCGGTCTGGCGGAGGATCTCCTCGGCTGTCGTCTCTTCGTGGATCCGCACGTTGGCCGGATTGCGGAACTGATCCGTGAGAAACCACCCGTGCTCCTCGGCGAGGCGGCGGGCGACGTTCTGGAAGTTGTCGTCGCTCGCCGGCGGCGCGTTGGGCGTGATGATGACGCGCGCTCCCGCCGCGGACAGGGCGAGCCGTTTGTCGCCGCACATCTTCTCCGGCATGACGCACACGAGATCGTAGCCGCGCGCGGCGGCGATCAGGGCGAGACCGAGGCCGGTATTGCCGGCCGTCGCCTCGATTAGCGTCATGCCTGGACTGAGCACACCCCGCGCCTCGGCGTCGTCCACGATGGCCTTCGCCATGCGGTCCTTGATGCTCCCACCGGGATTGAGGTGCTCGCACTTGACGAGCACGGGCTGGGGCACACCATCCGCGATGCGTCGCAGTGGGACCAATGGCGTGTTGCCGATGTGGTCGAGGAGGTCACCCATCCGAGAACCGCTGAGAAGGTGACGAGTATGCACCGCCCCGAGCTTTGCGAGCGGGGCGTTTGGCCCTTTGCATCCGGAGATGCCGGGCACTACATCGAGTCCGGCCTGAAGGGCGCGAACGCCGGAAGGGGAGCGCGATAATGCTCAAGGAATTCAAAGCGTTTGCCGTCAAGGGCAACGTGGTGGACATGGCCGTGGGCATCATCATCGGGGCGGCCTTCACGGCCATCGTGAAGTCCCTGGTCGATGACATCGTGATGCCGCCGCTCGGAGCGCTGACGGGTGGGCTCGACTTCAGCAACTACTTCGTCGTGGTGAAGGAAGGCGCAACGGCAGCTCCGTAGGACACGCTGGCGGCGGCCAAGGAAGCCGGCGCGGCGGTCATCGCCTGGGGCTTGCTCGTCAACAACATCGTGAGCTTCCTGCTCGTCGCCCTGTGCATCTTCTTCATGGTTCGGTGGATCAACAAGCTCAAGAAGAAGGACGAAGCGGCCGCGGCAGCCCCGGCGACCAAGGACTGCCCGTTCTGCAAGTCGGGCATCGCCATCGCGGCCACGCGGTGCGCCCACTGCACGTCCGAGCTCGAAACGGCGGCCTGACGACTACACATTTCGGCCCTCGTCTGCGCGCGGTATGCTGGGCGTTCTCGTCCTGGAGGCCCCCATGAATCTCTGGCATGCCGCCGTCCTCGCGACTCTTCTCCTCGGCTGTGACAGCTCGGTCTGCGATCTGGGAGCGACCCGCGCGTGCGCTTGCGCCGGAGGAGCCACGGGCGTTCAGGCCTGCGCGGCGTCGGGCGAGCGCTGGGACACCTGCGACTGTGGCGCGGTGGACGCCGGCCCAGGCACCGACGCCGGCACGATGAGGGATGCTGGCACTGGCTCGGATGCGATGGCGGGCGACGATGCATCCCCGGGCGACGCCGGAACCGACGCGGGCCGCCCCGACGAATGCATGTTCGTGGCCTGTGGAGGCGACCCCGCGGGCATGTGGGCCACCGCCGCAGTCTGCCGGAGGGAACGGACAATACCCTGCGACGGCGTCGTGTACACCGGCGAGACGTACGTCTGGCCCCAGACGCTGGATATCCGCACGGACGGGACCTACACCTGGGAACGCATGACGTTGACTTGGACCCAGGATTACGTCGTCCCCTCGACGTGCATCGACCCGGGCGACATGACCTGTGCTCAATACGCCTCGAGTGGAGGGGTCTCGATCGGCGTGAGGACTTGCACGGGTGACGTGGCCGTGGAGTGCACGTGTCACTGGCGGGCGAACAGCCTGATGCCCACGACCGAGACCGGCACGTGGTCTCGGACGAGGAATCTGATCACGTTCACGGACAGCACGAGCGCATCGACTCGGTGGCAGCTCTGCGTGACCGGCGACTGGCTGCACCTGCTCCTCGACGGCAGCCCGACCCCGGCCGGACTGGCGTTCCTCTTCGAGCGGCGCTGACTGGGGAGCGGGCCAGGTCTATACTTCGCCCCGGATGCGGACCCACTTCATTTCCCTGCTCGTCGTCCTCACCGCAGCCGCGGCGGGTTGCGGCGGGGGCCGGGACGACCGTCGACCGTTGGGCGACGGGGGCGCCAGCGCGGACGCGGTCGTAGTACCCGACGGCGCTCCCGACTCCACGATGCCGGATACGGATGCCGGTCCGGACGCCGGTGCCGTGGAGGGCTTGCACGTCGCCTTCGACTATCGCTTCGACACGCGGGGGTTCTTCGCCGATCCGGTCCGTCGAGCACTCCTCGATGCGGCGGCGGCCGAGTGGGCAACACGCCTGTCGGACGACTTCCCGGACATTCCCGCGGGCACGGACGTTCGATCCCGCGATCCCGAGCAACCCGACATGCCAGGCCTGAACTTCCCCATCGAGGACCCCATCGACGACGTGCTCGTGTTCGTCGGCTGTGCCCCGACGAGCGGCGGCACGGCAAGGTCGAACCACGCGGCCGCGCTCGCGACCATCCGCGACGCGACGCTGCAGGCCGCGCTCCGGGAGCGTTACGAGGGACCCGACTTCCAGCCGTGGACGGGCTGGATCAGCTTTTCCTGTGACGAGGACTGGTTCTTCGACCCGACGCCCGGGACCGACGACGACATCCGGGCCGGCGCGGTGGACTTCCTGTCCACGGCCCTGCACGAGATCGCGCACGTCCTCGGCTTCGGCACGGCCGGGGCCTTTGGTGCTCTCGTCGGAGGCGCCGCGTTCACCGGAGCGGGCGCCGTTACGCTCTATGGGGCGCCGATTCCCGTCACCTCCGACGGAGTCCACATCGACGCAACCGTGCGCTGGGAGGGCTCGGCACCCTTGATGGCGCCGAGCCGGTGGGTGGGCACACGCCGGCACCCCGGCACGCTCGAGGACGCGATGCTCGGCGACATCGGCTACGCGGCGCGTTGATTCGGCCTCACGGCTGGCACTCGCCGCCGCCGCAGTCGGCCAGGCATCCCCACGACCCGGAGCTCGAGTCGCAGGCGCAGCCGCTCGGGGCGCAGGTGTCGGTGGTCACGCAGCTGCTCCCGACAGGACAACCGCGAACCCGGCAGCCCATGGGAGGCTCGGTGCCGCAGCCCTCCGCCACGCAGACGTTGCCCATGCAGCAGCTGGGATTACCAGCCGGACACCAGTCCCAGCACATCCGGCCAGGAGCGCAGAGGCGGCCCGAGCCGCAGTCCCCGTCGGTGTCGCATCCGTTGGGCGGCGCGCACTCGCACGGGTGACATCCGTTGCGTTCGTAGAGGTTCCAACCGGCGAGGCAGGCGATGCGGCAGGCCAAGCCGCTGTTGTCGCAGTCGACGCAAGCCCCACCGACGCACCATTGATTCCCGAAAGTGCAGTCCGTGTCACGACGGCACCCGCCCGTGATGCACGGCCCGTACGCCGCTTCGCACGCTGTCTGAGTCGAAAAGAGCGCGTCGCAGTCCGCACCCGCGCACTCGCACAGGGACAGGCTCACGCAGTCGCTCCCGTTCCAGATGAAGTACTCGGCGGGATCTTCCGCGGATGAACACGGCCGGGCCGGGTGGGCGTCCATAGGCGCGCAGGCGCCAGCGTCTCCGGACACCGTGCCGTCGGGATGCCAGGCGTCGAAGAAGTCGGTCGCGTCCCCCGGTGGCGCACCGTCCGTGCCCGCGTCGAATCCCAAGCGGCGCGACTCGTCGCACGCGCCGAGGTACAGCACGAGACCTGTGACGACGTAGATCCATCGACGACCGCTGCGACCGTAACCAAACTCCATGTCGACCTCCGTGCCCATGGTAACCCGGCCGCGTGCACTTGTGCGTTGTCGCTCGTCTACGGGGACGCCTTCGCGCATGGGCTGCGGACTGCTACTCTTCGAGCGATGGGTCATTACCGCTTGGCGCTGATCGCGGTGCTCGCCGCGGCAATGTGCGCCTGCCCTGCGGCCGAGCCGACCCTGATCGTCGAGCTCCGAAGCGACTTCGTGCCCGGGCTCGAGGTCGTGCGCGCGCGGACCTTCGTATCGACCGAGGGGCGCGTCGTCGGCATGGGCGACGCAGATCTCTTCGACGCCGATCTCCTCGGGGGCACCCGCATCGCGGAGATCGACGGGCTCGCTACCGGGAACTATGTCATCGTCCTCGATCTCGAGGCTCCCGATGGCAGGACGATCTTCACTCGCCGGGTGCACGTCTCCATCACTGGATATCTCGCTGTCACGATCATCGCGTCGCGTGGATGTCAGGAGGTGCGCTGTCCCGGAACCGGGGATCCTCCAGAGGCGTCCGAGTGTCTCGGACGCCAGTGCGTGCCGCCGACGTGTCTGAGAGGAGAGGACGAGGGCTGCGGTGGCACCGAGTGCACCGACGACGGCGATTGCATGCCTCCGCCCGCGACGTGCGCCGAGGCGCAATGCGTGATGGGCGCGTGCCTTTCTCACGGCATTGATGGTGCCTGCTCGACGGGCGAGGTCTGCTCTCCAACGCTGGGCTGCGTCGAGGCTGCCACTCGCCCCGACGCGGGGGCGCCCGACGGCGGCCGTGTCGATGCGAGCGCGGCCGACGCCAGCTTCGTGGACGCGGGACCGATGACGTGCACCGGCGGCTGCGACGATGGCAACCCCTGCACCCACAGCGATCATTGCGAGGGCGGGGGATGCACGGGCTCGAGCTACTCCTGCTCCGATCCCGGCGACTGCCGCACCGCTTCCTGTGACGGCAGCGGGGGCTGCTCTCTGAGCGGCGGCTGCGGACCCGGCAGCGTCTGCAGCGGGGGAGGATGCGTCGCCTGCGGCGGTGTGGATCAGATCTGCTGTGCGGCCGGCGGCTGCAATTCGGGACTGTGGTGCTACACGGGCGTGTGCACTTGCGGCCAGCGCAGTGGACCGTGCTGCCCTTGGGATGGAAGCTGCGCGGGGGGCCTCACCTGCGGTGGTGGAACGTGCTGCTTGCCCCTCGGGGGTGACTGCTCGGCCGGGGGCCCGTGCTGCGATGGGGTTCCGTGTCGCAGCGGAATCTGCATCAACTGACCCGCTCGCTCCGCCGGCTCAACGGAAGAGCTGGGGATTGGCCGCACGACAGCGCGAGACTATGCCGTTGCCGATGGCCTCGAGTCGCGCGCTCGCCTCGCGTGAGTGCTCGCTGTCGATCACGCCGCGGCTCGCGGCTCGCGCCGCTCGGTGAAAACGGGATGCGGCGCGGCACCGGATGGGCGTTGCCTGCGCCTCCAGGATCTCGCCCACGCGGGACTCGACGATGCGGCGCAGTTGCTCGAAGCTCGCCGCCGTGATGGCGCGCCGCTGCTGCTGCAAATCGTTCGGGATTTGCCACCGCGCGGCAAGGACCGCGCTCGCCAACGCTTCGAGCGCCAGGCCCCCGCGGTCCCGGGCCGCCACGATCGAGCGCGCGTCGTCGAAGCGCTCGACGCCATCGTACCGCTGAAGGAGCTGAGCGACGCGCTCGGCGGGCTCGCGGAGCCTCTCTCGGAGGGCTTCGGCCAGCTCCTCCACGTTCTCTCCTCGAGGAAGCTCGATCCGCACGCGCACGACCGCGTCGAAGTCCCGATCGGCCATCTGGAACGCAGCCTCGCCAGCATGGCCCCTCGCCTCGGGGCCGAGCGTGCCCCGGCCGTCGGCGACCAGCGCCGCGATGTCGTCGAGCACGGCCTGTGACACCCCGGCACGCGATCGCTGGCACTGGCCGCCCTGCCAGAGCGCGCGCACCACCGAGTCGCGCGCTCCTTCGTCGGCGCGGTGGGCGTCGACGAATGAACGCAACGCCGGAAGGGCGCGCCGGCAGTCGCTCGCCGCCACGAGCTCGAGCGCCGCGGAGAGCGTTGCCTCTCGGCGCGATGCCACGTCGTCGGTGCCCGCCGCTACCGCCGAGAAGGCCGCGGCCGCGTCTCGGTGTCGGCCGAGGGCCACCATGCTCGCGGGAAGCATTCGCAGCGCCCGGGCGCGCTCATCGCTGAGCTCGGGCAGATCGAAGTCCGGTGACGTCAGCCGCTGGGCGAAGCGGACGACATCTTCGTGGTGGCCGGCCGCTACGGCGGCCTCGGCCGACCGGGACAACGCCGACGCGACGGCCTCGACCGCCATGGGACGATCCAGCGCCTCGAGCCTGCCCGGATCGACCTCGTCGATGATGCGCCGGTCGACCTCTGCGGCGCGCGCACGATCGCCCGCCGCGCGAAAGGCTGCCGCAGCCTGGGTGAGGGCCGCCACGCGGCCCGCCGGCGGAAGCTCCGCCATCTCGAGGGCCTGCAGGAAGGCGTCGCCGGCCCGCCCGGCCCATCGCCGGCGCTCCGCGCCCCGTGACTGCTCCGCGCGCTGCATGAGCCGTGTCCCTCCCCGCAAACGGCCTGACACCGCGTCGGCTCGTGCGATGCACGACGGGTGATCGCTGTCGGCCCCGCACGTGGGCGCCGCATCCTCGCCGAACGTGCAGCTGCGGTCGCGGAGCTGCTGACCCAGCGCGAGCACGGCGTCCCAACGCTCGAGGGCCACGGCCATCTGGCGCAGCGTCGCCCACGCCGTCTTGGCGCCGTTCCACGCCCCTTCCCCCGTGCAGCCCGCTTCGAGGATCCCTTGGAGGAGGGTGCGCGCCCGCTCCCAGTGGCCGTACCGATAGAGAAGCAGCGCGTTGTCCAGGCCGTACTGGCGACGGGTCCGATCCTCGTCCTCTTCGGGCGTGACCGACTCGAGGAAGCGCTCGCGGGCGCCGAACAGCCCGCGCACCGCCTCCGGAAGCGTGAGCTCCTCGACCGTTGGCGGCTGCCCCCGGACCGGCGGTGGCGCCTCCCGAAGCTGGACCTGCACGCGGCCCGCCTGAAGAGCGCGCTCGCGCGCCGTTACGAGCAGTCGCGCGGCCTGCACGCGCCACTGGGGCGACCCACCGGCAGCGAGGTAGCGCTCGGCCGCCTCGCCGGCCTGCCAGTAGCTCTCGGCGTGGAAGAGGGCCTGGGCGTGCATGAAGCTCCAGTCCGCCACGCCCTCGTCGTCAGGTCGGCCGCCGACGAGCGCGGCCCACGTGTCGGCGGCGATCCGGAAGAGGTTCCGCGCGCTCGTGCAGGCCTCCTCGTCGTTGCCTTCGTCGCATCGCTGCTGGAGCTCGCGGGCACGCGTGTGGGTGCTCATGGCCTGGGCCTGCGTGCGCGCCGCCTCGTCGTCCGTGAGCGGACGCGGCGGCGGCGCCTGACGTTCCGACGACGCCTCTTCGTCGGTCGGCTCGCCGCCGTCCGCGATCTCGTCGGACCCCGCGGTGCCGCCGACCGAAGGAGCGCCGCCACAGGCCGTTTGCGCGACCAACAGATAGACGATGCCGAGCCGTCGCATGAGCACCCCCTGCGTCGTCCCACGGGGACGACGGGGAGAGCCTACCACTCACCGGCCGCGGGGGCCGCCTCAACGAAGGGCGAGGGGCACCGGCAGGGCCACGTCCGTCGTGTCGCCGTCTCCGACTTGACCGGCCGAGTTTCCGCCCCAGCACCACGGCGTGGCATCGGTGCGGATGGCGCAGGTGTGTTCTTCACCGACCGTGAGGGCTGTCCAGGTATCGGTCGACGCAATGGCGACGGGTGTGCGGGACCCGGCACCCATCATTAGGTGCCCGAGTCGACGAGCGTCCAGGGCCCAGTCCGCATCACGGGTGTGGGCAAATCGCGATCCAAGTAGTCACCGACCCCGAGCTGCGCGTCGGTGTTGTGACCCCAGCAGAACAGACTGCCCCCCATGCGGATGGCGCACGCGTGCTGGTCACCGGCACCGAGGCCAATCCAGTCCGTCCACTGCGCCTCCGCGTGGAGTAGACTCGCCCCGCCATCCGCAGGAGGACCGATGCGAAACGTAATCGGCTCGATGCTCGTGACCGCCCTCTTCGTGCTCGCGGGCTGTACGCACCAGACGGAGTTCCGAGGCCCGGCTCAATACCCAGGCGGTCCGCGCGCATGCTGGGACGAGTGCGCGCGAGCCGAGATGGAGATGGCTGGCTTCGTCTTCGTCGGCCGGTACTCCACGGCATGCGTGTGCGCCCCCCGCCACGCCGGCGCCACCGCGTCCAACGAGCCTGCCGTCGCTGGCGCCCTCGCCGCAGCGACCGTTGGAGCGGAGGTCCAACGTCGCAACACACCCGAGGGCCTGCGGATCGAGGACTGATCCGGCGATCCCGCGGGGTTCTTCGACCGCCGACCGGCCCCGCGCTACAATTGCCGCATCGAACGCCTATCCGCCCAAAGGGTGCTGATCTCGCGCGGGCTGCTCGCCGATCCTCGCTGCCGCGACCGCCTCGACGCCATGCTGCCGCACATCGATGCGGACACGGTCGAGATCGCCGAGGGCTCGGCGGTCGAGGAGGCGCTGCGGTCCCTGGGACCCCGGGAGCAGCTCGAGCGCGGAGGGCTCGCGCACCGCGGGCGTCACAAGGAACTGGTGGCGTTCACGCAGTTCGCAGACGGGGACGTGTTTCCCGGCTACTCCTGGCGTGAGCTGCGCGATGGCTCCCGCGAGATCGATCACAACGGCGTGATGTGCCACTCGGCGGTCGAGATCCAATCGGCCGTGGGCTGCCCCTTCGACTGCACGTACTGTCCCTACGGGTCCTTCGTCTGCATCCGTCTGGATGTCGAGCGCTTCGTCGACCGCGTCATGGGCCTGGTGTCGGAGCAGCCCCGCCAGCGCCTATTCAAGCTCAATAACCGCACGGACACGCTCGCCCTCGAGCCCGAGTACGGTCTCGCGTCCGCTCTCGTGACGCGGTTCTCGGAGCTGCCCGGACGCTTCCTGATGCTCTACTCCAAGGGCGACGAAGTCGATCACCTCACAGGGCTGGACCACGGCGGAAAAACCATCGCCTCTTTCACGCTCTCGCCCGAGCCGGTGGCTGCGTTGCTCGAGGCGGGAGCGCCGTCACCCGCCGCCCGCCTCGCCGCGATCGAGAAGCTGGCTCGGGCCGGCTATCCCATCCGGGTCCGGTTCTCCCCGATCGTTCCCATTCGTGGCTGGCGAGGTGCCTACTGGCGCCTCGTCCAGCGCCTCGCAGCGGCTGCGAGCCCGGAGCTCGTCACGCTGTGGAGCCTGAGCATGATCGACTTCGAGGATCTGGGCTCCATCGTTCCTCTCGAAGAGCTCGACGCCCCGATGCTCGCGGCGGCCCGCGCGGCCGCGGAGGACATGCGTGGCAGCAAGGGCGCTCCATTCCCTGAAGAGACGCGCGCCGAGATGTACGGCGAGATCGCCTCCATGGTGCACGCCCTGACACCTTCGACGCAGGTGGCGCTGTGCCTCGAGACGCCCAGAGTCTGGAACACGCTGGGCTCGCGAGTCGTTCGACGCATCGGCGGAGGATTCCTCTGCAACTGTGGTCCTCGCGCCGTCCCCGAGGCGCTCCTCCGGCGGCGCCGGCTCGCCCCTCTCACTAAGAGCCGATCCCAGAAGTGATTGCAACGAGATCGCGGATGTGATCTACGGTGGCGATGGATCGGAACGATTTTACGGAAGTCCCCGACAAGCTATGGAACCAGGTGCAGCCGCTTTTGCCGGTGCCG
>Ga0214473_10002084_pt1 | contig 25103 bp, 19 predicted proteins | sample RVTome_7_FD_203509 | JGI IMG/M metagenome (GOLD analysis project Ga0214473, IMG submission 203509) | Soil microbial communities from uranium-contaminated site in the Upper Colorado River Basin, Wyoming, United States - RVT98D197 | ecosystem: Environmental > Terrestrial > Soil > Contaminated >... | reverse complement strand
CAGTGAAATCAGCCAACCCTGAGGCATACCTGGTCGGCGAGATCTGGGACGTGAATCCCCGCTGGGTGAGCCCCGGACATTTCGACGGGCTGATGAACTATCCGTTCCGCGCGGCCCTGCTCGATCTGATGAACGGTGGCCCGCAGGCCGCAACCGGGTTTGGTGAACGCGACGAGGGGATCATGCGAGCGTACCCGTGGGAGAACACCCTGGCCCACCTGGTGCCGATCGGGACGCACGACACGGAGAGGATTCGAACGGTCCTGGGACGTTCGAAAGCCAAGGTTCGGCTGGCCATGCTGCTTCAATTCGCCCATCCCGGAGCACCCTGCGTGTACTACGGCGATGAGATCGGGCTGGAGGGGGGAAAAGACCCGGCTTCGAGAGCAGCCTTCCCCTTGGACGAAGCCGGGTGGGATCAAACGACACACCGCTTGGTTCAGAAGCTGGCCGGGTTGCGTCGGCGGCTCCCTCAGCTCCGCCGGGGCGAATACCGACGTCTTGTTGAAGACGATCAGGCCGGGACGTGCGCCTTCGCTCGAGTCATCGACGCTCGGCCGGTGATGGTCGCCGCCAACACGACCAGAAGTACAAAGAACTTCCGGCTTCGCCCAAGTGACTACGGACTAGAAGTCGGATCCATACTCGTCGAAGCTGTTGAAGGCCGGGAAGTGGGGCTGAGGGACGGCGAACTTGAACTGAAACTGCCACCGTATGGGGGCGTGCTCCTCCACGCACCTCAGTAGTTGATCTCGGCTCGGCCCGCCTCGAGGCCTACCCCTCTCCGGAGTCGGTCATCGAACCCTGCCCGCAGGCGGCGGGGGATTGGTGAGCTCAGGATCACCCCGCGTCTACACCGTTTGGCCTCACCCGCGATGTATAATCCGCCTCGACCGGCATGTATTTGTCTCATCCGGGCTGGCACAAGCTGCGATCGAGCGGAGTCGAATGCACCTGATCCTCACCCACGAGCAGGCCGACTTTGACGCGGTTGCCTCGGCACTCGGGGTACACCTGCAGAACCCGTCGGCATTCATCGTCCTTCCCCGCAGGTTGAATCGGAATGTGCGCGCCTATCTGACTCTCTTCGGCGACGATCTGCCATTCGTCGAGTTTGACGACCTGCCTCGTCTTGAAATCAACAAGATCACATTGGTCGACACGCAAACCCTGGTGTCTCTGAAGAGGCTCTCGCCCACGCTCCTTGTTCACGTTATCGATCATCATCCGAGCATGGCCGGCCTCGATCCGGCATGGACGGCGACAATCGATGCCGTGGGGGCGACGACTACGCTCCTGGTCGAATCCCTCCAGGAAGCCGGGTTGAAGCTCAACACTGTCGCGGCGACGCTGCTTATGCTCGGAATCTACGAGGACACTGGTTCACTCTCGTATGCCGGAACAGGACCGCGCGACGTGCGCGCCTGCGCATGGCTCCTTGAGCAGGGGGCTAGTCTGGCGATCGCCACAGATTTCCTAAACCATCCTCTCTCGGCTGATCAGCGCCGGTTGTATGACCGGTTATTGGACGGGGCAGAGACACACGATGTTCAAGGGCTTTCAATCATCATCGCCGGCGCCGCGGCTGAGGGAATGGATGATGAGATCTCGAGCCTGGCTCACAAGCTGCGAGATCTATTCGACCCGGAAGGACTGTTTGTCCTCGTTGATCTGGACGGAAGAGTTCAACTGGTTGCGCGATCGACGACAGACTCATTGGATGTGGCCCGAGTGGCGGAGCACTTCGGCGGCGGAGGACACGGACGCGCGGCGGCCGCACTGATCCGCGGACGATCCAGAGAGGCTGTCCGAGACGAGCTCCTGGCATTCTTGCCCTCGATCGTCCGGCCGGCTACGACCGTAGGTGAGATCATGTCGCGCGACCCTCAGCTTCTAGCTCTGGATGTTGTGATCTCGGATGCACTCCAGCGGATGCAGCGCTTCGGCCATGAAGGATATCCGGTCGTAGATGCAGATCAGGTCGTGGGACTGCTGACTCGACGGGCGGTCGATCGGGCGATCGCCCACGGGATGAGCGACGAGCAGGTCGGGACCATCATGGACGCCGGGGATCTGGTTGTCAGACCGGATGACTCGATCCAGCATCTTCAAAGAGTAATGATGCAGCATGACTGGGGTCAGGTTCCCGTCGTTGACCCCATGACGAAGGCGATTATTGGGATCGTCACCCGCACGGATCTACTCAAGGCGCTCGGTTCAGACCGGGCCAGCGCCGATGGCGGCAGTCTGGCGGAGAAGCTGGAGCAGTTTCTGTCCCCATCCCGCCTGCGTCTGCTCCGGCTGGTTGCTTCGGCCGCGGAGGAGCACAGAGACGCGCTGTACATCGTGGGAGGTTTTGTTCGCGACCTGATTCTTGACACGCCGGGTACGGATTTCGACCTTGTTGTCGAGGGGAACGCGATCGGCCTAGCCCGCCTTCTGGTTGAGCGCTACGGGGGCCGCGTAAGCAGCCATAGCCGCTTCGGGACGGCCAAGTGGCGGCTGAACCCGGATGATTCGCGCCTGGTTGAGGCGCTCGAGGTGAACGGATCGGTCTCTGCGGACCTTCCTGCCACGCTGGACTTCGTTTCGGCCAGGACGGAGTTCTATACGCATCCGACCGCCTTGCCCTCCGTCCAGCCGGGGAGCATCAAGCTCGATCTGCATCGAAGAGATTTCACGATCAACACGTTGGCTCTGCGGCTCGACGGACCTCACTATGGCCAGTTGATCGACCATTGGGGCGGTGGGCGCGACTTGCAAGAAGGCAGGATCCGCGTGCTTCACTCGCTCAGCTTTGTCGATGATCCGACCCGGATGCTGCGTGCCGTCCGCCTGGAACAGAGACTCGGGTTCACTATTGAAGATCGCACATTGGAACTCATGCATCAGGCCCTGCCGCTCATGGATCGCGTTAGCGGGGAACGTATCCGGAACGAGCTCGATCTGATATTCAATGAGCCGAGATGCGTTCCGATCATGGCCCGTTTGCAGGACCTCGGCCTGCTCAAAGCAATCCATCCTTCACTTGTCTGGGGGGAGTGGCTGGCCGATCGGTTTGAGGCGGCGCGAGAATTCGAACCGCCCGACGGCTGGCGGCTGCACGGCCCTCCGGACCAAGACCTGCTGCGCTACGCGCTCTTGCTCATACGACTGTCTGGGGAGGCCGCGGGCGGATGCCTCGGCCGGCTGCATTTCCCCGCGGGCCGTCGCGACGTCGTGCTGGAGGCGAGCGACCTCGGCTCGCGAGTGGCGAGCTGGGCCGGGGATGAGCCTCCCAGCCGGATTTCCGCCATGCTTGAAAAGAGCCACGAGTCGGCGATCGTAGCGGCCTGGCTCGCAGCGGCGGGTCGTCCGATGGTTCAGACCTACCTTGCAAGTTATCTTTCCGATTGGCGATGGATCACGCCAACCGTCGACGGCCTGGCGCTTCGCGAGCTGGGTCTGGCACCCGGTCCGACTTACGGGGAGATCCTGGGTAGACTGCGGCAAGCCTGGCTGGATGGCGAGATCCAGAGCGATGTCGATGAGCATGCGCTTTTGCTTCGCCTGGTGGACGAGGCAAGCTCAAGTGGCTGAAACCGTGGATGTCATTATCCGCAACGGGAATGCCCCGGATCTTCCAGGGATGGAGTGGGAGGGCAAGTACAGCCGCTACCGACGCCTGTACAAGTTGGCAATGGACGAGGCCAGAGCAGGCCGGCGGATTATCCTCGTCGCCGAAGTCGCCGGACAGATCATCGGTCAGATCATCATCCATCTCAATCGGGCCGATCCGACGGCCACAGGATATCTCTATGCCTTCCGCGTTCGCCCTGAATGGCGGAACCGGGGGATTGGGGCGCGGCTGATCCAGGAGGCCGAGGCTGCACTCATTCGACGTGGCTACCGGCGAGCGATGATTGCCGTCGCCATGAACAACCCTGGGGCCAGACGGCTGTATGAGCGGATGGGTTACTCCCACTTCGCCCAGGATGCCGGCGAGTGGTCATTCATCGATGATCACGGGCTCTTGCAGCGCGTCGTCGAACCATCCTGGCTCATGGAAAGGTCCTTGCCTGGGTAGTGCAGTTTCGCAAGGGCGTACGTCCTAAGCTCCAGGTACTTCGGGGTTCCCAGCCACCCCCCCTGCTTACCGAACAACTCCACAATCCATGCCTCCACTGTCGCTGATAGGCCTCGATCCGGAGTTTCTCGTGGCCGTCCGTGCCCAGGGGCCCTGGCTCGGCCCAGGCTAGGGGCTATCCCTAGCCCGGCGGACTTCAGGGCGTGTGAACGAACTGAAAGACCCTACTAATGTCAGGCAGATGAACCTTGATCGACTGGCCCGTTGACCGATCGGGGCTCTGACCTCACCCCCCTCCTTCCCAAAAACCTCATCCCCCCGCCCCCGGGAGAGATTCCGACGTCGGCAAGTCGGGCCTCAAGCGGGGGGAGGGGGACCAAAGGGCCGCCTGTCCCGGAGGTCGTTTCCGGGGTTCGCCCCGGATGTTCTGACCGGGGTGGGGGGCCGCTGCGGTTTGCGCGCGGGTGCTCTAGTTGACGGAATACGAATCGAGTGTCACTGGGAATCATTCACGGTCTCTTCAGGAGAGTGGCACACTTCTTGAACCTGGGTTTGCCGCATGAACATCCTCAGGTGGGAAGCCCCCCTGGCACGCCAGATGTGAGTTGGGCAGGAGGATCATCCAGCCGCATGCGCCTCGCCAGGGGTGTATGATTGGGGGCTGCTCAAGGGCCAGGACCGTCCAGCTCCGGCCCACGAAGCGGGCAAGGTTCGCTGGTCGAAGAAGAGAGGGATCACACGTTTAAATCGACGCCGACTTGGACGGTCGACCATCTTATGTCGAGAGTCACGCCAACTTCCAGCGCCTCAGATTTGATCCGAACCCGGCTTCCAGGTAGGTTGGCTTATGCTGGACGGCGGTCAAGCGAGAACTCAGGTATTCGCCCATGGGCGCGGCCGACCCGCGGTTTGGCCTGCGTCCTCCTCACAGCCGCCGGGTGCGTTCCCACTGGCTCCCCAGGGCCGTTGCGTCAGCTGGTCGAGCCTTGGGTGGGCGAAGCTCCGGTTCAGGTGGCCGTCGCGGTCACGCAACCGGCGACGCCTACGACGGATCCAATCCTACGACTTCTGCCGCCCACTCGCTCCCCAGATCAGCCTTATTTCACCCCTACGCCTGACCCCATCCGAGAGCCTCCTGCAACGAGGGAAGCTGCAGAAACCTACATTGTTCGCTTCGGTGACTCGCTGGGACGGATTGCCTACCGGTACGGCGTCAGCGCAAGTCAGGTCGTCGCCGCAAATAGTCTGCTCAACCCCAACCTTCTATCGGTAGGCCAGGTTTTGCTGATCCCGGCGCCCGTCCCTCGCCCGCCTGGCCCAAACTTCAAACTTCTCCCGGACTCGGAGTTGGTCTACGGTCCGTCGACCGTGCTATTCGATTTGCCAGGTTTTGTGCTTGACAGCGGTGGGGCGCTCGATCAGTACGTGGAGGAGGTTGAGGGCCGGGAGCGGAGCGGCGCGCAGCTCGTTCAACTGGTCGCGCAGCGATACTCGGTTGACCCACGTGTGCTGCTCGCCGCCCTCGAACTGCAAAGCGGGTGGCTCAGCCAGGAGGAGGCCCCCGTTGAAACGTGGACCTATCCCCTGGGCTTTATCAGCCCGGGGTACGAAGGCTTGTTCAGCCAGCTATCCTGGGCGGCCGACCAACTCAATGCTGGTTTCTATCGGTGGCGGGCGGGTTGGGCTGGACCTTACATGATGGCTGACGGGTCGACGATCCTTCCGGGGTCTGGTATCAACGCCGGCACTGCTGCCGTACAAAACCTATTTGGGCTGCTGGAAAACGGAGATAGCTGGCGGGAGACGGTCGGAGAGTACGGTTTCTATGAGACCTACACCCGGCTATTCGGGAATCCCTTCGATCGGGCTGTCGAGCCCTTGGTCCCGCCGGATCTCGAGCAGCCGACCATGCAGCTCCCCTTCGAGCCCGGCAAAGTCTGGTCTTTCACCGGGGGGCCACATGGCGCGTGGGGGGAAGGATCGGCCTGGGCCGCCCTCGATTTTGCCCCTCCTGGAAACGCGCTCGGGTGCATGTTCTCCAATGAATGGATCGTCGCCGTCGCCGACGGGCGAATCCTGCGCGCCGACAACGGTGAGGTAATCCTGGATCTTGACGGCGATGGGTTCGAACAGACCGGTTGGGTCGTGTTGTACATGCACGTTGAGGATCGAGGCCGGGTCGAAGTCGGGGACGAGGTCAAGGCCGGAGATCCGATCGGGCATCCGTCATGCGAGGGCGGAGTATCCAACGGAACGCATGTCCACCTGGTCCGAAAGTATAATGGCGAGTGGATCTCCGCTGACGCCGGCTTGCCCTTCATCTTAGACGGTTGGGTCTCGTCGGGACTCGAGTACGAATATGATGGAACATTGAGCCGGGATAGTGTCACACTGGAAGCGTGTTCTTGTCGGAATGATGAAAACCAGATCTGGCGCTGAACCGGGTAAGGGGACGTGACCACCCATGCACTCCCGCGCGTTCCAGTTGTTCATTGGAAGCCTTCTCCTGGCAGCCCTGGCCTGCGCCAGGTCCGACGTGCCGGCGCCACCAGAGGTTGCCACCCGACCATCGGATCCGCAAGTCGTTCCGGTTACGGAGGCTGTCGCCACCGCTTCATCCACCGTCAGAGCCGTGGTGATTCCTAGCGCGACTCCTACGCCCCACGTGCCGGAACCTGTTACCTCCCCGACTATCCCTGCAACCCCAACTGCGGCTGACTCCTCGGCAGGGGAAAACATTCTCTATAAGGCGCAATCCGGGGACACCTTGCGATCGGTCGCGGTCCATTTCGCCGTCGTCCCTTCCGACATTTCAACGGCTGGCGCGGCACTGCCCGGTGAGAGCGACATGCTCATCCCGGGGCAACTTCTTGTCGTACCTCGTCGACTCGGCGTAACGAGTCCTCCGAATGAGCTGGTCCCGGATAGTGAGATTGTTTTTTCACCCGTGGCCTCAGAGTTCAACCCGGTCGCTTTCGCGGCGAACTACCCTGGATTCCTCAATCAATACAAGGAAGTTGTCGGCGGGCAATGGCGGCCGGGTCCCGAGGTCGTCGCCCTGGCGGCGCTGGGCAACTCGGTGAACCCACGCCTGCTGCTGGCCTTGCTCGAGTACCAATCCGGCTGGCTGACCAACCCCAAACGCCCGGATGGAGACGCATTCCGGTATCCGTTAGGTCACATCGACCCTCAAATCCCCGGGCTCTACCGTCAGCTGACTTGGCTGGCCAATGAGCTGGGCAACGGTTACTACGGGTGGCGCTCCGGCACCCTGACGGAGCTGCGGTTTATAGACGGCACGACCTTGCGCATCGCGCCCGAGTTGAACGCGGGCACCGTAGCGCTCCAGTGGTACTTCGCGCAACGCTTGACCGGCGACGCTTGGGAGCAGGCCTTGAGTCCCCAGGGGTTCCCGGCGACGTACACGGCTCTATTCGGCGACCCGATGGCCTATCAACATCCGCTCTTTGAACCCGGCATCAAACAGCCGGAGATGATCTTGCCGTTCCTGCCGGGGCACATCTGGGCCTTCACCGGTGGTCCGCACGGCGCATGGGAAAGGGAGGCGGCCTGGGCCGCGCTCGACTTCGCGCCTTCGACGACTGAGACGGGCTGTAGGACATCCGAAGATTGGGCCGTCGCTGCCGCGCCCGGGCTTATCGTTCGGAGCGCCGCCGGAGTGGTCGTCCTCGACATGGATGGCGATGGAAACGAACAGACCGGTTGGAACTTGCTCTACCTTCACATCGCCGCTGACGGAAGGATCGAAGCGGGAAAGCCCGTGGAGACAGGCGATCTCATCGGTCACCCCTCTTGCGAGGGTGGGATCGCCACCGGGACGCACGTGCATTTGGCCAGAAAGTACAACGGCGAGTGGATCCTGGCTGACGGGCCACTTCCATTCGAGTTGAGCGGTTGGGTCGCTCGGGGGGGGATCCGCCCCTATCAAGGCCTGCTCGTCAAGGACGGCGCGACCGTCGTGGCGTGTGCGTGTGGGTCGCGCGAGACGTACATCTCACGATGAACCCTGAGTGGGTGAAGCGAGCCGCTGGGTTTCTGACCGTAGGCGCGCTGTTGGTCGCCTGCATGCCCGCTGGTCAGGCGGTACAACTTGAACTCTCTCCAACGGATTCGCTTGTCGTCGAGATTGCCGAGGCGGGGCCGACGCCGCTGCCGACCCGCACGGCCTTTTCCCCCGGACAGATCTTCGACTATCCGGCTCAGAGCGGGGACACGCTGGCGGCGATCGCTGCCCATTTCCACACGAGCGTCAATGAGATCGAGGCGGCCAACCCGGACTTGCCGGGCGACCTCACGACCTTGCCTGCAGGCTATCCACTCAGAGTTCCGGCATACTACGCGCCCCTTACCGGATCACCCTTTCACATACTCCCGGACAGTGAAGTGGTAAACGGGCCGAGCGCAGTAGATTTCGACATCCGCCAGGCGATCCTGAGTCATCCCGGGTTTCTGTCAGGTTTGACCGACTACGCCTTCGGGAAACAGCACACTGCGTGGGAGGTCGTCGAGGTGGCCTCGAGCAACTATTCGATTCATCCTCGACTCCTCCTGGCATTGCTCGAGTACCAGACGCATGCTCTCAGTCGTCCGTTCGCGCAGAATGATGATGCCATTTACCCACTGGGAATTCGCGATCCCCTTCACCGCGGACTCTATCGCCAACTGATCTGGGCCGCCGAACGAATCAACGAGGGCTACTACGGTTGGCGAACGGGAGGAATTGACTCGATCTCATTGGCCGATGGACGAATGACCAGGCCGGATGAATGGCAGAACGCCGGGACAGTCGGGGTCCAGATGTTTTTCGCCGCGCTGTATGGCGAGGACGACTTCGATCGGATCGTCGGCCCTGAAGGGTTCTATCAAGCGTATCTTTCTCTATGGGGCGACCCGTCGAAAAGGGAAATCGTGCTCGTCCCCGGCAACTTGCGCCAGCCGGAGATGAGCCTGCCGTTCCTGCCCAACCGGATATGGGACTTCACCGGCGGTCCTCACGCCACCTGGGGCGAAAGCCTCCCGATGGGCGCCCTGGACTTCGCCCCGCCGGCAGTCGAAGGCGGATGCGCCGAATCCGGCGAGTGGATCGCGGCACCGGCGGATGGGGTTGTGACCCGGAGCGATGAGGCGCTGGTGATGCTCGATCTCGACGGCGATGGCGATGACCGCACGGGTTGGGTGTTGCTCTTCTTCCACGTCGCAGAGAGGGATCAGGTGGCGAAAGGGATGGTTCTCAAGCAGGGCGATACGATCGGTCATCCTTCGTGCGAGGGAGGTCGGGCGACCGGGACCCACTTCCATTTCGCCCGCCGGTTCAATGGCGAATGGATCCCCGCCGGCGGGACGCTGCCTTTCGAGTTGGATGGTTGGGTGGCTCACTACGGCGAGAAGCCCTATGAGGGCAGCCTGCGCCGCGGGTCAAAAGTCGTCGAGGCATGCACCTGCACGATGCAGGCGAACAGGATCATTTACGAGCTCAAGTAGCTCGGCGGGGTGAAGCCGACGCCATCTACTACCGGCTCCGCTCGGAGCTGAGGCGAGGTCGGCCGAGATCCGTTCTTAACCCGCTCCGACCTCTACCGCCGCCCCTATTTCTTCCGTTTCGACCCAGTCTTCTTTACTGTTCTGGCTGATCGGCGAGGTTTTGATTTCACCGCCGGGCTCTTCCGCACCGCTCTGGTCTTTGATGCACGCTTGGCCGACTTGGACGTCTTCCTATGGCCTCGCGTCTTGGCTGAGGCTTTCTTCGAACCGTGGTGGCCTTTGGCAGCTTTCTTGACGCTCGTCTCGCGAGTGCGGCCCCGGGTTCGCTTAACGAGTCGCTCGTCCTTGTCGGCCGGGTCAGTCGGCCCCCCTTCCAGCTTGAGGACAAACCGTGACAAGACCGGTGTGACGGCGGAAACCTCGTCGTTGACTTTCAACTCAATAGCCGGCGGACCGGCGGCGGCGCGCGACCTTCGCTTTACGTCCAGGAATCGCATCGAACGATCGGGGGACTTGGCCAGATGGGCAACGAACCGATCTTCCTCGCCGCCGATCGCTCCTCCGGCGAGTTCGACCCCTTCTCCCGACTTCCACCCGAGGACCCCTTTTCCATGACGGCGCTGCCGAGGGAATTGGCTGAGCGGGGTCCTCTTGGCGAGACCGTCTCGAGTGACCAGGAGAAGTTCAGGGCCGCTCCTTGCTACATCCATTGCGACCACGCGCGCCGAAGGTTCGTCGAGGCGGATTCCAATTACGCCAGCGGCGCCCAACCCCATCGGCCGAATGTCTGCCTCGCTAAAGATGATCGCAGATCCGTAGTTGCTTACCAGGCAAATCTCATCATCGCCTCCAGTTACTCGAACCCATCCCAGACGATCGGGATCGGTCAGCCTGACGGCGGAGAACGGTCGGGCCGACGGGCCGGGCAGCACCGTAAGCGGGGTCTTCTTCAACATTCCACCGACCGTCGCCGCCAGCAAGAAAGCCTCAGAGCCGGCATAGGCTTTCGGGACACTGATCCCGCCGATGATGCTCACGCCCGGCCCAAACGGTGTGGCGCCGGCCACAGCATTCCCCTCGTTGGGGTCGTCGCACTCGGGCAGCGTATGGACGCCCAGCGCAACCGCCATGCCGCGTTCGTCAAACAGGTATAGCGTGTCACGCGTATTGGCCTCGAGGACAAGCACTGGCGCAGTGCGTCCGGCCAGTCGAGGCAGGCGAGCGGATGGGCTGCGCGAGATTAGATTCTTCGAAGTGAGAACAACCCAGGTTTCTCTGTCCGCCACCAAATCGCCGGCGCGAAGGACCTTCTGAGCCCGTCGGCCTCGCTTTGCTTCGACGATCTGGGTTCTCCGTCGGTCACCGTACTGACTCTTGAGCTGAACAAGTTCTTCGGTGATGAGGCCCCGCAGTTTCTTGTCTGAGGCGAGGAGCGCCTCGAGTTCCTTGATGCTCTTACGAGTCTCCTTGTACTCATCGTCGATCTTCTTGCGTTCGAGATTCGCCAGCCGTCGCAAGGGCATGTCCAGGATGGCTTTGGCCTGGATCTCGCTCAGCTTATAACGCTTCCTGAGCCGCTGATGGGCCTGCTCGGCATCCTTTGAGGCGCGGATCATCTCGATCACTTCGTTTAGGTGTTTAAGAGCCAGCCGCAAGCCCTCGAGGATGTGGGCCCGCTCAAGCGAGCGGGCCAGATCATAGGCACTTCGGCGCCGGATGACTTCCACCCGATGTTCGAGATAGACTCTCAGCGCTTGACGCAGATTGAGCAATCGAGGCTCACCCTCGACGAGGGCCAGCATGATCATGCTGAACGTACTCTGCATCGGAGTGCGCTGATAAAGCTCCGTCAAGACACGATCGGGTTCGGCGGTCTTCGCGAGTTCAATAACAATACGCATACCCTGCCGGTCCGACTCATCCCGCAGATCGGCCAGACCCTCAAGTTGGCCGGTGCGTGCCAGGTCGGCAATCCTCTCGATCAGGCTCGACTTGTTGGTCTGATAAGGCAATTCGGTGACGATAATGCGCGAGCGACCGCGCCCCATGTCCTCGACATGGGCCCGCGCCTGAACGACGATCTTGCCGCGGCCCGTGCCGTAGGCCGCCGCCAGTTCATCGCCGTCATCGCGACTGCGGATAATGATCCCCCCGGTAGGGAAGTCGGGGCCGTGGATGAACCCCATCAGATCGTCCAGTGTGATCTTATCTAGGTGGCCCCAATTCTCAAGCATGTAGATCAACGCGTCGCAAACTTCGCTCATGTTGTGGGGAGGGATCGAAGTCGCCATCCCGACGGCGATCCCGGTCGCCCCATTCACAAGCAAGTTCGGCGAACCGGCGGGCAGCACGGTGGGTTCGTCGAGAGAGCCGTCGAAATTCTCGGCGAAGCCAACCGTTTCCTTCTCAAGATCGCGCAGCATTTCCATGGCCAGGGGTGTCACCCTGGCTTCGGTGTAACGCATCGCCGCCGGGGGGTCTCCATCGAGGGATCCGAAATTTCCCTGGCCATCGATCAACGGATAGCGCATGGAGAAGTCTTGAGCCATGCGGGCCATTGCATCGTAGACGGCCATGTCTCCATGCGGGTGGTACTTGCCGAGGACCTCACCGACAATGCGGGCGGATTTCTTGAAATCGGAGGTCGGCCGGATCCCCATGGCGTGCATGGCATGCAAGATGCGTCGGTGGACCGGCTTGAGCCCGTCGCGCGCATCCGGCAAAGCGCGGGCAACGATTACGCTCATGGCATAGTCGAGGTAGGACTGCTGCATTTCGGAGTCGATATTGATGCGGCGGATCATGCCAACTTCCATGAGTTGCCACCTCTGGCGTAGCCGGATCGCGTCGGAATGATACGGGGTCGCGCCGCATCCGTCAAACCGGGAGGTGCGCACGGCCGCACCGATTGTGCAGGGACGGTGCAGGCGGCTCCCCGGTAAGAACATCCAGGGTGAAGGCCCCCTCCGCTCCCTCCCCCGGGCTTCGCCCATGCGGAGGAGTCATGCCCATCGTCAAGGGAGCGGATGCAGAGATGGAGAATGGGGGAGCCTTGCTTCCCCATTCTCCCCAGTCGGATTCCCCACCTCGGCGCCTTAACTATGGGTGTTGACCTCGGGCAGCGGCCGGCGGGGGTGCGCAAAAGGGGTCAGGTGTGACCTCGCGCCTAGCACAGAGAGGTATGTGGGAAGGCCGCTCGAGTTGCCCGCATCCGGCTACCAGCGAGAGCATATCCCTCCTGGTCGGATGATCCGAGCGAGACTCGTTCCCCTTGCAGGCTATCCGTGTGTGTGCTAGAATCCCTGTCGTCGGAGTTTGGATCGAGCGGTTTCTTGGAAAAGTGGGTCTCCCCCACTTTTCTGCGTATTAGCCCACAGGTCGGCGAATTGGCGTTTGTCGTGCCGTCGGCCTTTCTCCAGACCGGCGGATACGCAGGGCCGTCAATCTGAGGAACGAGCAAGGATGAAAAGCGAGTTCTCGTTAGCCTTCAATGAGATCACGGAGCGTTTCGGCCTTACACAGGATACTGTGATGGAGGCCCTCGAAGCGGCGATGGTCTCCGCCTACCGTCGGTCTGTTAATGCATCGACGGCCCAGAATGTGGAGGCGAAGATCGACCTCGAAACCGGCGAAGTCAGGGTGTATGCCGAGAAAGAGGTGGTCGATTCGGTCGAGAACCCGCAGACCGAAGTCGCCCTCGAAATTGCCCGCAAAGTCGATCCATTGGTCGAGCCCGGCGGGATGCTACTGGTTGAGTCGACCCCCAAGGACTTCGGCCGGGTCGCGGCGCAGACAGCTAAACAGGTGATTCTGCAGCGGCTGCGCGAGGCAGAGCGAGATGCCCAGTACGACGAATTCATCGAGCGTGAAGGTGACATGGTCCACGGGACTGTGCACTCGATCACTCCTCAGGCGGTGACAGTTGGCCTTGGGAGGGCGGAAGCCATCCTGCCGCGAAATCAACAGATTCCGGGGGAGCAGTTCCGGGTGCGGGATCGGATCCGGGTCTACGTTCTCGAAGTTCGCAAGTCTTCACGCGGTCCGGTGATCGTCGTCTCGCGGACTCACCCCCATATGCTGCGGCGGCTCCTCGAAATGGAGGTGCCGGAGATCAACCAGGGTCTGGTCGAGATCAAGGCCATCGCTCGCGAGGCGGGGAAGCGGGCGAAAGTTGCTGTCGCCGCATTGAGGGACGGGGTCGACCCCGTTGGAGCCTGTGTCGGTCTGCGCGGGGTTCGCATCCAGTCGATCGTGCGCGATCTGAACGATGAGAAGATTGACGTTATCGAATGGAACGCCGACCCGGCGACGTTCATTGCCAAGGGGCTCAGCCCGGCGCGCGTCTCGGGCGTGTTCCTCGACGAAGGCCTAGATCGAGGCAAGACCGCCATGGTCGTCGTGCCGGAGGACCAGCTCAGCTTGGCGATCGGGCGCGCCGGGGTCAACGCGCGTCTGGCCGCCCGGCTTACCGGTTGGCGGATCGACATCAAGAGCCTGCCCGAATCGGCGGCTGAGGCGCTCAACCGCATGTCGACCGACGAGACTCTGGCTGAGCTGGCCGGGGCTGAAGCCGAGCGGGTGACTCAAGTTGAAGCGGTCCTGGCCAAGAAGGCTGAAGGGCGCCCGGTGACACCCGAGGAGTATCAGGTGCTCACCGGATTCGTCGGTCTTGTCCAGAAAGTGCTCGAAGAGCGACGCGATGTCCGGCGGCGCAATTACATCGAGAGGCTGGAGGAGGTCAGGGCAACAGTCCCACCTGGGGCGTATGAGACCCCACTCACCGATGTCGGTTTGTCCACCCGGGTTCTTGGCCTGCTGGGTGAGGCCGGCTATGAAAGCGCCGGGCAGGTGCTCGAACAGATTCGCTTGGATCCCGACAAGATCCTGGGTCTCTCCGGGTTCGGGCCGAAATCGATGGAAGAGCTCCAAAGGGTTCTGGAAACCTTCGAATACCCGATCCCTGCCCCTGAAATCTTCGAGGCGGCGGACGTAGTCGAGCAGATCGATGTCGACGCGGCTGAAGCGGCGGTAGGCGAAGGGGAAACGGCGGCGGTCAAGGACGAAGCCGCACCTGCCGTCGAGGAAATCGCCGTCCCAGTCGACGCCGAGGCGTTGGAACCGGCTGCTGTCGGTGAGGCCGAAGAACTGGCTGAACTTCCGCAGGGGATCCTAGCCGAGTCGGGCGAAACCCAGGAGCCCGTCCAGGTCATTCTGGACGTCGAGCAGGCATTCGAGCAACTGGCAAAGCAGCTCGAAGTCGTGGACGAGGCGGTCGAAGTCGAGGAAGAAGAAGATGGCGGCCTCGCATCCCCCAAGAAGAGCAAGAAGAAGAAGGGGGCCCGGCACATCGAGTATGATCCGGTGACGGGAGAGATGGTGGTGAAGCGACGGCGGAAGCGCGGCGAGGAATGGGAAGATTTCAACGTCTGAGGTGGCCCACCCGCCGGGGAGGACACAAACCGGCAGAGGCGCGATCGTGACGGCGAAGAAAGCGGTTCGGCAGAAGCACATCCCTCAGCGAACGTGTGTGGGGTGCAGGGAGGTCCTCCCAAAGCGCTCCATGACCAGAATCGTCCGAAGCCCGGAGGGCATCCAGATCGACCCGACCGGGAAGATGTCTGGGCGGGGGGCTTACCTCCATGATCGCAAGTCGTGCTGGCAAGCCGGTCTTAAAGGTGCGCTTGCGAAGGCTCTACAAGTTGAGCTGTCGCCGGAAGATCGTCAATCACTTCAAAGTCAAATGGAAAGGCTGACGGACGCGTAGGATGGTGAGGGCGAGTCTGTCTCCTGCGAGCCAAGCACAGCGGGAGGTTGCCGGCCGACGGCCCGATTGACAATATGGGCCGCTCGCTCGCTACGGCCGGCATATCCACGCTGGAGGTGAGATCATGAGCGAGAACGGCCATAAGATCATCGAAATCCCCTCCACACTCACGGTGCGTGATCTGGCGGAGCGCATAGAAGCAAGCCCCATTGACGTCATCAAACAGCTGATGGCGAACGGGGTGATGGCGAATATCAACCAGCATATCGATTTTGACACTGCGGCCATCGTCATTGAGGAGTTCGGGTTCGAAGCCCGGCCCCTCGCCCCGCCCGAGGCTGATTCCGTCGAGGACGAGGCGGCGGCGCCACATTGGCGCCGTCTGATCGGTGACGAGGCCCCGGCATCGCTTGAGCGCCGCCCGCCCGTCGTCACGATCCTGGGTCATGTAGATCACGGGAAAACGACACTCCTTGACGCCATCCGCGAAGCAAACGTCGCCGCCGGGGAGGCCGGGGGAATCACCCAGCACATCGCGGCCTATCAGGTGACCCATAACGGACGGCCGATTACCTTCCTCGACACGCCGGGCCATGCGGCCTTTACGGCCATGCGGGCTCGAGGGGCCCAGGGCGCCGACCTGGCGGTGCTCGTTGTGGCGGCTGACGACGGGGTTATGCCCCAGACGCGCGAGGCCCTGGCGCACGCCAGGGCTGCCCGCGTACCAGTCGTCGTCGCTCTAAACAAGATCGATCGCCCCAACGCCAACCCCGATCGCGTCAAACAACAGCTCGCGGAGATCGGGCTTGCACCGGACGAGTGGGAAGGGGACACGATGATCGTCCCGGTGTCCGCCAAAGTGCGCGAAGGCATCGACGACCTGCTTGAAGCGATCCTGCTTGTCGCCGACTCGATCGAGATCAAGGCCAATCCTGAGGGTAAGGTCTTGGGCACGGTGATCGAGGGCGAGTTGGACAAGTCGAAGGGTGTTATGGCGACCCTTCTGGTCCAGAACGGGACGCTACGGGGAGGTGACGTGGTGATCGCCGGCGTGGCCACCGGCCGGATCCGAGCTATGTTCGACTACCAGGGGAACCCCACTGAAGAGGCTTTACCTTCGACGCCGGTCTCGGTATTGGGGCTTTCCGACGTGCCCGTTGCCGGAGAATTGTTCACCGTCGTCGACTCGGAGCGCGAAGCCAGGTCAATCGTAGCCGAGCGAAAGTTGGCGGCACAGGAGGCTCACGCGCAGCCGAGGGCGGTCAAGTCTCTTGAACAGATATTCGAAGCAATCCAGGCCGGGGAGGTCCACGAACTGCGGCTAGTCCTCAAGGCCGATGTCCAGGGGTCACTTGAGCCGATCGTGAATTCGCTCAAGGACCTCAGCGCCGGGGATATCCGGGTCAATATCCTGCACAGCGGGACCGGCAACATCACCGAGAACGATGTCTTGCTGGCGGCGGCCTCGGATGCGATCGTGATCGGGTTTAGCGCCTCGGCCGATCAAGCCGCGCGGCGAGTGGCGGAGAGCGAAGGGGTTGATATCCGTGTTTACGATGTCATCTACAGGTTGACCGAGGACATTGAGAAGGCCCTCAAAGGGATGCTTGAGCCGGAGACCCGGCGGGTCGTCCTCGGGCAGGCACAGGTCCGAGCCGTATTCCGTATCCCGAAGCTGGGAAACATCGCCGGATGCATCGTCACACAAGGAGAGCTTCGCCGAAACGCGCGCGTCAGCGTGATGCGTGGAGGAGAATCGATCTTCGAGGGGAATGTCTCCTCGCTCCGACACGAGAAGGATGACGCACGTGAAATCCGCGAGGGGTTCGAATGCGGGGTGGGTGTCAAAGGCTTCGATTCCTTCCAGGCCGGAGATATTCTGGAGTGCTTCACCGAGGAGAAGGTCGCCGCCGTCTGAGGTTGGTCTCATGGTAAGTGACGCTCGGGCTCAACGCATTGCGGAACGGATCCGGCGCGAACTTGCCGAAGTGCTCTCGAGGCAGATCGCCGACCCACGTCTGGCGATGATCACGGTGACGGATGTGGAGGTCGATCGCGAGCTATCCTTCGCCACGGTCTATGTCAGCGCGGTTGAGGGCGATCAGCGCCAGAAAGAGATCCTCGGCGCATTGCGCAGGGCCCGCGGACACTTGCGCAGTCAACTGGCCGGTAGGATCGAGCTGCGCGCTTTCCCCGATTTACGCTTCCGTTTCGACACCTCACCGGATCGAGTTGCACGCGTCGAGGCTCTGCTGGAGCAGCTGCGCCTCGAAGGCGAAGGGGGGAAGAGGCAGCCGGGTGAGGAGTGAATTCCAGAAGGCGGGCGAGCTCATCAGGGCGGCCCAAGAGATTGCCCTGATCAGCCACGAACGGCCCGACGGCGACGCGGTCGGCTCGCTGCTCGCTCTGACTGTCAGCCTGCAGTTGGACGGCAAGCGCGTGACGCCGGTCCTGGCAGATGGAGTCCCGGGCCGGTTTCGTTTTCTTCCCGCCGCGCAGGCCGTGCAGACCCGGTTGCCGGATTCGTGGGATTTGCTCATCTGTGTAGACTCAGGCGACTTGGAGCGCTTGGGTTTCGAGCCTTCGGCGTTCGGCACTCCCCCGGACCTGAACATCGACCACCACCCGACTAACACGAACTTCGCCCGGGTGAACATCGTCGATCCGGTCGCGGCCGCGACGGCGGAAATCCTGTACGATCTGATCCTGTCGCTTGAGATGCCGCTCGATGTAGATGTCGCCACCAATCTGCTGGCGGGGATCGTAAACGATACGATCGGTTTTCGGACGACCAATGTCACGCCCAAAGTGCTCCGAACGGCGGCCGATCTGCTTGGACGCGGAGCCCCGCTGGCACATATCTATGAACGCAGTCTCAGCCAGCGCAGCTTTGTTGCGGCGCGCTACTGGGGGAGTGGACTGTCGAACCTTGAACGCGACGGGGGGCTTGTATGGGCGAGCCTCAGCCTGCAGGACCGCCAGCGTGCCGGCTACCCCGGTCCCGACGACGCAGACCTTGTGGATCTACTGACGACGATCGACGGAGCGCAGATCGTAGCGATCCTGGTCGAGCAGCCTGGGGAAAAAACAAAGGTCAGCTGGAGGAGCCGGGAGGGGCTGGATGTGTCAGGCCTGGCGGCTTCTTTCGGTGGGGGCGGACACAAGCCGGCTGCTGGAGCCATGGTCGAGGGCTCCCTCGAAGACGTCAAAGCGCGTGTGCTTGATGCGACCCGCAGACTCCTACACGATTCCATGGAAGCCAAAGCATGAGAAAAGACTTCGGATTAATCATCGTCGACAAACCTGTAGGACCGACTTCACACCACGTGGTGAATCTCGTCAGGCGCGGAACAGGAATCCGCAAAGTTGGGCATGCCGGGACACTGGACCCTCGGGCTTCGGGGGTACTGGTCTTGTGCCTCGGTTCTGCAACCCGGCTGAGCGAGTACCTCTCGACGTCGCGGAAAAGGTATGAGGCTGTCGTCCGGTTCGGAACTTCGACCAAGACGTTCGACTCGGACGGTGAGATCGTACGCCGGACGGACACATCTCCGACAATCGAGCAAGTTCAGGCCATCCTGCCCAAGTTCAGAGGTGAAATCCAACAGGTGCCGCCTCCGTTCAGCGCCATCAAGATCCAGGGACAGAAAGCCTATGAGCTGGCCAGGCGCGGGGAAGATGTCGAGCTCGAGCCACGCACGGTGCACATTCACGAACTCAAGATCGTGTCTTATCAACCGCCTGATCTGTCGCTTTCGGTCGACTGTTCAGCCGGGACGTATATCCGCTCTCTGGCCCACGAGCTGGGAGAAATCCTTGAGTCGGGTGCTCATCTGGCGGCGCTTCGAAGGACCAGGGCCGGGCCATTTAGTTTGCGAGATGCGGTGCCGCTTCCGCGGCTGGAGGTGGGCTTTGTGACCGACAAGTGGGAGCAGCACATGCGCCCGGCCTCGGATGCCCTTCCGGATCTGCCTATGGTGGAAGTCGACGGAGAAACGCTGGACCTCATCCGCAACGGTCACCGTATCCCGGCCGAGCCGGGCACCACGGGCATGGCCAGGGCGATCGGCCCAGACGGGGATCTTGTAGCGCTGCTCGAAGTCGTCAACGGGGATAACGAGTACCAACCACGAAAGGTGTTCCTCGGCTAGCCTTCGGATGCAGCACCTGCATGAGCTCTCTCAAGCCAACCTTCCCGCCTGTCTGGTGACTATCGGTTCGTTCGACGGTGTACATCGGGGCCACAAGATCCTCGTCCAGTCCATGGTGGAAAGTGCCGGGCAGGAAGGTGTGCCCTCCGTCGTATTGACGTTTTTCCCCCATCCGTCCGTGGTCCTGCGCGGGCGAACGCCTGCCTTCTACATCAACACACCCGATGAAAAAGCGCGGCTCCTGGGTGAGCTTGGCGTGGATCTCGTTGTCACCCAGCACTTCGACCTCGATCTCTCGAGGATCAAGGCCCAGGATTTTCTCGCGCTTCTCAGGCGTCACCTGGCGTTCACAAGCCTGTGGATCGGAGAGGATTTTGCCCTGGGCCATCAACGTGAAGGGAATCGGTTGTTCCTTGCCAATGCCGCTCTTGAAACCGGCTTCCGGCTGCAGGTCATGCCCCCGTTGAATGTCGGGGGTGAAGTCGTAAGCTCCACCCGCGTGCGCGAGTCGCTTCGCTCGGGCGATGTTTCCCGGGCAGCTTCCTACCTCGGTCGACCGTTCGCTCTTCCGGGGACCGTGGTCAAAGGCTCGGCCCGAGGGGCCAAGCTCGGGATCCCGACGGCGAACCTGTCCATTTGGGAGGAGCGCGCCTTCCCGGGTGCCGGTGTGTATGCGTGTTGGGTCAACGTTGACCAAGATTGGTACCAGGGGGTCACCAACATCGGAGTTCGTCCGACTTTTGAGCGAAGCGAATCTCTACCGGTTGTCGAAACCCATATTCTTGATTTCGAAGGCGACCTGTACGGGAAGGAGATCACCCTCGAATTCATCGCCCACCTGCGCGATGAAAGGCGGTTCTCGGGACCGGCGGCGCTGGTCACGCAAATCGAGAAAGATATCCGACGAGCCCGAGAGATTCTCGATAGCGACAAGGAGGCCCAGAATGACACCAGCGGCTGAACGACAGATATATCTGCTCAGCCCGCGCCATCTGAGCCCGGAGACCATTGCGGTGACCTTCGCCAAGACGTCCAGGTCACCGCGTTCGTTTCGTGAGATCGCCGATGAGTTGACGGATGAAAAGTCCGCGGATTTCCACGAGAAGTGGGTCGTCGGCTATGGTCACGCCTCAGTGGCTGAGCACGCCGTACTCCACCTGGCATTCGAGAACATCTCTCGATTGGCGATTGAGTGCATCGAGTCCAACCGTCTGGCATCCTACACCGAGAAATCAACCCGCTATCAGAAGTGGGAACCCGGCAGGTATTACCTTCCGGAAGAGGTCGTCGGAACGGCACACGAAGCCACGTATCGGACGATCTGCGATAGGCTTTTCGACGTGTATCAACAATCACTCGAGCCGGTTCGACGTGTTGTGGAAGCCATTAACCCCAGGCGACCTGACGAGAGCGACGGTCGCTGGGATGGCCGGATCCGCTCTCGCTACGTCGATGTCTGCCGCTTTCTCCTGCCGGCCTCTGCCATGGCCAACGTCGGGATGACGGTCAACGCGCGCGCGCTGGAACATGCGTTGGGGAAAATGTTCTCTCATCCGCTGTCCGAGGTTCGCCAAATCGGAGAGGCAGCCAAGCGGGTTGTCCAGGAAGAAGTTCCGACGCTGGTCAAGTATGCCGAGAGGCGAACGTACCTAGTCGAATCTCGGCGGGAGGTCCGCAACCTGGCACAAGGTATGGGTTCGGACGCGGACCAAGAGATGCTCACGCTGATCGCCTATGACCCCGAAGGCGAGACACGCGTCCTGGCGGCAGCCCTGTACGAGCACGAGCCTCGCGGCTTCAATACTGCATTGGATCATATTCGAAGTCTCGACCAGGAAGGCAGGGCAGCCCTGGCCGAAGGCCTGCTCGGCTCGAGGGACAAGTTCGATATCCCACTACGATCCCTCGAGCATGCCGCCTATACCGTCGATGCCTTGATGGACCAGGGCGCCTACTTCGAGGTCAAGCGACACCGGATGATGACCCAGTCGCCTCAGCGTCTGACGGCCAAGCTGGGCTACGCCGTCCCCAGGCTGATCACCGAGGCCGGGTTGGAAGCGAGCTATCGCTCGGCGATGGAAGCCGCCGCCGAGGCCTACGCCATACTCGCGGAGTGGAACGAGGATGTCGCCGCGTACGTCGTCCCGAACGGGTTCAATCGCCGGGTCCTGATGACTTTCAATCTGAGGGAGGCGTTTCACTTTTGCGAGCTCCGCTCGGCAGGAAACGCCCACTTCTCCGTTAGGCGGATCGCCCTCCGGCTGGCTGACCTGATCGGTGAGGTCCATCCCCTTCTAGCCAAACGGATGCGCCTGCCAGAAGGTGTCAGCTGGCAAATGATCGAAGAGGAGAACTTCTCTCAGGTTTAGATCGTGTTGCCTAGGGCTGTGATCCTGCACGATATTTGAAGAACGCGCGCCGGCGATGTCGCCGGCTCTTCTTGTCCGACAGCTGGCGGAACACCGCAGGGGGATGTAAACCTCGCGCTTGATCCAAAGTCCCTAGGGATCGAACCTGTCTCTGGCCCTATCGTGCTTGACGCCCCCGGGCATCAGGCTCACACATCCCCCTCACCGCCGGGGGTTTCCCCCCGGTCTCCAAGTTGGCGCCTGAGCCAGATCCCGCCACCGATGACGGCGGTCAGTGCGAAGGAAAACCACTGAACAGCGTAAGACAAATGCGGTCCTTCGGACAGATCGAGTGCGGCATCTGGTCGCGGCAAGCCTGCGCCGGTGAGCGGATCGGTCTGGGCCAGAAACACCGGCAGGAGAGGGTAGGGGAACTGTGCCTGCAGACGTTCGAGGTTCAGGTTCCTCCAGGACCGGCGCCACTCCCCGCTGGATGGCGGATCGGCGAGGATCGACCATCCTGGTTCGGGCTGCGAGGCGGCCAAGAAGCCGCGCACCTGCACGCTTCCTGGAGGATCCAGGCTCGAGAGGTCGGCGGTCGTGCTCTCCTGGTACGGGATCCAGCCTCGGTCGATCAAGATCGCTGGGCCGGAAGGTGTCAACAGGAGCGGGGTGACGAGGTGGCTCCCCGGCTCGTCGTTATAACTTCGATTGAGAAGAATGATCTGGCGGGAGGAGTCAAATGTCCCACTGGCCACGACCCGGCGGTAGGCCGTGAGGCCTGCCGGCAAATCTGCACCGGCGAGTCCGAGCGGGGGCAAAGCCATCTGGGCCCGAATGTGGGCGTTGGACTCCCTCCTTTGTCTCAGGCGCGAGAGCTGCCAGAACCCCAGTGCCACGCACGCGGCGGCGGCCGTAACTGCCGTCATCAGGAAGACCCAATGACGCAAGTGCATTCTCACCAATAGTCCCCTCCGAGCTCGAGCTGTACTCAATGTCATTTGACGTGGGCGATGCCTGAGGGGTTTCACGGCATGCGATCCGGCTGAGGTTCAGCCCTGCCCCGCCTCCAGCCGTTCCCTGGCCAATGCAGCATAGCCCGGATCGATCTCGTACCCGACGAAGTGCCGTTCGGCTCGTCTGGCGGCCAGGCAGGTGGTGCCCGATCCGCAGAACGGATCAAGCACAACGTCGCCCCGGAAAGAGTACAGTTCGATCAGACGCCGCGGCAGATCTTCCGGGAATGGCGCCGGGTGACCGATCTGGCGGGCTGAAGCAGCCGGGAAGGTCCATACACTCTTGGTCCAATCCAGGAAATCCTCTTTGCGGATCGTGCTCTCCTTGCCTTCCCCCGGTCGGGCAAAAGTGTCTTTCGAGAAAACGAGGATGTACTCATGGGTGTCCCGCAGGACCGGGTTGGTCGCCGACATCCACGATCCCCACGCGGTGGAGGCACTGGCGCTGGATGCCTTGTCCCATATGATCTCCCCGCGCATCTTGAAGCCGATTCCGAGCATGAGCTGGATCACGTAAGCGTGGAGCGGCAGATAGGGCTTGCGGCCGAGGTTGGCCAGGTTGACACAGGCGCGTCCGCCAGGGACCAGAACGCGGCGGGTCTCCTGGAAGACCCGGCGGAGCAGCTCGAGATACTCTTCGAGAGTGAGATCATCGTCGTATTCCTTGCGCACATTGTACGGTGGTGAGGTGACCATCAGGTGGATGGAACTATCCGCAAGCTCATCCATCTTTTCGGCGGACTTTTCCATGATATGGTCCAGAGTCTCGGATGGAATGGCGTTCTCGATATATTCGACGGGGGTCGGATCGGATTGGTCCTGGTAGAGACGACCCGAATAGAAGTCCGAGGAATTGTGACTGACGCGGCCCGGCGCACCGAAAGCGCTGGTCCGGGTTGACTTCCGTTTTCGCTTGGTCACGCCGGCCGGTCCTTCTTCTGCCGAGTCGGAACGTTGTAGCCCAACCGCTTCAGCAGCTTCGGATCATCACGCCAACCAGCGAGAGTCTTGACTCGAGTCTGCAGGTACACATGACGCCCGCTCATCGCCTCGATCTCGCGCCTAGCAAGGGAACCGATCTCGCGCAGCATCGATCCCCCTTTGCCGATAACGATCCCTTTTTGTGACTCGCGCTCCACGAAGAGTGTGGCGGTGATATACGCCCCGTGATCGTCCCTCTCTCTGTAGTCGTCAATCCGAACTGCGATGCTGTAAGGCACTTCGTTCCGCAGAAGCTGCATCGCCGCGGCCCGAATCAGGTCGGCGGCGATCTCCCGCTCATAGGTATCTGTAATCTCGCCTTCGGGGAAGTAGCGCGGCCCCAGGGGAAGCACACTCATCAGGCGATCGAGCAAGACCTGCCGGTTGTCGCCCCGGGTCGCTGAGACCGGAAGAGGATCGCCTCCGGCCAGCATCTCAAAAGTCGCGAAGCGCTTCTGGATGGAGTCCGGAGACACCAGATCGACTTTGTTCAGAGCTGTCAGGATGGGGATACGCCGATCGAGCTCTCGGACCAACCCGGCGACGCGCTCGTCGTCGGCAGTCGGCGGATGGCTCATGTCGAAGATCAACAGGACGACGTCGCTGTCTCGCAGGACCTCAAGCGCCGACTTGTTCATCTGCTCGCCGAGTTTGTGCATGGGCTTGTGGATCCCCGGAGTGTCGACGAAGATCACTTGTGCATTCGGAAGCGTGAGGATTCCCATCTGTCGCCGGCGTGTGGTTTGCGGTCGCTGTGAGACTGCCGCTACGGCCTGACCCAGGAACGCGTTCACCAGGGTCGACTTTCCGACATTCGGACGCCCGACCACCGCCGTGAAACCGGACCGGTGATCGGGGGGAACCTCCCAATTGGTCATGGGCTTATTGTCCCGGCAGGAGCACATGCTGTCAAGCTGGCCAATTCCTGCGCCACATTCTGTTCCAACGGCGCAACCCGGCGGCCTCGCCTGGATCGAGACACGGCATCGTGTGTATGAGAGGTGTCGCTTGCTCTGGAAGCGGCAGGGGACTGAAATCGCCTACAAAGATCGCGGATCAATGTACTGTGAACAGATCTTGATTCCGGGACACCAAGAGGGATGACGGATGGAACTTGACAGGACGCTCCGGTGTCGCTATGATGCCCTGACATAACGATACTCGAGGAGACTAGTGAGATCACTCCGCCGGGTCTTGCCCCTCTTCTTGGTCCCGCTTTGGCTGGCCGCCGGGCCGACCGCCTGCTCCAGTCCACAGCCGAAAGTGTTAAGGCTG